>JGI2924J29684_1077051_pt1 | contig 13263 bp, 11 predicted proteins | sample BenlonsequencITS_FD_29684 | JGI IMG/M metagenome (IMG submission 29684)
ATCCGACGCAACGCCATCTTCTTGCGAAACAGCAGAACTCGATTTTTCTGCTAAACCCGCATCAATGGAAGGAGATGCCTCAACAGAGGTGTTTTCGTTCGCCTCAGTCTTTTCAGTCATATCAGAATCAGCCGGTTCAGCTTTTTCAACTTGATCAGCAGCTTCCTGTACTTTGGCCTCTTCAGACGAAACTATAGGTGTTTCTTGCTGATTGGAATTATCGGGACTAGTTTCCGCTTCAGTTACGGATTTAGCCGAAATATCAGCTTCATTCTCAACCGCAACAATCCCAGCTGCTACGACTGCTTCACTTTCTGTCGTATCATTCTCGCGTTTATTGCGTGCACCTCTTCGGCGTCCACGGCGATGATTGCGCCCTTTACCATCGTCATCACGTTTTGGTCGTTCTGGACGACGCAAAAACTCTCCAACACCCACAGCTTCAACAAATGACATCAATGCTTCTTCATCGTCACGCGTAGAAAACTTACGACGCACATCTTTGAAAGAGCGTGCAGCTGAACGCAATGGTGCATGTGTCACAGCTTCTTTGCCAAGAACAACAGTCACTTCTTCTTGACGCGATAAAGATGCTTCAAGGTTTGCCGCCGCCCAAGGCAGAAACGTAATGGCAAGTTCTTTAGAAAACAAAGGAGCTAGCGTTTCAGTCAAATCGGCCAATGGCTCAAATGGACCATTTGGCTTTGGGTCATCCATGAACTCACACCAAGCTTTTACGAAAGGACCTTCTTTTTCAATAATTTTCGCAGGTGTTGGATCTTTCAACAATTGTCCCAATTGAGCAGCGAGTCCAAAATCAGCAATGGACGGCCGACCGCCGAATATAAACAAGTGCTTCTCAAGGTGCACATTCAGAAGCTTCACGAAACGTTTGAAACTCTTCTCCACAACGCCGCCCATTTCCTTATTCAATCCCATGCTTGGAAACATATCCATCATGCGTTCGATTGAATCCTGAAGCATCTCTTTGCGGTTTTCAGGTTTCTCTGAAACGAAATACTCATCAAAAGCACGTATCGCAGCTTCCTTTTGATCTTTCTTTCGTCCCCAGCGATACTGCATCACTGCTTTGGAAAGCCAAAGGTCAGCATAATCTTCAAGGACTGCCGCTAAAAAAGCGCATGATAAGTCTTCTGGGATCGCTTCAGGGTTAGGACTATCAGCTTCAAGAGCTTCAATTGTCGGTGTCGTGTCGTGTACAGCAAAACCATTCGCTGTCACAAGCACGGGCAATGTTGCAAACCTTGCAACTTCTTTGAGCGTTTCTTCATTCTCAGATGTACGCACAAGCCATTCATGCTCAAGGCCTTTATAGCGCATGTAGCTTCTTAGCTTGATTGAGAAAGCGGAAGTTTCCGCGCCAAAGAGACGGTAGGACGCGCTCATATCTATATAACTCCTGAAAATCGAGCCGGACGCTACGCCGTAGCGCCTTTCAAAGCAACCCGCCTTAATTAGGCTGAATTGAAAATATGGCAACAAAACCACACTTTCATTCTATATTTTTAGCGCAACTCCCGCTGGACATATATATTCAATTTGCGCTTTACCACTTATGCGCCTTTAAAGCTGCCCTATTACTTTTGCGGATAGAACACTGTGATGCCTGACGCCCCAGCCAACTTTCTGGTCTTTGCAGACAAGCTGTTTTCTCCTTCAGAAAGTTTCATTCATCGTGCCTATACAAGCTTTTCAAACCTCAAACCGGTCTATATCGGCCATGAATTACGTGGCCCAGCACCCGAAAATACTGATTTCATTACACTTGGAGACTATCACGGCCTAGCAGGTGAAACCGGCTTCAAGCAATTTGGGATTATTTCTAAAAAACTATTAGCGCGCCTTAAGAAAGAAAAACCAGTTCTAATTCATGCCCATTTTGGCAAATCTGGTGCCTATGCACTTCCTCTAGCCAAGGCTTTGGATATTCCGCTAGTTGTCACCTACCATGGTGGAGATGCAACTAAGCATTCAAATACTAAGAATAGTTTGTTTCGTGTCTATAATCGTCGTCGACAACAATTATGGAATGACGCCGCACTTATACTGCCTTGCTCCGAATTTATTGGCCGAGAATTAAAAGCAAAAGGCTGCCCGGCAAGTAAAATGAATGTTCACCGTAATACAGCTGATCCAGATCGTTTTTATGCAGGCGACAAGAAGAAAATTATTCTATTTGCCGGCCGCTGGATTGAAAAAAAAGGCATAGACACCCTCATAAAAGCGCTCGCCTTGGTTTCTGATCAGTTGGAGGGTTGGACAGTTCGGTTGCTTGGAGAAGGTGCGCTCAAAGCACACCTCGCCGAGACACTCAAAGCAGCTAATATCGATGCAGAACTTCCCGGCTGGATTCCCGCAGATGACATGCCAAAACATTTTGCCGAAACGTCTATTGTTTGTATTCCATCTAAACGGGCCGCCTCAGGAGACGCCGAGGGACTGCCAATGGTTTGCATAGAAGCTCAGCTAGCCGCTTGCGCAGTGATAGCGACGCGTCATGCTGGAATACCAGAATGCATTATCGACAATGAAACCGGTTTCTTGGTTGATGAAAATGATCATGTAGAATTTGCAAGGAAACTGACTCTCCTACTGGCATCACCAGAAAACGCGTTAGCGATGGGACGGAAAGGGAAAGTACACGCCGAGCAGAATTTCAACCTTCAAACACAATCAAAAAAACTGGAAGAAAAACTGCTTTCCTTAATCTAAGTCTATCGAGCGAATTAGGCCGCCGCGACGCCGCTTAAAAATTGCTCAACTTGCACTTTCATTTCTTCAGCGCGCATTGCTAAATCATCGGCTGCATGTCCAACTTCAAGTGCTGACGAAGTTGTATCTTTGGCTGTTTTTGTCACATTCTGAGTGTTTTCTGAAACCTCTAATGTACCTGTAGCTGCAAATTGCGCATTTCGACTAATTTCATTCGTAGCAGCGCCCTGCTCTTCAACAGCGGCTGCGATAGCGGACATAATGTTTGAAACCTCTTCCATTGATTGAGTGATATTTTCAATGGAGACGACAGTTTCTTTCGTTGAACCTTGAACCATAGAAATCTGGTTTGAAATTTCATCCGTAGCCCGCGCTGTTTGATCAGCCAATTGTTTAACTTCAGATGCAACGACGGCAAAACCCTTTCCAGAATCCCCAGCTCTTGCAGCTTCGATCGTCGCATTTAGGGCCAATAGGTTCGTTTGTTCAGCAATATCAGCAATCAAACTAACAACATCACTGATCTTAGACACAGCATTTGCGAGCTCCTTCACCTTTTCATTTGCTTTAGAAGTCATGTTTGCTGTTTCGGAGATCGTTCCATTATTATTGTGTACATTCTGCATAATTTCAGACACAGACGCAGACAATTCTTCAGCTGCAGCAGCAACAGTTTGGACATTAGAAGATGTTTCGTGCGAGACGGCAGAAGCCCGCGCAGATTGCGCATCAGTTTCCTGAGCATACCCTTGAAGTCCATCAGAAGAAGATTTCAACGAATGGATATTGGCTTCCATTTGTGAAAGAACGTCTGCAGATTTACCCTTAAAGACTTCAATTAATTTTTCTATTTTGTTTTGACGCAATAAATTAGAAGATTCAGCTTCTTTATTTGCTTTTTCCAATACCGCACGCTCCGCAAGCCCATCTCTAAAAGCTGTAACCGCGACAGCCATCGGACCTATCTCGTCCTTGCGTTCTGTACCCTCAACAGCAATGGACGTATTTCCAAGCGTTAATTCTTTCATAGTATCCGCTAGCCTTAGCATGGGGCGAACAACAGAGTTTGCGGTTCGCATAGCGACCAGACCAGTAATGCCACCAAAAGCAAGAAGAATAATAAAGCCTTCAATCAATGTGTTCATTAGAACCGACTTCAAATCATCAATGTAAACACCTGTACCGATGACAAATCCCCACGGCTCAAACACGTCTAGGTAAGACGCCTTTTGTACGGGCTCTTCGTCGCCCGGGCGCGGCCACATATACTCAACAATTCCACCACCGTTCATGGCGACTTCAACCATTTCACGGAACAAGAATTTACCTGTCGGATCCTGAGAGTTTTTAACCGAAGTATTGTTTAATTTGGGTTTGATTGGATGCATCAACATATTTACATCTTCATCAAGGATGAAAACATATTCACTGCCACCATATCTAAGTGCCGCAATACTTCTAAGTGCATTTTCCTTGGCGACGGCTTCAGTGATTGAGCCGTCCTGGAACAAATCATATTCAGACTGGATAATAGTATTGGAAGCCTGAACAATGCTCTCCAGTTGATTATGTATTCCCTGCTCACTCTTGTGATAGCTGCGCCAGCTTAGTGAAAAAACGCAAACCGCCATACCGCAAAGAGAAAGTGCAACAACACTCAGTATTTTGCTTTTTATAGATATCAACAATGGAAGTACCAACTCAGTTTATGTAAAGGACTACAATGCACCATGGTTAATTTAACTATATTTGAATTACTAATACGTTAAAAGTAAAACGCCTTGCAAAAGATGAAGTATATTACATTTGATCGTCTAAAAGCAGTGTACTCGCTTCAAATTCAAACATGAATTGCTGCCCGTCTTACACAGGATAAACAGTCAGGGGTCGCCAAACGTGTTTCTTTGCTGTATGTCGCGCCCAAACGATGTTGCGGAAAGGCTCTGCAGCGTCAAAGTATTTATATCTCCCCGGAAGATGCCACATGACCGCCGAACAAACCACTTCGATGCGCAACATCGCTATTATCGCTCACGTTGACCACGGTAAAACAACACTTGTTGACTGTCTTTTGAAACAGTCCGGTGTTTTCCGTGAAAACCAAGCCACATCTGAACGGATGATGGACTCAAACGACCAAGAACGTGAACGTGGGATCACAATTCTAGCAAAAAACACATCTGTTGTTTGGAAAAACACTCGCATCAACATTGTTGACACACCAGGACACGCAGACTTTGGTGGTGAAGTGGAACGTATCCTTCACATGGTAGATGGATGTATTGTTCTTGTTGATGCTGCTGAAGGCCCAATGCCTCAGACTAAATTCGTTGTATCTAAAGCGCTTAAACTTGGTCTAAAACCAATCGTTGCTGTCAACAAAATCGACAAACCAGAGCGCCGCCCTGATGAAGTGATTGACGAAGTTTTCGATCTATTCGCAAACCTCGATGCAACAGACGAACAACTTGACTTTAAAGTGCTATACGGATCTGCCAAAGCCGGCTGGATGGGCACAGACTACAACAACCCAACAGAAGATATGGCTGCTCTGTTTGACATGGTCATCGAGCATGTTCCTGAGCCAGTTACAGAAGAAGGCCCATTCCGCCTTCTAGCCACAACAATCTCTTCTGATAATTTCCTTGGTCGTGTTCTAACTGGACGTGTTGCTTCAGGTTCGGTTAAACCAAACCAAACGCTCAAAGCATTGTCTCGCGATGGTACTTTGATCGAACAATTCCGCGTTTCCAAAGTTCTCGCTTTCCGCGGACTAGAGCGTTCCCCTGTTGATGAAGGTGTTGCCGGAGATATCGTATCTCTAACAGGAATGACGAAAGCCACTGTTGCAGACACTTTGTGTGACCCTGCAGTGACCGAAGCCATGCAAGCTCAACCGATTGACCCGCCAACAATCACAATGACATTCCGTGTGAATGACTCACCATTTGCCGGAACCGAGGGTACAAAAGTAACCTCCCGTATGATTTGGGATCGCTTGGAAAAAGAAGCTGAAGGTAACGTTGCTCTGCAAGTAGCGCGCGCTGCTGAAGGTGATGCTTTCGAAGTATCAGGACGTGGTGAGCTTCTACTTTCTGTATTGATTGAAACAATGCGCCGCGAAGGCTTCGAGCTTGGTGTTTCTCGTCCGAAAGTTGTTTTCAAAGAAGACGAAAACGGCAACAAGCTTGAGCCTATCGAAGAAGTTGTGATCGATGTGGACGAAGAGCACTCAGGTATCGTTGTTCAAAAAATGAATGAGCGCAAAGCTGAGATGATCGACATGCGCCCATCAGGTGTTGGCCGTACACGTTTGGTATTCTACGCACCATCACGTGGTTTGATTGGTTACCAAGGCGAATTGCTAGGTGACACACGCGGTACAGCAACTATGAACCGTATTTTCCATGATTACGCTCCTCACAAAGGTGCTATCACTGGTCGTCACACAGGTGTGTTGATCTCTAACGGTACTGGTGAAGCTGTTGCATTCGCACTTTGGAACCTAGAAGACCGTGGTCCGATGATGATCGGTGCTGGTGTGAAAGTTTACGAAGGTATGATCATCGGTGAGCACACACGCGATAACGACCTTGAAGTGAACTGTCTTAAAGGTAAGAAACTCACAAACATGCGTTCATCTGGTACAGATGAAGCTGTTCGTTTGACCACACCTCTTCAAATGACTTTAGAAAAATCACTTGCTTACATCCAAGATGACGAATTGGTTGAAGTCACACCAGAAAGCATCCGTCTTCGTAAAGTCTGGCTAGACCCGAACGACCGTAAACGGAACCGCGGCAAAGCATAAGCTTTACAATAGCGACGAAGTTTTAAGCCCCACCCGTTCATTCTGGTGGGGCTTTTTCGTGACAGCACATGCCTATTCTCGCCCCATATCAGCCAAGTTTTAGTTATCTGATATACACATGAGATATCCAGCCCCCCTCTTCGCTACAATTTTACCGCTGGCTTTTGCGTCTTCAAGTTTTGCGCAAGTAAGCGATATCGAATTTGGCAAACGCCTTTCGAGCTCCGCTATAGAACGCACACACCATTCAGTGACTTATGATCCCGCTTATGCACGGCTTGATTATCCCAATGGAGACGTAGCACCAGATAAAGGTGTCTGCGCAGATGTCGTTATACGTGCCCTCAGAACGCTCGACATAGATCTGCAAAAGCTTATCCATGAAGACATGAAAGCCAATTTTGATGCCTACCCTCAACGATGGGGGCTAAAGCGCACAGATCGCAATATTGACCATCGCCGCGTGCCGAACATAGAAGCCTATCTATCACGCCATGGAATGCGCCTGTCGCCTTCTGAAAACCCATCTGATTATCAAGCAGGCGATATCGTCGCGTGGAACTTAAGTGGCCATGGCCGTGGATGGATGCCACACATAGGCATCGTCACAGACCAAAAGGCACGCGATGGCACACCTCTTATTGTTCACAATATAGGTGCAGGCCCGCAATTGGAAAGCGTGCTATTTAACTGGCCAATTACAGGACGATATCGGCCTAAACGATCACAATTTTAGTGATCATATTTAAACATGTTGAGAATGTCTCTCAAATATGTGACAAGACTTTTCATATCCACATCACGACGAGGCACCCCATGAAACAACCGACTCGCACTCTATTCACAGCTTTAGCTCTTGGAATTTCAACTTTTTCCATGGCCGCCCCTGCAATGGCACATTGTGAAATTCCTTGTGGAATTTATGATGACGAAGCCAAATTTGATGAACTCGCCCTTCACGTTAAGACGATCAAACGTTCCATTGAGGGTATTTCTGAATCAAAAACCACACATGACACAGTCCGCTGGGTGATAAATAAAGAAAACCACGCACAAAAAATTCAAAATGAAATTGCAACTTATTTTTTAGCGCAACGCATTAAAGCGCCGGCTGATGCAGCTAAAAACGAGGAATATGTTCAATCTTTAGAGCTAGCACATTCAATCATCGTTGCCGCCATGAAAACAAAACAAAGTTCAGACATGGAAAAAGCAGATATCCTGGGCACCAAAATAGAAGCTTATAAGACGCTTTATTTTAAAATCCACGGACATGAACACTAAACCGATGAAATAATCTTCTCCAGCTGGTCATCATATTATCGTTTCAAAGATCAGCTGGACGAATATTTTCTCGACCACTTAAAGCATTCACCATTCCCATCACGATATAGTTCTTGCAATATTTAACCATTCATCTGGTCATTTTTTATCATTAATTGTAAACGCATATTGCTCTAAAAAGTGATTATTATTGCACCTTCATGACTTATCAAATTATCCTTGCACTTTTTGCCTTTGGTGGTGTGGCATCCATAACACCTGGTCCTAACAATCTCATGCTCATGGCATCGGGAGCCAATTTCGGTTTCCGTCGCACGATCCCGCACATGTTAGGTGTTGGACTTGGTTTCATCTTCATGCTTTTTCTAGTCGGGATCGGATTAGTGCGTGTATTTGAGGCATTTCCTCAATCATTTACAATTCTAAAAATCGTCAGCACGCTCTATCTTTTGTTTTTTGCTTGGAAAATTGCCAACGCAAAGCCTCTACAATCAGCATCAGATGAAAATGCTTTAGGTTCAGCGCCCCTCACCTTCATGCAAGCATCATTGTTTCAATGGGTTAATCCCAAGGCTTGGACAATGGGCACAACGGCGATGGCGGCTTACTCTGTGCAGGATGCACCATTCTTAAGCGTCTTGGTCATATGCGCTGTATTTGGGATCGTAAGCCTGCCCAGCATCAGTATTTGGACCATCGCAGGTACAAAAATTCGTCAATTCTTAAACAGCCCACTCAAGACGCGTGTTTTCAACATTACAGCAGCCGTGCTGCTAGTTTTGTCCTTATATCCTGCTTGGTTTGGCCACTAGACCCGACCGACGCTTAATCTGAGCTTTGATATCGCCTAGGAATTATCGTTTTCGTCATTTTTAGAACGACGCCCCAACACGATAACACGCTTACCTTCGCGTTCGGCTTTCTGCAGCCTATTTTCAACTTGAGTAGACATGCCTTCAATACCAACCCATTCAGAGTACAAAGGAGATTTCGCATTTCCATTTTGAGAAATTTGCAGGTCTTCCTTTGGTACGATTTCAAATCCTAACTGATTGAGCAATACCAAAAAGCCAATACCAGTGAAAGCAGCTGTCGTCACAATTCGCACGATGAATTTCATGACCATGCCACGAAAAGCAACCACGGCAGCAGCACTAGTCGCGCCGCCTCCCAATCCCGCAGCAGAAGCAATACCTGCAAGGTCTCCACCTTCACCAAAGACCTTATTAAGCATTTCTAGAATCTGTTCCATGGAGACACTCCTCACCGCAAAAACCAAATAAAGATAAATAGTCTTACCCTGACTACCGTAATCCGTTAACAGGAATACTGTGTTCAATTGAGATAAAACACTATCATTTTTGTCAGCTTCAATGTTTGCCGGGCGGCGTTCCATTGTGGTCGGACATTTTAGGTTTGAAACTTGGCGGCTTGCTCTTATCGTCTTGAAGCGCCCATGCAGACAAATAAGCGATCAAAATTGTTCCAAGGATTAACCCAGCTATCTTTAGAGTTTTCAATGCCCTACCCCTTTTCTTTTGAGGGGATCATTGTCACTAAGGCTGATCCAAATTCAATACCTTAAATGCACAGGACTCATAAGATGTTAGCGAAGCAGCAACGACCACTTGCATTGATTACAGGAGCTTCAGCGGGCATTGGCGAAGCAATTGCGCGGGAATACGCTGCGAATAATTATGATGTTATTCTCGTTGCGCGCCGCAAAGAAAAGTTAGAACAACTGGCTGAGGAACTTTCAACGGCACACGGTATCTCAATATACATTCATTGCGTGGACTTATCTCGACCTGACAGCACGCAACAAATTGTACAATATCTTCAAACTATTCAAAGAGATATAGAAATATTAGTGAATAATGCAGGCTTTGGATTAGCCCCAGAATTTACAAATACGAGCTGGCAGGAACAAGCGTCTTTCTTGCAATTAATGCTCAATACACCCTGTGAATTAGCACATGCTTTGCTTCCAGCAATGCGAAAAAGAGGTCATGGGAGCATCATAAATATCGCCTCAATGGCAGGCTTTGCACCAGCTGGTCGGGGGCATACTCTATATGCTGCAAGTAAAGCTGCTTTGATCAAGTTTTCGCAATCTTTGTACATGGAAAACCAAAAGTATGGCTTGCATATAGTTGCGGTATGTCCGGGTCTGACCTATTCGGAATTTCACGATGTGAATGGCCAAAGAGGCAAACTTGAAGCACTGCCCAAATATCTCTGGCAATCTTCGGAAGATGTCGCCAAGGCAACCTTTAAAGCAGGACAGAGATCCAATCCTGTCTGCATTCCAGGGTCCATCAATAAGACACTGTATATATTAAACAAAATACTTCCCGAACAACTAACCATGCACCTAATGAAAGCGCGTCACCGTTAAATTCAGGCGATAATTTTAGCCGCGACGCTTGTTGACGCGATATGTGCGGTGGCGTGGAATATAGGATGAATATGGGTGATACGTCACAGAATTACGCGAGCGCACCATAGGACTTTGAACACTTAAAAAGCCGCCATGTCCGCCGCCCCAATTACTAGAAACACCTGCACCGACACCGCCAGTGAAATTTCCATCCATGTAAATTTGCTGAGAACCGTGTGATGTGTGCTGACAATTTGCGCAACAATTGCAGTTTTGGTGCTGAAGTTTTTGCGAATGTGTGATGACTTTTTGTGTCACAGGTGTCGAAGTCATGTGTTGTCCGCGGTGAATGATTGGCGCAACAGATTCGACATAAGCTGGAGCCTCACCTGACAACACAACACGCCCAGTTGAAACAAATGTTCCTGAACAAACTTCATTATCTGAGTTGGCACATGATGACGAATATATCTTAGTTCCAGCCGCACTTGGATTCGCGTAGTGAATAGTCGGTGAAGACGACGAATATGATTGCACGTTCAAAGGCGCTGGAGCCGGCGTATGAATTGTCGGTGTATTGCTTCCATCAGCGAAAGCTATGGGTGTTAGTCCTGCAAACGCAGCAACCAAAACAACACCTGAACCGAGAAATGATTTCATCATAATACGCTCACTAATTTCAACAATTAATGAGAGGTTAACTCGAACTATCAAGCTGACGCAATCACTCGCGCCTCTGGCGGGAATATTCATAACTGCATTCGCCTTTATTCAAGTTAGCAAATTAGAAGTCGTAAGTGATTCCTTTACGCTCCCAATCGCCATAACGCGTTGGTTCTTCACCAGCAGGACCATTCCACTCTTCAACCAATTTTTTCTTGGCTGTTTCGGCCATTTCAGCTTCACGTCGAATGGCAGCCTCTTCCAATGCGCGTTTGGCAGCATCGGTCAAAACTTTCCCCGGTGCAGCGCCGGGAATTGTCGGGTTTAAATCCTCTGAATTGGCTTGAATTTCAGAATTTGAGTCATTTTCGTTATTTTGGGTCATGCAAACTAGATAATTTCTATTTTTTTTTAGTCCAGCGCTTTTTAAAGTTGGAATTCATTAACCTTCATGAGTGACAACTTAATAAGACCAATCAAATTCAACCCAAAGGTACGAATATCTGTACCTTCATCTCTTTGGAGCTGACCCGTGAGCTATTTGCGCGCAACCTTATTTATGTTCTTCATCCATGCTATTTTTGCGGGGATTGGCTGGGCAATCTATGGCAATCAGGGCGCAGTTATAGCAACGGCTATTGCTTTGCTTTTCCACATTGCTGTTTTTTGGAAAGCTGACAGTCTTGTCTTGCGTGCCCACAAAGCTCAAGAAGTAGATGAAAACCACCCCTCTCCAATGGTGCGTTCATTCGTTAAAGAATGTCGTGACCTATCTTTTAACGCCGGCATGATATGTCCGCGTCTGTTTATCATGGACGCTCACCAACCAAATGCTTTTGCAGTTGGCCGTGATGCACTTCACGCGTCCATCGCTGTAACAAATGGTTTGTTAATGACCCTTAGCCGCGCCGAAACACGCGCAGTAATCGCACACGAGCTCGCGCATGTGAAACGAGGCGACAGCTTATCCATGGGCATAGCATCGGCTGTTTCAGGTCTGTTAAACCGTCTCACATGGATCATATTTGCGCCAATTGGCCTATCTGCCATTTCATCACGATTCATCTCAAGAACTGTCGCTTTAATCTTTGCTTCTAAGTCTCGCGAACACGCTGCAGACCGTGATGGTGCAAAAATTTGTGGAAAACCCCTTGATCTTGCCGCCGCTCTGGAAAAGATAGACCGCAATACCGTATCTCTTCTCAACCCTATCGCTGAGAAGAACCCTGCGACAGCTCATATCTACGTGGTCGATCCATTGCACGCATCTAAACGCACACACCGTTCATCCCACCCGGCAACAGAGAAACGCATTGCGCGTTTACGTCGTCAGGCTGAAGATAATAACATTAGTTCAACCGCTAAACCTGAAACGCGTTACTAAGTGAACGATACTTCATCAGGTAAAGGCCCGCGTTCACCACGTGGGCCTAATCGCCGTTCTGGACCAAACAGCCAAAACTCTTCAGGCGAACGCACCAGATCTCGTTCTGGTAAAAACCCACGTTCAAAGCCTCAGGACAATTCCACCAAACGTACAGGTGGAAAGCTGCCTCAAAACGGTTGGCAGAGCCGACGCGCTGCTGCGGATATTCTCATGCGTATCGTGCATGAAGGCGCAGACATGGATGAGGCGCTAGCAAGTTCAAAATTCTTCGACGAATTAGAAGGACCAGATCGCGGCTTTGCACGCGCAATTGCCTCAGCCGCCTTACGCGCTTTTGGCCGCATTGATGATGCTCTTGAAACCTATCTGGACCGACCATTAGAGAAAATAGACCCCGCTGTATTGTCTTTATTGCGCGTTGGTTGTGCCCAATTATGGGTTTTAAAAGCACCTTCTTATGCGGCAGTTGATGCGACAGTAGAAGCAGCACGCCAATGGAAACCAGCATCGCGAGGCGGCGGTATGGTGAACGCTATTTTACGCCGCGCCGGACGTGAACCAGAAGCTTATGAAAGCCTACCAGCCAGCCGCATCTGGCCAGATTGGCTATCAGAGCGTTTTTCCAGTGCGCTTGGCGAAGAAACCACGCAAAACATCGCGATGATGCAAATGCTAGAGCCGCGTATTGATCTGACCGTGAAATCAGATCCCGAAGCTTGGGCACAAAAACTAGAAGGCACAGCCCTTCCCTCTGGTTCAGTTAGACTACCCACAGGTGCCAGCCTAACAGAATTAGAAGGTTATGTTGAAGGCGAATGGTGGGTGCAAGATGTTGCCGCAACGCTGCCAGCGCAGTTATTTGGCGATGTCAAAGGATTATCAATTGGGGATTTATGTGCTGCGCCCGGCGGTAAAACAATGCAACTTGCTAGCAAGGGTGCAAAGGTTACGGCCATAGACCTTTCTGAACAACGTATTGAAAAAGTACGCGAAAACCTAGAACGC
>JGI2924J29684_1077052_pt1 | contig 13263 bp, 15 predicted proteins | sample BenlonsequencITS_FD_29684 | JGI IMG/M metagenome (IMG submission 29684)
CGGATTACTGTAACGATTTACCGGCGCAACCGCCGCCCGGGTCGCGGTTGTGCCGAAAATGACTGACAGTAAACCGTATGACGAGGAGCGAATTATTCTCGTGGCCGTCGAGGACGGGGAGTTCGCCGGGTTCGTCTACGCGAAACGGGAGCAGACGGTGCCCACGTTCCAGCGGAGCTACGACCTCCACGTCATCGAAGTCTACGTGCGCGAGGCGTCGCGCCAGCAGGGGGTCGCGTCCGAACTGCTAGCTGCGGTCGAATCCCGGGAGAAAGCACGGGAGTGTGAGTGGGCGTCGGTCGTGGTCCACGTCGACAACCACACAGCACAGTCGCTGTACGAGGACCACGGGTTCGACGTGAAACGAAAATTCTTCGCAAAACGGCTCGAGTAGTCGTTCTGGCTAGTCACTTGTCTCGAGTCCGACCAGCCGTTCTTTCTCCCGGCGACTCAGCTGTTTGATCTCGTACTCGCGGGACATCGCCGCCGAGCGACTCTCGTAGCGTTCGTGGTAGACGAGTTCGACCGGCGTTCGGCCGCGAGTGTACTTCGCGCCGTCGCCGTCGTCGTGTTCGGCGACGCGTCGCTCGAGGTCGGTCGTGTAGCCGGTGTAGAGGGAACCGTCGGCACACTCGAGGACGTAGACAGCGTGGTCATCGGCCATCGAGGGGTCGTTACAGGAGGGTGGGCAAAAGCGTCTCGGTGAGAGGGACACGTGGTCGTCCGAGGTCGATTCGTTTGCGGGTTATATGCCGCGAGCACGCTCTCTCGCGACTTCCGCGATCCCCGCATTGGCCGAGCAACTGATACACGCGTGGATCTCGCCGTGTTCGTCGGCGAACACGCGCGCGAAGCGCTCGGAAACGTGCGCGTCGCAGTGGTCACACTTGGGCATTGGGCACACCGGCCGGAGCCGGTACTCTCTGGTATTCGCCGTGTGCTTAAAAACGCTTTCCCAAACAGAGTTTTGATTTTGGGTGTAGGACTAAATCTTTGTTTTCCATTAATCTATTCTCGTCGGCCGCGTCGACTGGACGGATTACCACGTTGCAGTCGTGAAACCGCGCGAGCATCCACTGTTGGCGCGCGCGAGCCGGAATCGGGGCCAAAACGGTGTGAGGTATCCGCTCCTTGACTCATCCGACATATACTTTCCGGTAGGTTCGGCAGCCGAAACCGACGGGTCAACCGCTCCAACCCCAGTATCGGAGTCAATAACCACAATTTTTATATAATGGTGGAAGGAATCGGTGAATCGTATGGCAGATCTTATCGTCAAAGCCGCCGTTAAGGAAGCGCTCGATGACAAGAACGTCGCTTCGGACTTCTACGAAGCACTCGACGAAGAGGTTGACGAACTGCTCGAGGACGCCGCTCGACGCGCCGAGGCCAACGACCGGAAGACGGTCCAGCCTCGCGACCTGTAAGGACCGGTTCGAGAGATTTTTTATTGCGCCTACGGTCGGTAGCCGCGGCTATCGACTGATGGCAAAACAGAGCACTCGCTAGTGACTGCGCTGTTCTATGTACTGCTTTGTCCGACCGAGCACGACGTACTCCGTCTCACGGAGTTCGTCGATCGAGGCCGATCCGGTGACGAACATCGCGGTCCGCAACTCGAGTTCGAGTGTCTCGATCAAATCGACGACTGCATCAGTGCCCTGGCCGGCCGGTCCGAGGAACGGCTTGGCGAGTCCACCCGCCTGTGCTCCGAGGGCGATCGCCTTTGCGACGTCGAGTCCAGATCGGACGCCGCCGCTGGCGACGACGGTGTCGTGGACCTGCGCGGCCTCGTAGGCGCTGACCGCCGTCGGAACGCCCCAGGCACGGAACAGTCGTCCGACCTCCTCCTGTCGATCGGCACCAACCGCGGCGGCGCGATGGGACTCGATGCCCGACCAAGTCGTTCCACCCTGCCCGGCGACGTCGATGGCGTCGACGCCAGCGTCTGCGAGCCGCTGGGCTGTCTCCCCGGCGATACCGTTGCCGGTCTCCTTGACGATCACCGGGACAGAAAGCCCGTCCGCAACGCGTTCGATCGCCTCGAGGCAACCGCGAGCGTCGACGTCACCCTCGGGCTGAATCGCCTCCTGGAGGAAGTTGAGATGGACGGCGATGGCGTCGGCCTCGATCATCTCGACGGCTTCCTCGACATCTGCGACGTCGTACTCGAGCAGTTGGGCTGCACCGACGTTACCATAGAGGAAGGCATCGGGTGCCACGTCGCGGACGACGGCGTAGGACTCGATTAGCTCCTCGTCGTCTAACTCGAGGCCGGCCCGCTGGCTCCCGACGCCCATCGCGACGTTGGTTTTCTGGGCCGCCTCGGCGAGTGCCCGGTTGATCTTCGTCGTGTTCGGGTGGCCGCCCGTCATGCTCTCGATGACGATCGGGGCCGCGAGTTCGTGCCCGAACAGCGTCGTCGTCGTGTCGATCTCGTCTCGATGGACCTCCGGGAGCGCCTCGTGAACGAGGTCGATGTCGGCGAAGCCGGCCCCTGAGGTCTCGACGTCTTCTTCCTCGATGATACGGATATGGTCGTCTTTCCTGTCGGATGTCTCGGGCATCGAATCGTCTCCAATGGAGAATGGGACGAGAGCATTGAAAAGGTGTCCATCGATTCCAGTCAAAGCTATTCGGCTGTTGACAGCAGCACTGATACGGATTGCTGTAACTATTTCCCACCGATCGCCAGAACGGGGCCGGCGATCGGCGGTAATTGAATACAGCAAACCGTATGACGAGGACGCCACGAGAGTCTCGGCGTCCAATCGAGACACTCACTACAGATTCACTCGGCGCTCGAGACGATCCAATCCTCGACGGTCGAGTGCCAACTCGCGGTCGTAGACGAGAGCAGCGAGGACCGCGAAATCGCGAGAGCAGCGTCCAGCCGCCGACGATCGGGTCAGTACTCCCGAACCGCGAGACCTTCCCCGTCCGCGTCGCCGGTACCCTCCTCGAGGCCGACGTAGGTCGCGTCCGCCAGGTCGACGAAGAGTCCGTGCTCGACGACGCCCGGAACGCTCGAGAGCGTCGCGGCCAGTTCCTCGGGATCGGCGATCGCTCCGAACTCACAGTCCAGTACCAGGTTGCCGTTGTCCGTCACGACCGGACCGTCCTTTCGCTTGGCCTCTCTGAGCGTCGGTTCGCCGCCCAGTTCGTGAACCCGAGCCGTGACGACGGTGTAGGCGTCCGGCAACACCTCGAGTGGTACCGACCGCTCGAGTCGGTCCGTGAGCTTCGAGGGGTCAGCGACGACGACGAACCGGTCGGCCGCCGCGTCGACGAGTTTCTCGCGAGCGTGCGCTGCGCCGCCGCCCTTGATCAGTGTGCCGTGGGCCGACGATCCGGGATCGTCGACGATCTGGTCAGCGCCGTCGATCGCGAGATCGACCGTCTCGACGGCCTCGAGCGTCGTCAGTTGGATGCCGACTTCGAGTGCGAGCTGTCGGGACTGGAAGGAAGTGGGAATGCCCTGCACCTCGAGGCCGTCGGCGACTGCCTCGCCGATCGCTTCGATGGCGGAGGCGGTCGTCGAGCCGGTTCCGAGACCGACGACGAAGCCGTCCTCGACTTCTTCGGCGGCGCGTTCGCCGGCACGCCGTTTCGCTGCCGGGGTGCCACCCTCAGTCTTCATGATTCGTGAGGAGTGTGCCGAACGGAAAATGGTTGCCGGTTATCGTCAGAATCCGTCGGCGTCGCCGAACGAGTAACGCTGACACCCCCCGTAATATAACAGGTGAGTGCGAACGAACCGGTATGTCGCCCTCCACTCGCCGAACCGTTCTCGTCTCGTGTGCCACCGGTTCGCTCGTAACGGGCGGATGTATGGCGTCGAGAAGCGAACGCCAGGACACGATAACGCTGTGTGACGTGAGCGTCCACAACCGGCAGGAGGAACCGATCGAAGCCGAAATTCGCGTTCTCGAGGGCGAGACGATCGTGGCCGAAACGGCCGGTGAGATCGAGCCTGCCACCGAAGACGTCGTCGACGGAACCGAAACCGCAGTGTTCGACGGGTTGACTGTCCCAGACGAAGACGTACCGAGCGAGCCGGGAGCGTACCACGTCCAGATGCGAATCGCTGGGAAAGAGTGGCGAGAGCTTCGTGCCAGAGACATCGCCCCGAAAACCGAGGCGGACCACGTTACGATCGACGGGAAGATAGAACGACAGCAGCGAGAGGAAACCAAACGAGAGCGTCGCCTGACACTCGGGACGGTGCTGCACTCGGACGGGTGTCAAAGCGTGTGAACAGTCACCGACGGATCGACGGGCCAACGCCGAACGCAGCCAGCGCACTCACTCCCGCGACCAACGATCCAAACAGGAGTCGGACGTGGCCGAGCCACGGGAGTCGGACGGAGGCTTTACCGACGATCCAGTCGGATGCAACGACGTTCGTATCGGCATACTGGTACTCGACTGCCTGATCGTAGGCACCGTTGGCGTCGCCTTTCGTCACGAACCCGTCGTGGGGCGCGGGACAGGACGGTAGGTCCTCGCAGTCGTGTCCGGCAAGGTATTCCTCGTTCGCCGACGTCTCGACCCAGTTCTCGCCGTCCTCGACCCAGTAGTGAGCGCGGTGGATGACCGGCGTCTTCGCCGGATCGCCGTCGGGCGCGAAGACGATCACGTCGCCGGGTTCGCCGAACGTCTCGTGGCCGTCGTTTGCGCCTGTCGAGGCCGGGACGACGCCGGTGTCTGCGACCGCGAGGTCTGGCGCGAATCGCTCTTCGTCGACGACGAAGACGAGATCGCCGACCTCGGCGTTTGGCTCCATGCTTCCACTCTCGATCGCAACGAACGGCGGCCAGATGCCACTGATCCCGAACAGCAGGGCAGCGACGACCGCGACAACCGCGACAACGGTGACGACATCTCGAGCGAGGACAGAAAGCGAATCCGTCCCCGTCGAACTGGGAGGGTCGTCGGTGCGGGGATCAGTCATCGACGTCACGTACGACGGGGCCACCAGTCAACGTTCCGGCTCGACGTTCGGCCGTACCTTTTTTGCTGGCTCCGTGGTCCGACGACTATGGAGACGGGGACGGCAGTGCGCCTCGAGGATGTCCGCAAGACCTACGAACTCGGCGAGCCGGTGCACGCGCTCGACGGCGTCTCGCTGTCGGTGCCACGGAGTTCGTACACGGCGATCATGGGGCCGAGCGGTTCCGGGAAGTCGACGTTGATGAATCTCGTCGGCTGTCTGGACACGCCAACTGACGGAACGGTCGTCGTCGACGGTACCGACGTGACGACCCTCTCCGATCGCGAGCGGACCAGTCTCCGGGGAACCGAGGTAGGATTCGTCTTCCAGACGTTCAACCTGATGCCGCGGCTGACGGCCCTCGAGAACGTCGCACTCCCGCAGTTGTTCCAGGGGATCGATAGGTCGGCGCGTCGCGAACGAGCGCGCGACCTGCTTGCCCGCGTCGGGCTCGCAGACCGCGAGGACCACCTCCCCAGCGAGCTCTCGGGCGGCCAGCGCCAGCGAGTCGCGCTGGCTCGAGCACTGGTGAACGACCCGGCGCTCGTGCTGGCGGACGAACCCTCGGGAAACCTCGATACCGAGACCGAAGCCGACGTCCTCGACCTCTTCGCGGAGTTTCACGAGGCCGGAACGACGATGCTCGTCGTCACCCACGAACGTCACGTCGCCGAACGCGCCGAGCGGATCGTCCACCTCCTCGACGGAACGATCGAACGAATCGAGGACCTCGAGGGGGCTGGCGCGGACGCGACGCCAGGACCGTTGGGCGAGTCCGATCGAAAAGTGGAGGACGACAGCTAATGGACCCACTCGAGCACCTTCGGCTGGCGTGGCGCTCCATTCGGGGGCACAAACTCCGGTCGACGCTGACGACGCTGGGTGTCGTGATCGGAATCGCCGCCGTCATCGTCTTCGTCACCCTGGGTGCGAGTCTGCAGGCCGGCATCGTCGGCGACATCAGTCCGGACGACCAGCGCAACCTCTACGGCTGGGCTGCCGACCCCGACACCGAGGGCGGCCCGCTCGCGGGCGCACAACCCGTCGTCAGCGACGCCGACCTCGAGACAGTCGAGGACCTCGAGGCAGTCGAGGCCGCCTACGGCTACGCGACGATCCAGAGCCAGGGACTCTCCGACAGCGAAGAGGAAGTCGCCCAGGGCGACGGGGTGATCGCGTCCGGCCCCTCCTACGTTCGCGAGGGGAGTCTCGCGGAGGGCAGACAGTTCGAGATGGGCGAACGCGAGGCCGTGATCAATCCGGCCGCAGCAGGACAGTTCGAAGAGAACGTCACCGTCGGCGACGAACTCGAGATCACGTTCCTCGGCGGTCTGAGAGCGACCGTCGAGGTGGTGGGGATCACGGACACCTCCGAGGGGTTGAGTCCGTTCGAGGGATTCGAGTCTTCACCGCGTGTCTACGTTCCGACCGATCCCTATTACGCCGAGCAAGCCGGTGGACTCGACCTGGGAATCGGTGCTGGTGATGGAGACGACGTGGGCATCGGCAGTGACGACGGCGACGGCGAGACGCGCTTTCTCGCCGTCGTCGTCGAGGCCCAGTCTGCCGCCCAGGCGGACGTCGACGCCGCTCGTGACGCCACGGCCGCCTACCTCGAGAGCGACGAGTCGGACGCGAGCGAGTTTCTGGACGACGATCTCGCCGTCACCTTCCAGACGAGCACGGAGTTGCTCCAACAGCTACAGGACGTGCTCGACCTGCTCCAGAACTTCATCGTCGGTATCGCGGCCATCTCGCTGGTCGTCGGCTCGATCGGCATCGCGAACATCATGCTGGTCTCGGTCACCGAGCGGACTCGCGAGATCGGGATTATGAAAGCCGTCGGCGCGCAGAATCGTGACGTTCTTGGGCTCTTTCTCACGGAGGCGATCGTTCTCGGTGTGGTTGGCGCGATTCTCGGGACGGCACTAGGACTCGCCGCGGGCTATCTCGGCGCGTGGTACATCGACCTCCCGCTGGTCTACCCCTACGAGTACGTCGCGCTTGCGATCGCCGTGGGCATCCTCGTGGGCGTCGCCTCAGGACTGTACCCCGCCTGGCGCGCGGCGCGAACGGACCCGATCGACGCGCTCAGACACGAATGAGCGACACACCACTTCGATTCGGTGTCATCGGTACTCGTCGCTATCGACCTCCTCGTGCCACGGGTCACCGTCTCCGTGTCCTCGGTCGGTCCCGTCTCGAGTCTCGGCTCGACCGGTCGCGACCGGTGCGGTCGGAGACCGAGTCGCCTGCGTACGCCCAGTCCGTCCCGTCCCGATCGCGGACCAGTTCTGGTCGCCGATGCCGCGGAGCCGACGGGTCGTGGTCGGACGACAGCCGATCACCGGTACCGATCCTGCGGCGCGTGTGCCGTTGCTTCTGTGGATATTCGCGTGCGAGAGACACCCCGAGGTAACCGCCCAGCATCGAGAGTCCGATGGTGTAGAACGCGACGCCTGATCCGATCACGAACAGGACGACGGCGACGAACGTGACCCCCTCGAGAAAGCCGGCGACTGCGCCGACGACGATGGTCGAGAACGGCACAAACGAGAGGACGATGCCGACGACGGAACCGACGATCGCGTAGCCGATGGGACGGCTGGTCGGCATACTGGATCGACGCCTGCAGAGAAAAAAGCGCCCGTGATCGTCGGCGGGCAAAACCGGAACCGCGACGCGCTAGTCGACAGTCCGTGACTCGGATTCTGCTGTAGTCGATTCGGGTCCGGAATCGCCGTCCGGACCGGCGGTGCTATCTGCGTCTGAGTCACCCTCTACCGTGAGCGTGTCGTCGGGGTCTACGTCGGCGAGTTCTGCGAATCCGGCGTCTCCGTTGACTTCGTCGGCGAGGAGGTCGACGGCCTCGACGAAGACAGCCACGATCAGCGGTCCGACGACGATCCCGATTGCCCCCAGCGTGAAGAGACCGCCCGTAAACCCGACGAAGTAGAGGCTCCCAGGCAGCCCCGCGGAGTGGCGAGCGAGACGGGGTCGGACGCCGACGTCGGGGAACCAGGCGACGAGCGTGATTCCGAGAACGCCGATCAGGATCGCGGCGATCATCTCACCCGCCACAACGTGATAGAGCGCGATAGGAGCGATCAGCAAGCTTGGACCGATAATCGGGACGAACTGCAGAATGGCGGCAAAGAGCGCGAGCGTGAACGCCATCTCGTACCCCAGCGTCCAGAACAGCGGGTAGCCAATGATGAACGTTGCGCCGGAGGTCGCAAGTTGCAGGACGTATATCGCGTACAGCGTCTCACGGGCGCGACGAGCCAGGGCGTAAACGTCGTCCCTGTACTCGAGTGGAACTGGTGCGATCGCAGCCCTCCCTGCAGCGTCGCCTCTCAGCAGGATCGCGAACAACAGAATAACGAACAACGCAAACTTGATCGCGAGCACCGGCAACGACGAGGCAATCGCAACTGCAAACTCCCGGAGATACGAGACCGCAAGCGCCTGGATCTCGACTGCATCGACGACGTAGGTCTCCTCGAGCACTGTCACCGGAACCTCCTGTGGGAGGCTCTCGATGACCGTGATCACGTCTTCGACCCGGAAATAGAGTGTGACGAAAATCGGCGAGAAGACCGCGATCACGCCACCGAACCCGACGAGAGTCGCAGTCACGGCCGCCACCCACTCAGAGAGGCCGCGCCTGGTCAGCCAGTCTTTGACCGGTAACAGGACGTACGCGACCGTCAGGGCAAACAGAATCGTTCCGAGAACCTCGAGCAGGATCGCACCGGTGAGGACACCGAGTGCGGTGACGACACCTGCCAGAACGTACCGGCGAGTACCCGTCTCAGTCACGCCGGATTCCTCGGAGCCCGGCCTCGAATCCCGGGGCCCGCCGTTCGTGCTCGTTACCACACAGACGAATCTCAGCGGAAGAATAAAGTCCTTCGGTCGCACGGGTACTGGAGGTGATCGCCGACCGAAGGAAACTGGTGCTGACAGCACGCAACTCATAGAAATAGTATTATTTCGTATTAGTGCTTTAGTCTGATGTTTTCTGAAAGCGACTCCGGTGAATCCAGATTCGGCCGCGTACAGCTACCGAGTCCCGCCTGGACACTCGAACTATTTACTATCGTCTTAACGCACGTTAAGTCACCTATAGCACCATTTAGAGAGTTCTTTCGATCGATGCGGTACAGTTCGAGCAGGGCTTTTGCTAGCGTTTGAACCTCCGAACTGGTCGTAGCGGAGGCGGGTCGAGAACTCCCTTCAGTATATAGATTATCTTTAATAATTGCCGAAGTGTAGTTTTATGTAAGAGTCGAGAGCTGCAAGACAGGCGAGTCGACCCAGTGGCTCTTTCCGAGTACAGCTCGGACGGACGACGCCGACAGGCTCTCGCCCGGATAGTCGAATCGGGTTGCCGTTTCCGACAGAGACGGAACAGAGAGACGGGATGTCGGCGGCATCCCGCAGACATTACACGTGTACTCGTGTAATCACTCTCGGAAAGCCAGGGCAAGAGAGCACGTGTCAGAAGTAGCTTTTCGGTTCTACCGGAAGTTATTCCATGGTCGGACACGCCCAGAAAACCGCCCTGGTTACGGGCGAGAGGGTACCGGAAGAGACGAGCGAAACGTACGAACGAGAGCAGAGGTCGGCATTCGGACGACTTCTTTCACTGCAGACGTCCGCTCTTCGGGTGTAAGCAGTCGTCTCGAGAACAGCTATGGTCCGGATAGTCGTCCGGCTGTACCGGAAAATCGAACCGGCAACGTATGCGAGTAGCGGAACCACTGCAAGCGATCGCCTGTGTCGTGATCGACGTGTCGCCCGACTCAGTCGGATTACTGGAGTGAAGTACCGCTGCAAGCGCCTCGGGGCACGGCTGCACCGGCAGGACGGCAGTAAACCGTATCAGACGGATGCTGTGCCGATTGACCGGCGCGACCGCAGGAGGGCTCGTGGTCCCGCCGGAACTGACTGACACAAACCGTATCAGTGGCGACTGGAGTTCGAACTTAACGGTGCGAACGCCTCGATCGTCGATACGGCAATCTCGTCGGCGGCCTGTTCGGGGATCGTGAGCAACGGTCGATCGACGACAGACTCCGAAACGAGCGCTCGGAGTTTCTCGCGTGCGCACCCCGGAGTGCCTGCGACGCCGAGTTCGTCGACCATTTCGTCAGTGACGAGCCCCGTGGCCCCGTCCCGATCGCCGGCCTGCCAGGCCTCGGCAACCGCTTCGACTCGATCGGAAAACACCGTCGCGATCGCGTTCCGGTACCCCGCGGCGCTACCGGCGTAGTAAGCGACGTGGCCCCGAACTGCATCGTACGCCTCCTCGGGGTCCTCGCTCACCGCGACTGGAACGTAGGGAGCGACCGTGATCTCCGCAGGGTCGCGATTGCGCTCTCGAGCGGCGTCGGCAACGACCTCGAACGCGTCGTCGAGCGTGGTAAACGGAATATTGTGCGGAATCCAGCCGTCGCAGAGTCGGCCCACGACGCGGCGGTTTGCTGGCCCCAGCGCCGCCTGATAGATCGGGACTGTCTCATCCAGCGGCGGGACGTCGGTAACCGAGATCAGTTCGCCCTCGTAGGAGACGGGATCGTCGTCGCCGAGGATACGGCTGACGACCGCGATCGTCTCGTGAGAACGCCGGATCGGACGCTCGAAGCCCATTCCGTGGACGTTCTCGATGGCCGTCGGCGTACTCGTCCCCAGACCGAGGGAGACGCGGCCGTCGGCGACGCGATCGAGCGTTGCAGCCGTCATCGCGAGGACGCCGGGGCTGCGCGAGAAGACGTTGACGATCGCAGTGCCGAGTTCGATCGACTCGGTCCGCGTCGCGATCTCGGTGAGTTTCACCACCGAACTCGTTCCCCAGAGTTCACCCATCCAGACGGAGTCGTAGCCGAGTTCCTCCGCGTCGACCGCGAGGTCCGTCGGATCGTGCGAGGCGATGCGTGGAACGACCAGGCCGAGGTGCATACGAACCGGTGTGACGTGCGACGACAAACCAGTATCGCTGCCGGCAGCGTCCGTCCGCTAGCGCCCGACGAACTCGGGTTCGTCGTCGCCGAAGAACGCCTCGAGTCCCCGTTCGTAATCTTCCGTCCGGGCGGCGTCCGCGAGGGCATCGGCTTCGGCTGCGAGGTGGCTCTCGAGTCCGTGTGCGTAGCTGTCGGTCAACAGCCGCGTCAGTGCGCCGAGCGCCTGCGTCGGGCCGTCGGCCAGTTCCGTCGCGACCTCCTCGAGGCGCTCGTCGAACTCGCCAGCGGGCGCGACCTCGGTGGCCAGTCCGAGCGCGACGGCCTCCTCGGGGCCGATCGGCTCGTCCCGGAGGACGATCTCTTTCGCGGTCCGGAGCCCGACCAGTCGCGGGAGGAAGAACGTCGAGCCACCGTCGCCGGTGAGCCCGATACTCGGGTAAGCGAACTGGAGCGTCGCGTCCTCGCCGAGGACGAGCAGGTCCGGGATCAGCGCGAAGCTGAAGCCGATCCCGGCCGCGGTTCCGTTCACGCCGCCGACGACCGGCGTCTCGGTCCGGTGGAAGTGAACGATCGCCTCGTGGGCGCGGCTTGCCAGTTCGCGGAGCCGCGGCGCGTCGGCGGCGTCGCCCTCGAGTTGCGAGAGGTCGGCACCGGAGCCGAAAAAGGGTCCCTCGTGGGTGAGGACGATACACCGTACCTCGGGGTCGTCGCCGAGCGTCGAGGCGACCGAGGCGAGTTCGTTCGCCATCTCGAGGGTGAGCGCGTTCCGGCCCGCACTGCTCTCGAGCGTTACCGTCGCGACGCCGTCGTCACGGTCGACGGACAGGTTTTCGTAGGTCGACATACAGGTCGTCGGTTCGTCACGACGAACGTAACCCTTGTCCATCGACGCCACGAGTAGTGGAGAGACGTTCCCCGAATTCGGGTTCGACAACTCCTTCGTTGCGACATCGTACGCTTTAGTAGCCGACTCACGAATGTCGTGGCATGGAACTCACAGACGAGCAGGAACTCGTCCGCGACACCGTCCGGGAGTTCGTTGCGAACGAGGTCGGCGAGGACGTCCGGGAACTCGACGACCGCCAGGAGTTTCCCGAAGACATCTGGGACGGCCTCGCGGAACTGGACTTCACCGGGATGACCGTCCCCGAGGAGTACGGCGGCTTAGACGTCGACGAGGTCACCTACAGCATCGTCAACGAGGAACTGGCCTACGGCCACCTCGCGGTCGCGACCGCGCTGTCGGTCCACTGCCTTGCGACCTCCTGTATCCGGCAGTTCGGCTCCGAGGAACACAAAGCGAAGTGGCTCCCGGAGATGGTCGACGGCCGGCCCGTCGGCGCGTTCGCCCTCTCGGAACCCCACGCGGGTTCGAACCCCGCCGAGATGAACACCGAGGCACGACTCGACGAGGACGCCGGGGAGTACGTCGTCAACGGCAAGAAACAGTGGATCACGAACGGCGAGCGCGCCGGCGTCGTGATCCTGTTCGCCAAGACCGACCGCGACGACCCCGACACCGTCACCCAGTTCCTCGTCCCGAAAGACGTGGAGGGACTCGAGGTCGGCAAGAAAGAGGACAAACTCGGCCTGCGAGCCAGCGACACGACGACGCTTCTCTTCGACGACGTCCGCATTCCGGCCGAAAACCGGCTGACCGAGGTCGGCAAGGGACTCAAGGCCGCGTTCTCGATCCTCACGGGCGGCCGGATCGCCATCGCGAGCCAGGCTGTCGGCGTCGCACAGGCGGCCCTCGACGCCGCGGTCGCATACGCCAACGAGCGCGAGCAGTTCGACCAGCCGATCATCGAACACCAGTCGATCGGCCAAAAACTCGCGGATATGCAGACGAACGTCCAGGCATCCCGGCTGCTGACTCGAGACGCCGCCCGGAAGAACGAGGACGGCGTCGACCCGATGTCCGCGGCGATGGCGAAGTACTTCGCCAGCGAGACGGCCGTCGACGTGGCAAACGAGGCCGTCCAGGTCCACGGCGGCTACGGCTACACGAAGGACTTCCCGGTCGAACGCTACTACCGCGACGCCAAGATCACGACGATCTACGAGGGGACGAGCGAGATCCAGAAGAAGATCATCGCTCGCCATCTCACGGAGTAGCGCCGTCCTTGACTCGGGATGGCACACGCTGACAGACAGCCGAACAATAGCGAGGCTGGCTGTCGAAATCGTGCGAGTGGTGAGCGAGTGAGCACCGCGAACGAGCGAATCGGCTGGAGGGTGCGAGGCGCGATCGAAGTGAGCGCCTCGAGATAGCGAACGGGGAACGCAGTGACCCGTGAGTGG
>JGI2924J29684_1077050_pt1 | contig 13261 bp, 11 predicted proteins | sample BenlonsequencITS_FD_29684 | JGI IMG/M metagenome (IMG submission 29684)
GATGAAAGTCTCGTAGCTGGAGTGGCTTCAGGCGATAGTCGTTTTCTTTGTGCAGCAGCGAGACGGCAAGGGGGGTCTGGCTGGTCGGAATAAACGCCACCGACTCCTGTGGCGCCAGCGTCGCCTGCAAAGGGCCGTTGTCTGTCGCCAGCCAGAAAGAGACCACTGTCCCTTGCGGCGTATCCCGCCAGTGCCGGGTTAAAATGAAACCTGCCTGCGCCACGCTGATTACCTGTCTAAAAAACTCACGATAATTATAACCTGGTTTAGCGCTGGATACTGTTATTTTGTACAGGCATATGACGTAAAGGACAGTATCCGTGGTCGAACGATCGCGACGTTCACGAATGAGTTCGTTCCCGGTGACGGGTGTGATGGCTATTTTAGCGGTAAAAGGCTGCTGGCGTCAGATATTTTTGTTAACGTGTATTTATCAATATAATGATGTTGGTGTATATAGCAAATGTAATTATTCTATAGCTGTTAATTTTGAATCATCTTTATTTACACATTTTATCTATAGGTTGACTGTTTTGTATCAAGTCTGCTTTCAGATGTTTGATATTTTCAGAATAGTGCTTATTAGAATCTGTTACTTATTTCTCGGATTAACAAAAAAGCGATATTTTTTGTTTGTTTTAATTAATGAAAAGTGTAAGAATTTTAGTTGAAACATCCGCACCATCAGGTAGAAATACAATATTTCAATTGACTGCTATGGTTAAATAAAAATGGAATACAGTGCGAATTCGTCGGGAACTCTCTGCATAATTTAATTTTTATTTTATGATGTAATTTTATTTTCACTTCCAGGTGCGGATGTTTTATCAACATTTGTGGTATTCGGGAATTATCTTTTATGAATGTGAATATGCAGGCATGTCTGATGGGGTACGATCGCTATCTCTTCGTCAATACTCAACGCGCCAACCCTTCTATAAAAACCGTGAGTAGATTTTTTGAGTATAAAACATGGACAGATCAGATTTGGCGTACCGAAATTATTGAAAACGGCAATGCTTTTTTTCACTGGCAAGGACACGACAGAAAAAACGGGCATCGGGATACTATTATTAACTATCTGCTAAATGGGCAACGCTGGCAGTCAACAATCGAAGATTATACTTTCTTCCATGCGTTGGAAGGAAAAGCGTTGCAGGGGCATTATGATAATATTATTGAATATGTGAGCTCTGATAATTATGTCTATCAAAGCGCATTTGCTGAATATATCACCGATCAGACTTCATCAACGCGCCCCAAATGGGACGCACCTTTAGGGAATTACTGCCCGTAATAGGCTTTTGCGCCGTGTTTGCGCAAATAATGTTTATCCAGAAGAGTTTGCTGCATGTCGGGTAACTGTGGCGCAAGCTGGCGGCAGAAGATCCCCATATAAGCCACTTCTTCCAGCACGATAGCGTTATGCACGGCATCCTCGGCATTTTTACCCCAGGCAAACGGGCCGTGCGAATGGACAAGCACGCCAGGCATGTGAGTGGCGTCAATGCCCTGTTTTTCAAAGGTTTCAACAATGATATTGCCTGTTTCCCACTCATACTCGCCATTAATTTCCGCGTCGGCCATTTTGCGAGTGCAGGGAATCGTACCATAGAAATAGTCGGCGTGGGTGGTGCCCGTCGCCGGAATCGACTGACCCGCTTGCGCCCAGATAGTGGCGTGGCGCGAATGGGTATGCACAATGCCGCCGATAGTCGGAAATGACTGGTACAACAGACGGTGGGTTGGCGTATCGGACGAAGGTTTTTTTGTGCCTTCAACCACCTGACCGGTTTCGAGACTGACTACTACCATATCGTCGGCGCTCATAACGCTATAATCAACGCCGGATGGCTTAATCACCAATACGCCGCGCTCGCGATCGATGGCGCTAACGTTACCCCAGGTGAGGGTGACCAGGTTGTGTTTTGGCAGCGCCAGATTAGCTTCCAGCACCTGATGTTTGAGATCTTCTAACATACTAACTCCTGAATACCGGATGGCGCTTTGCTCATCCGGCCTACGAGGTTGGTGCGGCCTGTAAGCCGGATAAGGCGTTTACGCCGCCATCCCGCAACTATTAATGTTTTAAGCTGTAATACATGTCGTTCCAGCGCAGCGCGTCTTTAAAGCCTGGCAGGTGGGTATCGTTATCAATCACTGCGATTTCGATATCGTGCATTTCCGCGAACTGGCGCATATCGTTCAGATCCAGCGCGTGGCTGAAGACGGTGTGGTGCGCGCCGCCGGCCAGAATCCACGCTTCTGACGCGGTCGGCAGGTCCGGTTGCGCTTTCCACAGGGCGTTGGCCACCGGCAGTTTCGGCAGGTCATGCGGTGTTTTTACCGTGTCGATGCAGTTGACCAGCAGGCGATAGCGATCGCCGAGGTCGATCAGGCTGGCGACGATCGCCGAACCGGTTTGGGTATTGAAAATCAGGCGCGCCGGATCTTCCTTACCGCCAATGCCGAGGTGCTGTACATCGAGGAGCGGTTTCTCTTCCACCGCGATGGACGGACACACCTCCAGCATGTGCGAGCCGAGCACCAGATCGTTGCCCTTCTCGAAGTGGTAGGTGTAATCCTCCATAAATGAGGTGCCGCCCTGCAGACCGGTTGACATCACTTTCATAATGCGAAGCAGAGCGGCGGTTTTCCAGTCGCCTTCGCCCGCAAAACCGTAGCCCTGCTGCATCAGACGCTGTACGGCCAAACCCGGAAGCTGTTTCAGACCGTGTAAATCTTCAAAGGTGGTGGTGAACGCGTGGAAGCCGCCCTGTTCCAGGAAGCGCTTAATACCGAGTTCAATACGCGCCGCTTCTCGTACGTTCTGGCGTTTATCACCGTGGATCCGGGTGGCAGGCGTCAGGGTATAGCTGCTTTCATATTCGTCAATCAGAGCGTTGATGTCACCGTCGCTGATGGAATTCACCACCTGTACCAGATCACCTACCGCCCAGGTATTGACCGAAAAGCCAAACTTGATCTGCGCGGCCACTTTATCACCGTCAGTCACCGCCACTTCACGCATATTGTCGCCGAAACGGCAGACTTTAAGCTGGCGGATATCCTGTTTAGAGACCGCCTGGCGCATCCAGGCGCTGATACGCGTATGGGCCTCTTTATCCTGCCAGTGGCCGGTGACGACCGCGTGCTGCTGGCGCATCCGCGCGCCGATGAAACCGAACTCGCGGCCGCCGTGCGCGGTCTGGTTCAGGTTCATAAAGTCCATATCGATGCTGTCCCACGGCAGGGCGGCGTTAAACTGGGTATGGAATTGCAGCAGCGGTTTGTTAAGGATACTCAGCCCGTTGATCCACATTTTGGCCGGGGAGAAGGTGTGGAGCCAGACTACCAGACCCGCGCAGCGATCGTCATAATTGGCGTCACGACAAATGGCGGTAATCTCATCCGGCGAGGTACCCAGCGGTTTTAACACCAGTTTACACGGCAGTTTGGCTTCAGTATTCAGCGCTTTTACCACATGCTCGGCATGTTGAGTGACCTGACGCAAGGTCTTTGGTCCATACAAATGCTGGCTGCCGATCACAAACCATACTTCATAATTATCAAAAATCGTCATTGTCGTGTCCTTAATGAGTCAGGATTGCCTGATTGACCGGGGTTGTTAGCGCCGGTGTGGCAGTCGTAAGATAATGTTGTTCTGCGCTGAGCGCCCACTGTTGATAGCGGCGGTAAAGCTGTTCGAAGCGTTGCGCCTGTTCAGGGCGGGGATGCAGTGTGCGCTCTACCGCGCTCGCCATGTTTTGCTGGGCGGCGGGAATATCGGCATGTACTTTCGCGGCGACGGCGGCAAAGATAGCGGCGCCTAATGCGCAACACTGGTCGGAAGCGACGATCTGCAACGGTCGATTCAGTACGTCGCAGCAGACTTGCATAATGACCTGATTTTTACGGGCGATGCCGCCAAGCGCCATCACGTTATTGACCGGAATCCCTTGTTCGGTGAAGCACTCCATAATGGCGCGGGCGCCGAAGGCGGTCGCGGCGATCAGACCGCCAAACAACGCCGGGGCATCGGTGGCGAGATTGAGATCGGTAATGATGCCTTTCAGGCGCTGATTGGCGTTCGGCGTACGGCGACCGTTAAACCAGTCCAGAACGACCGGCAGGTGAGCCAGTGATGGATTTTTCGCCCACGCGTCGGTCAGGGCAGGCAGTAGTTGCTTCTGGCTGGCGTTAATCTGATCTTTCAGTTCCGGATGACGGGCGGCGAGCTGCGCCAGCGGCCAACTGAGTACGCGACCAAACCAGGCGTAGATATCGCCGAAAGCGGACTGGCCCGCTTCCAGACCGATAAAGTTCGGTACTACGCTGCCGTCAACCTGGCCGCAAATCCCTTTCACGGCGCGATCCCCGACGCTCTGTTTATCCGCAATCAGAATGTCGCAGGTAGACGTGCCGATGACTTTTACCAGCGTATTGGGCTGTGCGCCCGCGCCGACCGCGCCCATGTGACAGTCGAACGCGCCGCCGGAAATCACTACGCTTTCCGGCAAGCCGAGGCGCTGCGCCCATTCGGCGCACAGGGTGCCCACGGGCAGATCGGCGGTGAAGGTTTCGCTAAATAACGGGTAGCGCAGATGACGGTTAATGCACGGATCGAGTTCATCAAAGAAGCTCGCAGGCGGCAGACCGCCCCAGCTTTCATGCCACAGTGATTTGTGCCCGGCGCTGCAGCGGCCACGGCGGATATCCTGCGGGCGAGTGGTGCCGGAAAGCAGCGCCGGCACCCAGTCACACAGTTCAACCCACGATACGGCGGCTTGCGCGACGGCGCTATCCTCACGGGTGATGTGCAAAATCTTCGCCCAGAACCATTCGCTGGAGTAAACGCCGCCAATATAGCGAGAGTAGTCGACCTTACCCGGCATATGGCACAGACGGGTAATTTCGTCGGCCTCTTCCACCGCAGTATGATCTTTCCATAGCACGAACATCGCGTTTGGGTTCTCAGCGAACTCCGGGCGCAGCGCCAGGACGTTGCCGTCGGCGTCAATCGGCGCTGGCGTAGAGCCGGTGCTGTCAACGCCAATCCCAATGACATTTGCGCGTTGCGCGGCGCTGAGTTCCGCCAGAACGCGTTTCAGCGCGATTTCCATTGATTCCATGTAGTCACGCGGATGATGACGGAACTGGTTATTCGGGCCGTCGCAATAACGGCCTTCTTGCCAGCGCGGATACCACTCTACGCTGGTGGCGATTTCGCCGCCGGTGGCGCAGTCCACTGCCAGAGCGCGCACTGAATCACTGCCAAAATCGAGGCCAATTGCAATTGCCATCGTCTTACTCCATCCAAAGAAACAGGTATGGAGAAACAGTAGAGAGCGGCGGCCAAAACCGTCAGGCAGGATTCGCTAATCTTATGGACAAAATTGCTAATGCTTTGCAAAGTGTGACGCTGTGCAAATATTCAATGTGGACATTCCAGCCATAGTTATAGACACTTCTGTTACGTAATTTTATCGTCCTCGCTGTACGTTTCTGTTACAAATCTCTTTTCACAGGCGGGGTTGATAGGTGCTTTCATCAAGCGCAAGGACTCGCGGGAACGTAAGTGCTGTTGCCCTGGTCAATATGGACAATTTGTTTGTTCTCTGAATATCGGGGGGAGGGAAATAATGGCTGAAACGCAAAATGATCCGCTATTGCCTGGATATTCATTTAATGCTCATCTGGTTGCTGGGCTGACGCCGATTGAAGCGAATGGATATCTGGATTTTTTTATCGACCGTCCGCTGGGTATGAAGGGATATATTCTTAACCTGACTATCCGCGGAGAGGGCATTATTAATAATAATGGCGAGCAGTTTGTCTGCCGACCCGGTGATATATTGTTGTTTCCGCCAGGCGAGATTCACCACTATGGACGTCATCCGGACGCCAGCGAGTGGTATCACCAGTGGGTTTACTTCCGGCCTCGCGCCTACTGGCAGGAGTGGCTGGCCTGGCCGACTATCTTTGCCCAGACGGGCTTCTTCCGTCCGGACGAGGCGCGCCAGCCGCATTTCAGCGAACTGTTCGGGCAGATCATTAGCGCCGGGCAAGGGGAAGGACGTTACTCTGAGCTACTGGCAATCAATCTGTTGGAGCAGTTGCTGCTCAGACGTATGGCTGTCATTAATGAGTCATTGCATCCGCCGATGGATAGCCGTGTGCGCGATGCCTGCCAGTATATCAGCGACCATCTGGCGGACAGCCATTTTGATATCGCCAGCGTCGCCCAGCATGTCTGCCTGTCGCCCTCCCGGTTGTCGCATCTGTTCCGTCAGCAGTTAGGCATCAGCGTATTGAGCTGGCGCGAAGATCAGCGTATCAGCCAGGCGAAACTCCTGCTTAGCACCACGCGAATGCCAATAGCGACCGTCGGGCGCAATGTTGGCTTTGACGACCAGCTCTATTTTTCTCGCGTTTTCAAAAAATGTACTGGCGCCAGTCCCAGCGAGTTCAGAGCAGGATGTGAATAAAAAGTGAATGATGCGTCCGTAAAGATGTCATAAGTCGTAACTATTCAGATAATTGACGGCTTGACGAAGAGAGGCGGGGTAAGCAGAATCCTTGCTTCGTAACGCTGACGGACACACTATGCAAGCACTGCTGGAACATTTTATCACCCAATCCGCTCTGTATTCGCTTATCGCCGTGTTGCTGGTCGCCTTTCTGGAGTCGCTGGCGTTGGTTGGCTTGGTTTTGCCCGGTACCGTGATGATGGCGGGGCTGGGTGCGCTGATTGGCAGTGGGGAGCTGAACTTCTGGCATGCCTGGCTTGCGGGCATCATTGGTTGCCTGTTGGGGGACTGGATCTCCTTCTGGCTGGGCTGGCGCTTTAAAAAGCCGTTGCACCGTTGGTCGTTCATGAAAAAGAACAAGGCGTTGCTGGATAAAACCGAGCACGCGCTGCATCAGCACAGTATGTTTACCATTCTGGTGGGCCGTTTTGTGGGGCCGACGCGTCCGCTGGTGCCGATGGTAGCGGGGATGCTGGATCTGCCCGTCGCGAAATTTATTGGGCCGAACTTGATTGGCTGTTTGCTGTGGCCGCCGTTTTATTTCCTGCCGGGGATCCTTGCGGGTGCGGCAATCGATATTCCTGCTGATATGCAGAGCGGTGATTTCAAATGGCTGTTGCTGGCGACAGCGCTGCTGCTGTGGGTAGGCGGTTGGTTTTGCTGGCGGCTGTGGCGCAGCGGCAAAGCGGCTGTCGATCGCTTAACCGCGTATTTACCCCGCAGCCGTTTGCTGTATCTGGCACCGTTGACGCTTGGGATCGGCGTGGTTGCGCTGGTGGCGTTACTCCGCCATCCACTGATGCCGGTGTATATGGATATTCTGCGTAAGGTCGTGGGTTACTGACGATTCTTTTGCCGGATGGCGCTGACGCTTATCCGGCCTACAAAATCAATCACTCGGATTTGATGCCTAATAGCGCCGAGGCGCTGGCCTGACCGCTTAATAACTCATCCGTTTTGCCCTGCCAGGCTATACGTCCGTCGGCGACCACAATTGAGCGGGGCGCAATTCGCGCCGCATCTTCTACGCTGTGGGAAACCATCAGCAACGTAAGCTGCTTATCGCGACAGACCTCGGCGACCAGAGTCAGCATCTCCTGGCGCAGCGCGGGATCGAGCGCAGAGAACGGTTCATCAAGCAGCAATATGGGTTGTTCCCGCACCAGGCAACGCGCCAGCGCCACGCGCTGTCGCTGACCACCGGAAAGCTCGCCGGGGAGTCGCTCCAGCAGTGAGTCAATCCCCATTTGTTCGGCTATGTGGCGCATTTTCTCTCGCTGCGATGCGTTCAGCTTCAATCCCGGATTAAGCCCCAGGCCGATGTTTTGCTGCACGCTCAGGTGGCTGAACAGGTTATTTTCCTGAAACAGCATGGAAACGGGGCGACGAGAGGGCGGCGTAGCGGTGTGATCTTCACCTGCAATCATCATGGTGCCGCTGGCAGGCGTGAGAAAGCCGGCAATCAAATTCAGCAGCGTACTTTTCCCGGCGCCGCTTGGTCCGAGTACCGCTACCTGCTCACCGCGCGCGATCGACAACGTAAAACGCATCGGCAAATGGTGATAAAGCCATGTAATATCAATCAATTTTAACATTTCGGCCCGGTAATTTCTCTATGAGGGTAAATAGCGTAAAGCACAACAGCAACAGAATCAGCGCGGTCACCGCGCCGTCCTCGCTGCGGTAGGAGCCGATTTGCTGATACAGATAAAACGGCAGGGTACGAAAATTGTCGTTGCCGAAAAGCGCGACCACGCCAAAATCGCCAATCGACAGCACGCAGGCAAACGCCATCGCCTGCGCCAGCGGACGCTTCAGAGCACGCAGTTCAACTACTTTCAGGCGCGCTCCCCCTTCAATTCCTAACGACTGACACAGCATTCCGTAACGGGCGGTAATATCGCGCATGGGGTTTTCCAGTACTTTTAGCGCGTAGGGGATAGCCATTAGCGCATTGGTGAAAATCACGATACCGTCGGCGGATTCCGGTAAGCCAACGCTATTATTGAGCAGTAAAAAGAAGCCTGTCGCCAGCACGATCCCTGGCATCGCGAGGATCAACATCCCGCTGAGTTCCAGTGTTTGTCCGGCGAATACTTGCTGGCGTTGGCGTAGCTCGCGGCTACTCCACAGCAGCATCATGGTCAGCACCACACACAGAACGCCCGCCGCCAGCGCAATGCGTAGCGATGTCCAGACAGCCTGCCACAGAATGGGTTGCGCCAGCACCTCCGGCAGGCTGCGGTTGACGCCATCGACCACTACGGCGACCAGCGGCGGAAGCAGTAGCAGCAGCGCCAGCACGATTAATAAGGCGTCCGTCAGACGGCTGTGGAGACGATCATCAGGATCGTGCCAGCCCTGCGTCAGCGTCATCCCCGGCGCAATCGCTTTGCTCAACCGCTGGCTTAGCAGTACCAGCGCCAGGCAGCAGACCATCTGGATTAATGCCAGCATCGCCGCGCGGGCGGGATCGTAGTCATAGCTGAGCGCCTGATAGATAGCCAGTTCGATAGTGGTGGCCTGCGGGCCGCCGCCGAGTGACAGGACCGTCGCAAAACTGGCGAAGCAGAGCATAAAAATCAGCGCCGCGACGGGCGGGATTTGGCGGCGCAGCCACGGCCATTCGACAAAACGGAAAAAATGCCAGCCGCGTATTCCGAGCTGGGCGGCGAGCTGGCGCTGTTCGCCGGGAATATTTTCCAGTGACTGCAACAGCAGACGGCTGGCCATCGGCAGATTAAAAAAGACATGCGCCAGTAAAATGCCCTGCAAGCCGTAGGGGGAGAATGTCCACTTGAGCCCCAGCATCTGCCACAGAGAAGCCAGCCAGCCCTGACGGCCATACACGCTAAGAATACCGAACACGGCGACCAGCACCGGCAGAATCAGCGTCATGGCGCACAGACGCAGCAGCGCCAGACGTCCAGGAAAGCGGCGTCGATAAAGCGCGCGGGCGAGAAAAATCGCCGGGACTACAGACAGGACCGCGGACAGAAACGCCTGCCAGAATGAGAAGCGCACCACATGCCACAGGTAGCTATCCCGCCAGATTGTCGACCACGCGCCCGACGGCGCGTTCAGCCAGATCGCCAGAAACGCGGCCAGGGCAACGGCCACCATCAGCGTGGCGGCGGTAAGCCCTGGAAGCAGCCAGCCGGGAATTAACGGCTGACGGCGCGTTGCCATTCGCTAATCCATGTCTGGCGTTGAGCCGCAACCTGCTGCGGCGTAAATTCCAGCGCGGTGGCTGGCTTACTCAGTTGCTCGAATCCTGACGGCAATGCGACCTGCGTTACCGGGTACATCCAGTTGCCGGTTGGTATGGCGTTCTGAAACGCTGGAGAGACCATAAATTTGAGGAATTTCTCCGCCAGTTCCGGCTGCTTACTGGCGACGGTACGCGCTGCTACTTCTACCTGTAAATAATGACCTTCGCTGAAGTTCGCGGCGGCATAATTGTCCTTTTTCTCTTCAATAATGTGATACGCCGGAGAGGTGGTGTAGCTGAGCACCAAATCGCTTTCGCCTTTCAGAAATAAGCCGTAGGCTTCACTCCAGCCTTTCGTCACCGTAACCGTTTTGGCTGCCAGTTTTTGCCAGGCCTGCGGCGCGTTATCGCCGTAGACTTTTTGCATCCACAGTAACAGCCCCAGCCCCGGCGTGCTGGTACGAGGATCCTGATAAATCACTCGCCATTTTTGATCGCTCTCGACCAATTCTTTCAGGCTTTTCGGCGGATTTTTCAGCTTGTTTTTATCATAGACAAAGGCGAAATAACCGTAATCGAACGGAACAAATGTGTCATTTTTCCAGCCGCCGGGCACCTTGATCGCCTCATTCGCCACGCCGCTTTTGGCAAAGAGTGTAGTTTGCGTAGCCGCTTCCAGCAGATTGTTGTCCAGCCCCAGCACCACATCGGCTTTACTGTTCTTCCCTTCCATCCGCAGGCGGTTGAGCAGCGAAACGCCATCCTCCAGCGCCACCAGTTTCAGCTCGCAATTGCAGTCGGCTTCAAACGCTTTTTTCACCACCGGGCCAGGCCCCCAGTCGGCGGCGAACGAGTCGTAGGTATAGACGGTGAGAACGGGTTTGGCGAAGGCTGGCACCGCGCACAGGAGTAAAAGCGGAAGATATTTTTTTAACACTTTGCACCTCAGTTAAAGAGTGGCAAAGGACTTGAGAGGTAGCCTCAAATCCCTTCGCCGGCATTATCCGGATCAGGTTCGACGGGTATTTTCTCAGCGCACGCACAGGCGCGGCACCCCGTTGAGTTCGGCGTTAGTGTAGTGATTTTGTCGCCGGGCGGCAATCACGGGTCCGGCGGCGCAAACCACGCCGATTTAAAATCGAACCAGCCGAGGGTATTCATGCGCAGCCCACGCATACTGCGCTGTCCATGGATAATCAGCCAGTGGTGGATTAGCGGCACAATCGCTTTGCTGGCCAGCAGTTGCTGGCACCAGTTCGCCAGGTTCATCTCGCCAGCGCGCCACTGCGCGGCATCGCCCTGCCAGTCGCTCGGAATACAGTTTTGCAAAAGCGGAATTTCGCACAGATGCGCGAACAGCGAGAAATCCAGCGGCAGGGTAAAGTTAGCGCTGTTAAGCCAGATATCGCTTTCGATCTCGCCGGCGTGCCATTGATCGTAGTCGATCTCCTGAATATGCAGATGTACCTGATGCTCAGCCAGAAGCGCGCTCATGATACGGGCGATAACCCGATGCTCAATGTGCTCACGATAGAAGGTCAGCGTGAGGGTTTCCAGCCCGGCGGGTTTTTCGTCCAGGCCTGGGCGGGCATGATGCCAGCGCGGTAACAGCCCATAGGCAGGGAACCAGAGCTGCTGTAGCGGTTCATCGGCATGATAGAGTAAATTGGTGGGGGAGAGGACGTGGCTCACCCATTCTCTGACCTGCGGATGCGCGCCGCGCGGTGTTCTGGCGTCGAATAGCAGGTAATAACACCCCTCCTCCAGGCGGCTTTCTATCGCTTTTTCACCGCCTTGTATCGGCCCTTCCAGCATCAAGCCGCAGGCGGGTTCTTCGCTGATATCCGGCAGTACCCAGACGTTCACTTCGTCTATCAACGCCCGATAGCCGAAATAGTCATCAAATGCGAGTATCTTGAGCTGGTTTCGCGTATTACGCCGCACGGCATACGGCCCGGTGCCAATAGGATGGCTGGCGAAATTCGTCAGCGTTTCCCATTCTCGCGGCAAAATCATTGCCGGGACCTGGCCCAGCAGCCACGGCAGCCAGCGATCCGGCTGAGAAAGATGAATATCCAGCGTCCATGCGGTAGGGGAGTCTATCTTTGTAATGTGCGAGTAAAGCGGAAGCGTATTGATACGCGTCAGCGAGGCGATGACATCTTCCATCTCCAGCTCGCGGCCATGATGAAAATGAATGCCGGGGCGCAGGTAGAAGCGCCATAGTAAAGGGGAAATTTGTTGCCAGTGGTGAGCTATATCTGCTTCCAGTTCCCCATTTTCCTCATTTACCCGCGTGAGCGAGCTGAAAATTTGCCGGGCAATATGGGTTTCCGAGCGACGTAATGCGGTTCCCGGCAGTAGATTGTGCATCGGACGATAGTAAAGTACCCGCAGAATATGCCGCCCCTGCCGAAAACTGCGTCCAAGATGGGAAATCAGCATTTGCCTGACGGCGCTTTTATCGCCGACCAGTTGTACCAGTTGATCGATTCGATCTTGTTCCAGCAGGTCTTCCGCCCGCTGCTGTTGCAGCGCCAGTCCGGTATACAGGAACGTCAGGCGCGAACGCTTGCCGCGTCCAACCTCGGCTTCCCATGTCAGCCAGCCGCGCGCCTGCATCGTATTTAGCAGCGTGCGCATATGGCGACGCGAGCAGTTCAGTAGATCCGCCAGCTCGTTAAGCGTGGTGTCTTGCGTTTTACCGTCACAGCATTGCCATAGACGGATAAATTGTTGTTGCAGGCGACCTGAGGGCATAAAAGGGGAACTCCGAAGAAAAACTCAGCAGTTTTATTATCCCTATATTAGGCCAATAATATCTTTCGATGAAGCAAGAGGAAGAGGTCGCTATGCGCCAATTCTGGTTGAGATATTTTGCCGCGACGGAAAAACGGTCCTGGCTGGCTTGCCTGAGCGCGCCGCAGCGCTTAAAAATGCTCACAGAACTGATGCAGTGGGAGGCGACCGATTGAAGCCAATTGCGGACATCATGTGTGACTGAGTATTGGTGTGGGCTATGGCCTAAAATCACCCGCCAGCAGATAATACCTGCTGGCTTTTTTTATTTCGGCTGCGCTTAAAGGACTTACTATGCTCTGGATTATGACGATGGGACGGCGTCTCAACGGGATTTATGCGGCGTTTATGCTGGTCGCTTTTATGATGGGCGTCGCCGGCGCGCTTCAGGCGCCGACATTAAGCCTGTTCCTGAGTCGCGAAGTGGGCGCGCAGCCGTTTTGGGTGGGGCTATTTTATACCGTTAACGCCATTGCCGGGATTGGGGTCAGTCTGGCGCTGGCGAAACGCTCGGACAGCCGCGGCGATCGCCGTAAGCTGATTATGTTTTGCTGTCTGATGGCGATCGGCAACGCATTATTGTTTGCTTTTAATCGTCATTACGTAACTTTAATTACCTGCGGCGTACTGCTGGCGTCGCTGGCCAATACCGCCATGCCGCAACTGTTTGCGCTGGCGCGGGAATATGCCGATAGTTCGGCGCGCGAAGTGGTGATGTTTA
>JGI2924J29684_1077048_pt1 | contig 13256 bp, 13 predicted proteins | sample BenlonsequencITS_FD_29684 | JGI IMG/M metagenome (IMG submission 29684)
TATTATTCCTGTACAAGCCGCTATGGAACTCCTCATGATTTTATGTATTTTATTGATTGTTGTCATCAAGCAGGGATTGGGGTCATTTTGGACTGGGTTCCCGGACATTTTTGCAAGGATAGTCATGGCTTGGGAAAGTTCAATGGGTCCTCGCTTTATGAGAAAGATGAACATGGAAAATGGGGAACGTATAACTTCAATTTTTCTAAACCCGAAGTCTGGAGTTTTCTTATCTCCAATGCAGTTTTTTGGTTGGAAAAATTCCACCTTGACGGTCTTCGTGTGGATGGCGTCAGCAGCATGCTTTATCTTGACTTTGAAAAGCCGGATAAAGGTTGGGAACGCAATAGCAATGGAGGGAGAGAAAACCTGGAAGCCATTGCCTTTATGCAAAGATTAAATGAAGTTGTGTTTCGGGATTTCCCCGGAATCCTTATGATTGCCGAAGAAGCGACGGATTGGCCTTTAGTAACTTATCCTACCTATGTCAATGGTTTAGGCTATAACTTCAAATGGAATATGGGGTGGATGAACGATACCCTGCGTTATATGCAGCAAGATTTTTTCTGCCGGAAAGATTGCCATAACCTCTTGAATTTTTCCTTAACCTACGCCTTTTCGGAGAATTTTGTCTTGCCCCTTTCTCATGACGAAGTAGTTCACGGGAAACAGTCTCTTCTCAATAAAATGCCTGGGGACTATTGGCAAAAATTTGCCGGTTTAAGAAATTTGCTGGGATACCAAATGGGGCACCCTGGAAAAAAGTTAATGTTTATGGGGGGTGAGATAGCCCAGTTCATTGAATGGCGTTATGATGCGGAACTAGATTGGCTGCTTTTAGATTACGAGATGCACAAAAAGTTTCAGGCCTATGTTAAAGAGCTAAATAAACTTTATCAGCGGGAAAAGGCTTTCTGGGAAAATGAGCGGGAATGGTCGGGTTTTGAGTGGATTGATGCGGATAACAAGAACCAAAGCATTTTGGCCTTCTGTCGCCGAGGGAAGAATCCTAAGGATCTTCTTATTATAGTGATCAATTTTCAGCCGGTTAGTTATAGGGATTTTCGTATAGGAATTCCCCAAAGAGGAATCTATCAGGAACTTTTCAATTCAGATCAGGATAGCTTTGGAGGTTCCAACTGTCTGAATAAAAAACCTATTGCCTCAGAGAAGGTGCCGTGGCATGGTCGGGCTGTTTCTTTAAGAATAAAAGTTCCTCCGTTGGCAACCGTCATATTCAAACCTCAATATAAATACAAATTAAGGCGGGGGGGCGTTTCATGTTTGCGAGCAAGGAAAGTTTTAAACTGGCATACCTTACAAAAATCAGCGAATCAGAAGGTATTACCCTAGATGAAAGTTCGTTGTGGGATAAGTATAAAACGTTGGTTTTGCTGCTGAAAGAAACGATCAGCTTTAACCGGGCCTTGACTAAGAATTCAATATCTACGAAACAAGTTTATTATTTTTCCATGGAGTTTTTGATCGGCAGGCTTCTCCGTTATTACTTGGTCAATATGGAAGTAGAGGAACTAGTTAGAGAAAGTTTAGCCGAATTACACATTAATCTTGACGACTTGCTGGAGCAGGAAGCTGATCCCGGTTTGGGCAACGGCGGCCTTGGCAGATTAGCGGCTTGTTTTTTAGATTCCATGGCTTTTGGGGGGATATCTGGACATGGCAATGGTATTCGCTATAAATACGGGTTGTTTGAGCAAAAGATCAGAAATGGTTTTCAGACGGAACTGGCCGACAATTGGTTGAAAAATGACTATCCTTGGGAGATACGACGGGCAGATAAGAGTGTTGTAGTGAAGTTTAAAGGTAATGTTCAAACGGAATGTGCTGACGGAAAATTAGTCTTTTATCATGAAGACTATGAACCAGTTTTAGCTGTTCCTTATGATATCCCTGTCATGAGCTATGATAATCCCTCTAATATCAATAATCTTAGACTATGGAGCGCTGAGCCGGTCAGCAATGAATTGGACTTCGCTTCCTTCAATCGCGGGGATTTTAATCAGGCAGTCAGTTTAAGATCCGGAGTTGAAGCTATATCTTATATTCTCTATCCTGATGACTGCAGCCGGTCAGGCAAGGAGTTAAGATTAAAACAGGAATATTTTTTTGTAGCGGCAGGATTAGGGTCAATCATGCGCAGCTTTAAAAAACGTAATTTTCCCTTGGGAGACTTTTCCCGGTGGGTCTCAATCCATATCAATGATACTCATCCAGTGCTTTGTATTCCCGAATTGATGCGTATCCTAATTGATGAAGAGGGCTTGGGATGGGACCAGGCTTGGAATATAACCGTGAATTCAATTTCTTTCACCAATCATACGATTATGCCAGAAGCTTTGGAAAAGTGGCCGGTGAATTTATTTAAGAATCTGTTGCCGAGAATTTATATGATTGTGGAAGAAATCGACCGAAGATTTAAAGAACGTACAGCTAAACAATTTATAGACGATGTACAGCTTATCCAAAACACCCAGATCATTGCCGACGGTCATATTCAAATGGCTAACCTAGCGGTTATCGGCAGTTCGTCAGTGAACGGTGTTGCTTCGTTACATACCATGATTTTGAAGCAACGGGTCTTCAGCGATTATTTTCGGATTTTTGGCTATAAGTTTAACAACAAAACGAACGGTGTTAACCATCGGAGATTTCTTTTAGCGGCGAATCCTTTGTTATCCGCTCTTATTACGGAAGCCATAGGACCCGGTTGGAAGAAAAACGCTGAGGAGTTAGAGAACCTTCTTATTTATCGGGAGGATGCAAGTTTTTTAGAGAAGCTCGCCCAAGTAAAATCTCATAATAAAACTCAATTGGTTAAGTATGTTAAGGAGAACCAGGGCTCAGACCTTGATTCTCAGTCAATGTTTGATGTCCAGGTCAAAAGAATCCATGCTTATAAACGGCAGCTGCTTAATATTTTGAAAATAATGCATCTGTATAATCAACTTCTGGAGAACCCCAATTCTTTGCCAGGCTCTCATACCTTTATTTTCGGAGGAAAAGCAGCTCCGGGTTATCACTACGCTAAAACCATCATTAAACTCATCAATACTCTGGCTGAAAAGATTCATAAGGAGTCAAGAGTTAGGGAAAAACTGCAAATTGTATTTTTGGAGAATTTCAATGTTTCTTTAGGAGAGTTGGTATATCCGGCCGCCGATATCAGTGAACAAATTTCCACCGCCAGCAAAGAAGCCTCAGGTACCGGGAATATGAAATTTATGATGAATGGCGCCATTACCATCGGGACTTTAGATGGAGCAAATGTAGAGATCAAAGAAGCTGTGGGAGAAAAAAATATTTTTATCTTTGGCTTAGCGGCTGAAGAAGTTTTGCGCTATTCCAGTGAGGGGGGGTACAAATCCTTAGATCTTTATTATTCAAATCAGAGTTTGCGGCTCTGTGTTGATCAATTGGTCAACGGTTTTTTTGAAACAGCCGGTGAAGAATTCAGGGTAATTTTTGATTCCCTGCTGCTGTACAATGATGACTACTTTGTTTTGCGAGATTTCGATACTTACCTCGAAGCTTATAAAAAGCTGCAATGTTCTTACACTGATAAAAAGCATTGGCAGGGTTTGTCTTTATTCAATATCGCCAAATCAGGCATATTCTCCAGTGATCGGACTATCAGAGAATATGCCAAACAGATTTGGAAGGTTAATACTCGTCGTTTTGATTCTTATATTTGAGTTAGTATTGTAGGTGCGGGAAGCGGAGAGAAAGGTGAAGAAGTATGCAAAAGCAAGAGTGTATTGCCATGCTTTTGGCAGGCGGACAGGGAAGCAGATTAGGGAGCCTGACACGTAATATTGCCAAACCCGCGGTATCTTTTTGCGGCAAGTACCGAATTATTGATTTTAGTTTAAGTAATTGCGCGAATTCTAATATCCATACCGTAGGAGTTCTCACTCAATATAAACCGTTCCTGCTTAATTCGTATATTGGCTTGGGTTCTGCCTGGAATCTCGATAATCCTTTCGGCGGCGTTCATATCTTACCCCCCTATGTAGGCGAACATGAATTAAGTTGGTACAAAGGGACAGCAAATGCTATATATCAAAATTTAAATTTTATCAACTTCTATGATCCGGATTATGTGCTCATTATCTCAGGGGATCATATTTATACGATGAATTATCTTTCCATGCTGAATTATCATAAGGAAAAGGGTGCAGAGATTACTATTTCAACGATTGAAGTACCCTGGGAGGAAGTTGCGCGTTTTGGAATCGTGACCACGAATAAGGACGGGCGGATTATTAAGTTCACTGAAAAGCTAGCGAATCCGGACAGCAATTTAGCATCCATGGGAATCTACATTTTTAATTGGCCGGTTTTAAAACAGGCGTTGTTTGAAGATGCTCTGGATCAGAACTCCGAAAATGATTTCGGGAAAAATATTATCCCTAAGCAAATTGAACAAGGCAGAAAATTATATGCCTATAACTTTCAAGGCTATTGGAGAGATGTAGGCACCATCGAAAGTTATTACAACGCTAATATGGAATTTCTTGAAGGAGAAGAAGCGATCAATCTCTTTGATCCCGCCCTAAGGGTGTTTTCCAATGAAGACATTTTACCGCCCCAATTTATCGGCCCGAAGGCCAAAATAAGCAACAGCCTCATTAGTAATGGTTGTGTGGTGCTAGGAGACGTCAGTTATTCGATTCTAGCCCCCGGCGCCTACGTCGGTGAAGGTTCCTCTGTGAAGAATTCAATTTTATTGCCTCATGCCAGGGTAAGTGTCCATTCCAAGATTGATAAAACTATTATCGGAGAAAACGCTAAAATTATGAGCTATTGTTCCATAGGCATCGAAAAAGACACTATTGTACACCAGGCAGGAATAACTGTGGTTGAGGACCATTATGTCGTAGGAAAAGGCTCTGTCGTCAATGCGGGCAGTAATCTGTATTCTACTCGCTAAGATCAGTTGAGGGGAGGGAAGCAGATGCATAATGCAATTGGCATCCTATTTGGAAATAACGGTTCAGATAATTTGCAAGGGTTAACCTTCGAAAGGGCATTAGCAGCGGTCACCTTTGGCGGTCGTTACCGTATCCTGGATTTTGCCCTCTCAAGCATGGTTAACTCAGGATTATGGACTATCGGGTTAATTACCCCTCGTTATTATAGGTCAATACTTGACCATTTGGGGGCCGGTAAAGACTGGTTTCTGGATCGAAAAGCAGGAGGATTATTTATTTTACCTGGGGCAATTCATGGGTTATCTGGCGAAAACGGAAAATTTAGGCTTAAGGATTTACAGCTGAATATAGAGTATCTGCAGAAAGATTTATCGGAAAATATTATTATCAGCGGCTGCAACCATATTTTTAATATTAACTACCATGAAGCCTTAGAAACTCATAAAACAAAGAAAGCGGATATTACGTTAATTTATAAAGAAAGCGAAGATTCTTCCGCTATGCTCGGAAGAGAACGCCTTGTTATCACGGAAAATCAAGAAGTTCAAGAAATTCAAGATCAAGATATTATTGAAAAGAAACCGGGATCGGTGTCAAAGAGAAGCCGGAATTATTTCCTGGATATGTTAATTATCCGGAGAACACTCCTTTTGAAAATTGTCGAAGGTTATCGATCCATTGAAACGATGAATTTAATCGAGGCTATACGTGACAATATTAGTTCGTTAAAAATTATCGGAGTTCCTTTTAATGGCTATTTTGGAATCTTAAATTCAGTTAAAGATTACTTTGATCGGAGCATGGAATTACTTAATCCGGCGGTTAGCAGGGAAGTATTAATGGGACACGATCGAATTCATACCAAGATTGTGGACAATCCTCCCACCAAGCATAGCGCTCAGGCGAACGTGTCAAATTCTTTAATTTCCAGTGGTTGCATCATTGAAGGAGAGGTAAGAAATTCAATTCTCTCTCGGGGAGTGATTGTCGAAGCAGGAGCCGCAATAAGCCATTGCATCATTATGCAGAACTGTAAAATTGCTAAGGGTTCGAATTTAGATCATGTTATCCTGGATAAGTTTGTTCAAGTTCATCCTGGAAATGTATTAAAGGGCAACAAAAATTCTCCATTGGTCGTCCTCAAAGGGTCTTTGGTCTAGGCTTGAGAAAAGAGGGATAAGATGAAGATTGTTTTCGCTATTGCTGAGGCAGATCCTTTTGTCAAGACGGGTGGACTGGGTGAAGTCGGAGGCTCATTACCCGGTGCCTTGCAAAGACAGGGTGCTGATGTTCGCGTCATAATGCCTAAGTATAGTGTTATCCCCGCAGAATTCCGTAAAAAGTTTTACTACATCAATCACTTCCATGTCCCTTTAGCTTGGCGCAGACAATATTGTGGGCTAGAGGAATTCACTTATAACGGAATTCGTTATTATTTTATTGACAATGAGTATTATTTTACGCGTTCCCGTGTCTATGGTGAGTACGACGAGGCAGAACAGTATGCTTTTTTTTCACGTGCCGTGTTAGAAAGTCTGACCCACCTGCCTGAATTCAAGCCCGATATTCTTCATTGTCATGACTGGCACACGGGTTTGATTCCCTTATTGAAAAGTGAGTTTTATGCCAAGGAGCCTCTTTATTATTCGCTTAAGACGGTATTTACAATTCATAATCTTAAGTATCAAGGGATTTTTCCTAAAGAGGTCTTGACGGATGTTATCGGACTGAATCAAAGGTATTTTACAGAAGAGAATCTGGAATTTCACGGCAGAGTCAACTTTATGAAAGCAGGACTTTTGTATGCTGACCAGATTACAACAGTGAGTCCAACCTACGCTCAGGAAATCCAATATTCTTTTTATGGAGAGAAACTGGAAGGAATTTTACAGAAACGCAAAGATTCTTTGCTTGGCATACTTAACGGGATTGATTATCAAGTTTATGATCCTGATACGGATCCCCTGATTGCAGTACCATATCGTTCCTCTCCTGAAGCGAAAGAAATGAATAAAGGCAATCTGCAGCGAAGTTTAGGGCTTGCCGAACAAGTGAATCGTCCTCTTTTGGGGATGGTAAGCCGTTTAGTAGATCAGAAAGGACTGGACCTTCTTTGCTTCATAATGGAAGAAATCCTGATGCTTGATGTGCAAATAGTTATCCTAGGGACTGGAGAACGTCAATATGAGGAGAAATTACAAACCTTTGCCGAGAAATATCGGGATAAGTTTGTCTTTAAGAATGGATTTGACGATCAATTAGCTCACCAGATTTATGCAGGAATTGATATTTTATTAATGCCTTCCTTGTTTGAACCATGCGGTATATCCCAAATGATTGCCATGCGTTATGGAACGATTCCCATCGTAAGAGAAACAGGAGGGTTAAAGGATACGGTAATTCCCTATAATGAATATACTGGTGAGGGCAACGGTTTTAGTTTTGCCAATTATAATGCACACGAATTACTCTTTGCAGTGCAGCGGGCTGTAGAAATCTTTGATTCAGATAAAACCGCCTGGGCTCGTTTGAAAAACAATGCTATGAAGCGTGATTTCAGTTGGGAGTCATCAGCCTCCGCTTATATCAATATTTATAAATCGTTAATGTAGGCAAAGGTTTATCCAAGCGTGAGACTCCCACTTGGAAAACGTTTTTTTGAAAGTCTGGCAGAGGAATTCGGAAGGCTTCCTTTCATAGCAGAGGAGTTGGGAATTATTACGCCGGAAGTGAATAACCTTAAAAGGATCTTTGGTTTTCTGGGTATGAAGGTGCTTCAATTTACGTCAATTCAAGATGCTATATCCGAAGGTGATATGAATTTTGTTTTTTACTCCGGTACCCATGACAATGACACTTTGCTGGGGTGGTATACATCAAAGAACGTTGTCATCGTAGAGGAAGGTCATAATGTCCATTGCTTTTGGAGAGATAACTATTGACTCTGACCTTTGGTAAGGCTTTATCATATTCTTGAGGTGAGATGAATGCTGTTCACGGTACAGGAAATTGCAAATTTGACAGGATCAACAGTGAAAACTCTTCATCATTATCACAAAATAGGTTTGTTGCAACCTCACGAGATCAGTGAGGCCGGCTATCGACTCTATGGAATTCAAGAGTTGGAACGGTTGCAGCAAATTTTGTTTTATCGTGAATTGGATTTTCCCCTCAAAGATATTAAAAAGGCACTGGAGGATGAACCGAGCAGAATCGAGTGTTTAAGAAAACAACAAGAACTGCTTATAGCGCGCAGGCAGCGTCTGGATTGTTTGCTGAAAACGCTTGAAGAATCGATCGTCCACGCAAAGAGAGGAGAAATTATGGATAAAAACGTCATGTTTCAAGGGTTAAACCGTGAAGAATGGGAAAAAGCCCTTTCGGAACAAAATGAATACCTTAAAGAGACGTATAATCATGATCTTATGAAACAAGAAATTAATGTTGAAGATTTAAACGAAAAAGCTAAGGAAGCTCAACGGTTTCTGGTAAGTATTGCTGAGGCTCTTAAGAATGGCTGGGCGGTGACTGAGCATAGATTATATGATTTATTCGATGAACATCTTAACTTTTTAAATTGCCATGGGACCCCTATGGATAAGACTTCTTTTAAAAAACAAACCAGGTTTTTTTTAGAGGATGAATTCCATAGGAATATGTTAGAAAACATGCAGGTAGGACTCTGCTATTATCTTTGCCTTGCTGCCGAATCATATGCTGCCCTAACCTAGAGGGCAGCCAGGCAACCGTCGGCTACACGATAAGCAGACGAGCTTATCGTCACACTTCAAGTCATGACGCATACTTTTGCTTCCCTAATCATTAAAGAAAGGCGTTGTCACTCCACTATAGCAATGAAATGATAACGCCTTTGGCTATTTGAACATACTTCAGTTTTTTGAGCTGAATTTTTACAACCCCTTGTTAAGTTTACAATAGATGTGTTTACGTTGAAGAGATAGGTGCTTTTTGTCATATTGCCTAAGTTGTCTGCTTAATCCAATTATTAAATGAGTCTACATCTGTGAAACAGACAGACGGTTTCTCGTTCATCACCTTTTGGACCTGTGCTGTATTAGCCCAGACAGCTCCGACAGAGAACGTGCCAACATCTTTTGCTGCGATAATATCATAAGCTGTATCCCCAATGTAAGCAACCTCGAGAGGTGAATAATTCCAGATCCTGAGAACTTCGTTAATGTGCGTTGGCTTATCTGCACCTTGTTCAGAGCCCGTAAGCACTAACTCAAAATATTGCCCCAGACCTGAATGCCTTAAAGAAATATCCATACTACCAGGGCCTTTGCCGGAAACGATAGCAAGCTTAATTCCCCGCTGCCTCAGCAATTCCAATACTTCTTCTATCCCCGGGAAAGGCTTTGCGTACTCGGTGTGTGCTTTATCGTATTCATCAAGGTAGCTCTTAAGGCAGACTTCCCAGTTATCTGGAAGAATTTTTTTGAATACTCCTTCCTCCGAGGGTCCAAGTAGGGCAGTAATTTCTTGATCTGTAAACTCACGGCCCAAAAACTTTTGCAAGACCTTGCGAAATCCAATGTAGCAAACGGGCAATGTATTGGTCAATGTACCGTCTAAATCAAAAATGAATCCTTTTAGTTTCATCTGTTAACTCCTTCAGGTGCTATTTATCGTTTGTTGCGTCGCCGTCGCCGAATACGGGGATAGTATCTCCTAAATAAGTTGGTTTAGGTTTAAATACTTTAGCCCAAAGGAAGTCCTTGTTCCGTGCGGCGATTTCTCTAAGGTTATAATAGGCCATGACTTCTCCATAATTATGTTTGTCGGAAGCTACTCCGTAAGCTTCCAGTCCCATTGCCCGAGCTAAGAAAACTGCCCGCATGAGATGATACTCTTGGGTTACGATGATTACCTTTCGGACTTCAAAAATATCCTTGGCTCGATAAATGCTTTCATAGGTGCTGAAGCCTGCGTGGTCCATAAATATATTTCGTCCGGGTATTCCTTTGTTCATGAGATAAGTTTTCATGGCATTAACTTCATCATAATTTTTCCGCCCATGATCCCCGCTTACTAATAGCTTTGGTGCTTTCCCTTGTTCGTAAAGTTCATATCCTTCGCTCAGCCTGTCACCCAGCATTGGCGAGGGAGTTCCGTCTGGAGCGACATAAGCTCCTAATACAAGGATAGCATCGACGGAAGGAATATCGTTAACCTTAAGGATGTACTTTGAGCCTACTCCTTCAACATAATGGTTAATGGACAAAGCCGTACACCCCAAAAGCCCAGAGATAATAAGAAAAATGATGACTAGTTTTGGCAGCCACTTTTTTAATTTTAATAAATCCATTTAATCACTCACCACAATCTTATTAATCGTTTCTTTCATTAATATAAATATATTAGTTATTATTGTTAATTCGGATTAGATATTTCAATGAGATTACCTTCCGGATCGTTAATATAAACTGAATTTAGGGTGCTGCAAGCTCCATTTTATAATACAGGCCCTTCAATGACCGGAACTCCGTGATCTATCAAGTGCTGAATAACATTATCTAATGGGGTTTCCGTTAGAAGGCATACGTCTATTGAACCAGGCGTAGGCATTAAGGCATTTGGTGTAAACTCTTTCACAGCTTCATGCAAGTTAATTTTATATTCCCCAAAAGAAAGTGCTTTTCGTCCTTCACCGAACGAAAGAACTTTCATGCCCAAGACTCCGGAGTAAAATTCGCAAGCGCGCTCTGAATCTTCTACTGTTAAAACAAAATGATCCATCTTGTGAACTTTCATGATACCTCCATAGAACGGTTAGATTAAGCAGGGGGTCTTTATTAGTTTTACATTAATTGCTACTTTAAATAATTGGTAATTCATATCTCATTATTCTTCATTTGCCGCTTTTTTCCTTTATGGGATCGAAGATTATATGCATTAGGAGAAAGGTTATAAGGTTCAATATAAGACTTTTGAGCTATTACTGCAATATCCAGCCAATTTTTTAAAAGACCAGGGTAACAGGGGAGAGTTTTTGCGACTCTACTAATGGTGAGAATCTGGCGAATAGATAGCCATGACGTCTTATTGGACGATCTATACTTTTGAGCTTTCATAGAGTATTATCCGGGGAAGGGAATCGAGGAAAAATGCTGAAAGTGTTAGAATGACAGGAAAGAGAGAAAATCACATAAGTAGGATTAGCGGAAGTTTATTTCCGGATTATTGTTGCAAACGTTTGGAAAAAAACAATAAACCCAAGCTCTATGGGCTTGAGTTTATCACAATCATAAAACGGATTTAGCAAACAGAGAAATAAAGATAGCTTTGGAAAGACATTCTAAATTCTCTTTTCATAGTATATTGAACACATAATAGATAAAATGAGTTTAATTGGTATTAATAGACCAAATATGACTACTAATATAAGGAATTCATTAGTTCCAAATAAAGTATACAAGGTAATAGATATTGCTTCTAGAGATACAAATATCCAAAACAAGATATTACTTACTGTATTCCCTGAATTTAGTTTAATAAGGTCATCCCTTTCATCTAATTTTATATTCTTATAATTATTTTTCGATTTTTTATCTGTATTAGTCGTGAAAGCTCCTATAGCTCCAAATAGAACGAATAGCGATGCAATTATATGGCTTATTATTGATGCCGTATCTGATTTACGGTGAATAACATCCCATATTAATAAAGCAATAGCACCTCCAAAAAATATTATCATTAACAGCCTTACTACAGAGTGCTTCATTTTCATCGTTTTTTCTCCTCTTTTTTTAAATTTTCATCAAGTTTAAAAATACACTCAATAGTTTCGTTAAAAATAAGCGATAATTTATAAGCTAACATTATTGATGGCTTATATATTCCTTTTTCTAGAGAAATTATAGTTCGAGATGATACACCTACTTTTTCTGCTAACTGTTCCTGAGTTAATCCAAGGTTAATTCGAAACTCTCTTACACGATTATCCAATTAATGAATCCCCCCTAAATTCAGTAATGAGGAGCTCTACACGAAGTATGCTTCACAAGAAGCTGACTTCACATGAAGTATACTTCGTATGAAACATAAAGTCAACCCTAAGAACTAGATGGAAAGGATGTCAGTCTGTTCAGCTTGATGATAAGGTTTTATTAGAACATTTTTAAGCTTCTAGTTATTCTTAAAATATTCAGTGAAAAATGACGCCCTTCTATGTCTTACGGCATTCGAATAATTATGGAGAATATAAAAATTGGGTTTGTTGATATAATAAATAGACTTTTGGAGGTGAGAGGTGGATTATACGATGCAAATAGAGGAAATTATATCCGGAGTAAAAGAGGCCCTCAAAATTCATGAATACGCTTTTATTAATGCTGAGGACGTTATATTTTCTCAAGAAGTAAGAGGATTATGTGAAAAGAACTCCTGTCGAATGTATGGTACTTCATGGGCATGTCCACCGGCAACCGGCAGTATCGAAGACGGCAAAAAGCAATGCCTAGGATATAAGCATGTTCTAATTTTTACAACAGCGACTCAGCTAAAAAAGAAGTATGACATGGCTGGTTGGCGAGAAGCAAGAATTGCACACGAGGCAGTTACTGAAAAAGTTGCGGAGATTTTTCGTAAGGAATTCAGCAATCCAATAATTCTTTCCACAGAAGGTTGTACTATCTGTCCAAAATGTACTTATCCGGAGAATCCCTGCCGCTTTCCGAAGCGTATGTTCCCGGCAACTGAGAGCTATGGCATCCTAGTGATGAAACTGGCCCCCTCAGTGGGCATTCGTTACAACAATGGACCCGACTCAGTAACTTATTTTAGTATGATATTTTTTTCTGAATAGGGCCTTACTACAAGTGTATTTGGGTCTAAAGTGCAATGCAACCCTAAAGCAACATTATTTAGGAACAGAGCCTATTAACGTTTTTTACCGTTTTCTTTATTACTTCGCATTGTTCTTATTTTACGACGTATTATGTGAATATAAAAGCTTACCGGACCCTGAGTTGCCAAAAGGCCACGGCGCTGGCTGCAGCAACGTTCAGAGAGTCTACGTTATGGGACATGGGGATGCACGCGGTGTAATCGCAGTCAGCAATCGTGCAGGGCGCCAGTCCATTACCTTCTGAACCCAATACGATAGCAAGCTTTTCCTCTGCCATAAGCTGCGGATCGTCTATGCTGACAGCGTTATCATTTAAAGCCATGGCAACGGTCTTAAAACCCAGCTTGCGCAGACTCTTCATGCCCTGCTGCGGCCACTGCGAGGGCTCGCTGCCAATACGGGCCCATGGCACTTGGAAGATGGTACCCATGCTC
>JGI2924J29684_1077047_pt1 | contig 13232 bp, 9 predicted proteins | sample BenlonsequencITS_FD_29684 | JGI IMG/M metagenome (IMG submission 29684)
TCATATGGTTCTTAATAAAGTTCAAGCTGGCCAGTGAGTCCTGCATGGTCGTGCCTACCAGGATAATGGGGGCTTGTTGCTCTGTCGCCAAGCAAATTTTATTATTCTATAAGCGATCCCTCCTGTTTTCGTTTGTGAAGGATTCGTGTATTTAATAGAATAAGTAGTATTAATAACATGTATAGTCTAGTAAACGAAGCTGAGAGTTTCCTGAGAATGCACATAGGACTTAAGTCATATTTTGAATTTCAGAATGATTACTAAGAATAGACTAGACCCCGGTATAAATAATAAGATAATGAGTTTATCATTAAGAAACTCCGAAAAATATCTGCAAGATCTTCTAATACTGTATACTTATAAAATAGGAATTGATTTCTGATTTTAAAAGAACTATAATCTATTTAAGATGTTTGACATCAATACAAAAAGCAATGGCGCTTTAGATTAATAATCTAAAGCGCCTTCTGTTTTTATAAGGGAGGGATTCTTATGGTTAATATAACATAATGAAAGGGAAAAAAATATGAACTATTTTGATTAAGGTACTTGGCCGGTAACCGTCAAAGTTAGTTCGCTATTTTCTTCCCATGTGTTACATCTATAGTATACCAGTTTCAAAGGTCGTAGGAAAGTATTACGTACAATATGTAAAATTATTGAAAACATGGACTATTTCACCAAAATTGTTGGTTTTGCTTGTTGACGCATCGTTCGCTTTGTTTACGGGTTGATGTGGTCTCTGAGCATTAGAGAGAGATTTAGTCTACTGAGGGAAGGAGTTAAGATTATGCCCGAGACAGAAATGAAGAAGACTTTGGGTCTAACTGGTGTAACCGTTAATGCAATGGCTTTAATAGCCCCAGGTGCATTTTTATGGTTAACTTATCAAATACAATCTGCACAGGTCGATACATCGGGAAATACAACAGGAGGAGATATGTTTGCAGGTCTGGTATTTGCTCTAATTTTAGCTTTTCTTACGGCAATCTCCTATTCAAAATTGGCAGAGTTATATCCTGAAGCAGGGACAGGAAGTTCATATTATTTTGCTGAACAGGCTTTTCTTAATAGGGAATTAAAAGTATCTGGTTTCTCTAGAATAGCTAAGTTTTTAACAGGGTGGTTTTCGCATCTTTATTACTGGGTATATCCTGGAGTCATGGTTGCAATGTTTGCCACCATGGTTACCTATATTGCTGGTCAATTAAATGTCACCTTATCAATTCCTGTTCAAATTATCATCGCGGTTGCGTTTGCTTTTATTGTTGGTGCAGTGGCATATCGGGGGATAAATGGTTCTACTCTCTTCGCTATATTGATTAATGTTATCCAAATTGTAACCTTGGTATTTATTACCGTCCTTGCTTTAATATATCGGCTAAATAATCCTCAGCATGTTCAATTTGTTCACAAAAGCTTACTTGATATCATAATGCCCCATAATTTCTCAGCGGTGTTGTTCCAGGCTACTATTTCTATTCTTTTATTAGTGGGCTTCGAATCGACTACAGCCTTAGCGGCAGAAGCTAAGTCACCAAAGCATGTAAGCCGTGGAGTAATTCTTTCCCTTATTTTACAAGGGCTGATATTTTATCTTTTTGAATATTTTGGTGCTAATGCATGGATCAATACTTCTTATACACAAACGATTGGTAATAAAACATTTACAGGGTTAGATGCAGCTGCACAATCTGGGGCACCTATCGGCGATATGGTACAGAATCTTGGAAATGTGCTGTTGAACAATTCTGGCTTTGCCCTCATGATCATTGTTTCGATTTCTGTGGCTATTGCAATCTTTGGTTCTACGCTATCTTGTATGAATTCTGGAGTCAGAGTAACCTATGCAATGTCCAAAGATAAAGAAGTTCCAAGTATCCTTGGAATGTTACATCCAAAACATGCTACCCCTCATGCCGGAGTCTGGATACTAACAATTGCGTCGGCACTTATAGGTGGATTTGGAGTAATTTCGGTCCGAAACTTAACTGCCATAACTCTATTCTCAAATGTCGGGACCTTTATAATTTACGGGATGACTAACATAATAAGCTTGATAGCCTTTATGCGGCATCCAGCCCAGAACAAAGTGCTCCATTTGATTGTGCCAATACTTGGCTTCATTGCGAATTTAGGGATGCTGATAGCTGTATTCTACCTAGGAATTTTGGGAGGTGGCGATACAAAGATTGCTGCTTTGGAAGCTATTGCTGCTACAGGAATTTGGACAGTTATAGGAATATTTTACTTGATTTCTAACAGCCGTTCATTGGGCCGAAAAATTATCACTTCTCATAATGCTGCAAGATAGATGTATTACATGGTGCCGGAAATGGCAGAACACATTTTGTAAAATACTCAAGATTAGCTGATTAAAAAGAAAGTTCATGAAATGCAAAATAGTAACTAAAGTATTAGAAATTTAACATGTTTGAAAGGTATTAATAAACTTGCGTCAGGGCGCTTAGCAAGCGCCCCCTTGCTAGTTTGGGGGCCGATGCAATGTCAATAAAAAGTAATATACAGAAATTTCATTTTAGTGTGGAAGGAAATACGAATAAGGGTCAGGTCCGTCCACGAAACGAGGATTACTTTAACTATTTTATTCCTCCTCATATAAATATAAGAGAAACTTTCGGAAGTCTTTTCGTAATTTCGGATGGTGTAGGAGGGCATCTAGCCGGGGAGGTTGCTAGTGCTGAGGCGGTAAATGTTCTTCTGCAAGAATATTATTTCGGAAATTACTCTAAAAAACCACCTAATCGTTTAAAAGAGGCCTTTGCTCATGCAGCTACGCACATTTTTGACTTATCTAAACAACATAAAGGATTCTCGAATATGCAGTGTACTCTTACTGCATTATTGCTCAGGCAAGATCAATATATTATTGCTCACGCTGGAGACTCAAAAGCCTTTTTACTGAGATCTAAGACCTTAACCCAATTAACGAAGGATCATAGCTTAGTTGCGAAGCTAGTTCGTATGGGTTTAGTTTCTAAAGAACAAGCTAAAACTCATCCTTATAAACATATGCTTATCAGGGCATTGGGAGAAAGTCCGCTATTACCCATTGATTTGTCGACAGGAACTATACAAACGGGTGATGTATTTTGTCTAATAACCGACGGAATTTTAGAGCATCTAAATGAAAACGAATTAAGAGAATTTCTTTTAGAAAATGAAGAAAATGATAATTTTGGTAAAATTCATAAAAGATTAATACGAGAAGTGAATTCACGTGGTGGTTGTGATAATATGACTATACTAACAGTTAAAGTTATGGAGGATAGTCAAATTGTTAGTTCCTGAAATTGGCGATATCTTTGAGAACCGTTATAAACTCCTTAAACAGATAGGGAGAGGCGGATTTGCTTGTGTTTTCTTGGCAGATGATCAATTAACCGGCGAAAAAATTGTTCTAAAATTCCCAGACGTTACCCAATTGGGGGATCCTGCCACTTATGAGCGTTTTAGAAGGGAATCATCAATTGGAAAGTTGCTGGATCATCCAGATCTACCGATAGCCTTAGCATGCTCTGAAGGCAGCCCTCCTTACTTAGTATTAAAATATGTGGAAGGTAAAAATCTTGCTAATATATTAAATGAGAACGGAAGTTTTCCTGTTGAGCAGGCGGTTACATTAGTAATTAGCTTATTAGAGGCTATACATCATTGCCACGAAAAAGGAGTTTTTCATCGAGATTTAAAACCAGAAAATTTATTATTGGCTTCGGATGGGCACCTCAAAATTCTAGACTTTGGAATAGCTCTCATGGAAGGTGGTCCGAGAGTCACTTGGCGAGGCTTCTCCGGCTTAATGGGAACTCCTGAATACATGGCCCCTGAACAAATTAGGGGAGAACGGGGTGGTGCCCAAAGTGATATATATTCGATCGGATGCCTTCTGTACCATTTAATAGCTGGAAGCCCACCTTTTACAGGTGATAATCCACTCTCAATAATGCATCAGCACTTAACGAGCGATCCGCGAGAACTTTGCAGATTCCTTCCTACAATAGATCCTAGAATTGAAACTGTTATTAAAAGAGCATTACGGCGTAGAAAAGAAGAACGTTATATAAGTGCTCTTGAAATGGCCAATGACCTTCGGAATCCTGACCATGTTGATCTTCAATGGTTAAAAAAACCCAATCCACCCCTTATTGCAGTGATGACAAATGAACGTTCGCCCTGGTTATTTATTGGCGGTGCGATTATTGTGGGGATTGTTCTGGCTTTGTTGTCCTTCCTACTTTTTCACTGATATTAGGACTTGGATTTAGCATTTCACGATCATTATTTAGTATTGAAGAAATCTTATAAATAAGTAAATAAGGAGGGTGATTACTTTGACAAAAATTGAAGCGTACCTTCGCCCCAATAAATTGGATGTCGTTAAGAGCGCATTGGGCAAATTCGGAATACATGGTATGACCGCTTTAGAGGTAATAGGATGTGGGCTTCAAAACGGATATACCGAAGTTATTGATGGTTATGAGTATGACATTAATCTTTTACCGAAAATTAAAATTGAAGTTATCGTCGCAGATAATATTGTCGATGATGTGGTTAAATTAATTGCCGATAGTGCACGAACCAATAAAATCGGAGATGGAAAAATATTTACCTATCCAGTGGGGAGCGCTATGAGAATCCGAACAGGAGAAACTGGAGATGACGTCATATAATTACTAAAAATTACAATTACAACATTAACCTTTTGAAATGCGCGATTTAATTCTATGAAAAATATTTGGGCAAAGACGCCTATAGCTACATAGTAAGTAGTTGTGGGCGTTTTCCTTTTGGGTGGGGTGTTTAAAAATGAAAGCATTAAAATGGATCTCAGATCACTTATTACTCTTTGTTTTTATCATCGGAATATTTTCGCTTTTTTACCCTGGACTTGGTTCTTCTCTAGAATGGATAGTTTCTCCGGTCTTAGCAATTATGGTTCTAAATGTGAGTATGACCATTAATACTGAGGATTTAAAAAGGATTAAGAAATATCCGTTATTAATTGTTTGGGGGGTATTTCTTCAGTTTGTTCCTATGGCTATATTCGCAGCATTGATAGGAAAGCTATTTTCGCAGTGGGGAGATATAAGTACGGGACAATTGCTGTTGGGTAGTCTTCCCGCTGATGTTTCGGCACCACTAATGGTTTATTTGGCAGGAGGCAGTACAGCTATTGGAACTGCGATGTTGGTCATTGCTATGGCTCTCACTCCGTTCGTTTTGCCGAATGTTCTCGCCTGGTTCGGTGGAGTCAATTTTAAAATACCGGTCTCTTATCTAATTATTGAATTAGCCTTAATCATTATTCTACCTGTTGTATTAGGAATCTTTATAAATTATAAATCTGTAAAAGTTAAAGAGAAGGAACAAATATGGTCGGGGATAGCTTCGCTCTGTTATATAATTCTTTTATTTGTAGTGGTGTCATCTAATGCAAAGTCAATAATATCATTAAAACAATTTGCCTTGTTAATACTGTTAGCTGAAATAGCACTTAATTTATTCGGATTTAGCCTGGCATATCTAACAAAAACTTTTACTAAACAGAACGATGTATTTCTTCCACTGTTATCTCTTGTAAGTACTAAAGAATTCGGTATTGCATCTGCGGCAGTGGAAACCATGAAATTAAATACAACACTGGTTATACCCTCTGCATTCTATGCTGTCGTACAAATGATATCATCACCGATTATGGCCAAAATCGCAAAGAAGCATTTTAGTCATACAGAGAATTGAACCGAGCTAAGCAAAAATCAGGATTAGTTTAGATTGACTTAGACCTTAATTTACAAATTACTGTTATATAAGATGCAAAACGTGCAATGTGCAGTTTAAAAATGTGTCATTGCTGATTTTGACGGAATCCATGATATTAATTCCATGAGTTCAAACAACTTTATTGTGATCAGAGAAGAATTGGGAAAAGAGCTTACTCTCTGGTGTTGTAATAGCTATTATGGGATTAATGACCTTATGAAAATATTAAATTCTTATGCCGAATCAGTTGTAATCATTTACAACCCTTTGTAACTGTTTTGCATAATCTTTAACGTATTCGTGATCGTCAGATATATTCTATCAACCTTTTTCAGAAGTTTTTCTGTTAATTTTATCACAATGTAAAAAAGTAGTTAAAGATTTCGGCTGACAAAGTACTAAAATCTCATAACCTTACGCCTAAAATATATCCAAACAAAAAAGAACTTATCGTTTCGAGTTCTTTTTTGTTTGGATATATTTTTACGAAATTTTTACATCATATTTACCCTATTATGATGCTGTTAAATCTTACAATTTTACAGGTATTAGAACTATAATGACGTTAAATTCAAAAAGATTCTGAGTGAGAATTAATGAATAAGAGCTATTAACGTGGATTGAAGGGAATACGAATGATAAAAAGTGCAGTAGAATTTCTTCTTTTGGGATTAACCTCGGTTCTCTTGTTTATTGTTTATGAAAGATTAAGGTTTAATACAGGTAAAGAAATGCTGACAGAAAAAATGATAAGGTTTCTGGAGAGGATTCATCAAAAAACGGCGCCTAACTACAATGATCCGGAGATGAGGAATTACAAGTTGTCAGAAAAGGTTATCGTGAAAGAAGTTTATTTCCAGCGTGAAATCGATAGTTAATTCTATGTAAAAAGGGGAAATATAAACAAATTAAAGGCAGTTTTAATTAAGTTTTTATGTATCTGGTGTAACAGACATCAATTATAGGGGGGAATATATATGTTGGACCTAGTATTAGGAGGGATAGTTACGGTGGGTCTTTTGGTTTATTTAAGTTACTCACTTGTAAATGCTGAAAAAATATAAGAGAGCTTAAATGACTTTCTATTAATCCCCGTTGAAGATTACAACGCATTGCTTTTTAAAATGGAGGACAACTGATGAGAACGATGGATATAGTACAAATACTATTTTATGTTTTAATTCTTACAGTTTTAGCTATTCCTTTGGGTCGATATATGGCTAAAGTTTTTAGCCAGGAAAATACTTGGGTTGACCCGCTGTTTCGACCTCTTGAAAAACTGATCTATCGTCTAACGGGAACTGATGAACAAAGCGAGATGGACTGGAAAAGCTATGCCGGGGCACTCCTGATTTTCAACTTCTGTGGTTTTTTCGTTCTTTTTTTACTTCAGTTGCTACAAAAATACCTTCCCCTTAATCCTCAAGGGTTCGGTGCAGTGTCCCCGGATTTAGCGTTTAATACTGCCGCTAGTTTTGTAACGAATACGAACTGGCAAGCGTACTCCGGTGAATCCACCATGAGTTATATGGTACAGATGGCAGGGTTTACTGTCCAAAATTTTGTCTCTGCCGCAACTGGTATCGTTGTGGTGATTGCCCTTACAAGAGGTTTGGCGCGAAAAACCGCATCTACAATCGGAAACTTCTGGGTAGATCTGACTCGTTCCATCTTATGGATATTACTTCCTTTATCAGTGATTGGAGCGCTTGTTCTGACGCAACAAGGTGTTATACAAAATTTTAGTTCGTATTTACATTTGGCAACTCTTGACGGCGGTAAGCAAACTCTTGCTATGGGGCCGGTGGCTTCCCAAGAGGCCATTAAAATGTTTGGAACCAATGGAGGGGGCTTTTTCAATGCCAATTCGGCCCATCCTTTCGAGAATCCTACGCCGTTATCCAACTTTTTAGAAATGCTCTTTATCTTGCTTATTCCGGCTGCTTTACCTTTTACCTTCGGACACATGGTTGGCAATCCCAAACAAGGAAGGGTAATCTTTGTCACGATGCTCGTACTGTTCTTAATATTTGTAGGAGCTACTTATTCCAGTGAAATGTACGGAAATCCAAATGTGACAGCCTTGGGAATCAGTGGTCCTTCGGCCATGGAAGGCAAAGAAGTACGTTTTGGCGTTGCGAATTCTGCGCTCTTTGCCACTATCACTACTGCAGCCTCCTGTGGAGCGGTAAACGCGATGCACGATAGTCTTACCCCCCTCGGTGGTATGATTCCGATGCTGCAAATGATGTTAGGGGAAGTCGTTTTTGGCGGTGTCGGTGCCGGACTCTACGGTATGCTGATCTTTGTAATCTTAACCGTCTTTATAGTGGGTTTAATGGTTGGGCGAACTCCTGAGTATTTGGGCAAAAAAATCGAATCTTGGGAAATAAAAATGGCCACTATTGCGATTCTTGTGCCGGCCGTTACAATTTTGGTGGGAAGTGCTCTGGCGAGTGTTACAAAAGCAGGGACCTCGTCAATCTTAAATCCGGGACCTCATGGTTTAAGTGAGATTCTCTATGCTTTTACTTCTGCTGGAGCGAACAATGGAAGCGCCTTTGCAGGCCTAAATGCTAATACGCCCTTTTATAACATCGCCATTGGGATAGCGATTCTTCTTGGACGATTTGGAATTATTCTTCCAGTCTTAGCAATTGCCGGTGGCATGGTCAAGAAGAAAGCAATTCCTGAAGGCCCCGGTACGTTTCAGACGACAGGCCTGCTTTTTGGAGGTTTACTTGCGGGGATTGTGATTATAGTCAGTGCCTTAACCTTCTTCCCGGCACTTGCCTTGGGTCCAATTGTTGAACATTTAATCATGATTGGGAAATAACTTTTACTATTAATTGTAACTTGGAGGCAACAACATGCAAGAAAATGTGAGCCATGAAGGTAAAAAAACCCCTTCGGGGAGTTTTAACTCAGCAATGATCTTGGAAGCCAGCAAAGATGCTTTCAAGAAATTAAACCCTTCGATTATGTGGCGTAATCCGGTTATGTTTGTGGTAGAGATCGTGGCAGTATTAAGCATCTATTTTGTGCTTAGGGATTTGTTTATCCATGCTGAAACATTGAGTTTTAATGCTCAAATTGCAGTTTGGTTATGGATAACGGTTTTATTCGCGAATTTTTCCGAAGCTATCGCCGAGGGGCGAGGAAAAGCACAGGCCTCGGCCCTGCGCAAAACGAGGAGTGAAACATTAGCTAAAAAGCTTGACGGTGAAAAACACGTGAATGTACCCGCCCCCGATCTGCGTAAAGGGGACATTGTTTTAGTAGAAGCAGGGGATGTTATTCCCGGTGACGGGGAAGTCATTGAAGGCATTGCGTCGGTTGATGAAAGTGCAGTCACGGGAGAATCGGCACCCGTTATTCGTGAATCTGGCGGTGACCGCAGTTCCGTTACGGGCGGAACTAAAGTTTTATCAGACTGGATTAAAGTTAAAATTACTGCTAACCCTGGGGAAACCTTTCTGGACCGCATGATTCATTTGGTTGAAGGAGCCAAACGACAAAAAACACCGAACGAAATTGCCTTAACCATTTTGCTTTTAGGGTTAACAATTATTTTCCTGCTGGCAGTTGCTACTCTTGAACCTTATGCTATTTATTCGGGAACCATCGTCGCTGTTCCGGTTCTAGCCGCTCTGTTAGTTTGCCTTATTCCCACAACTATTGGTGGTTTGCTCAGCGCCATTGGGATTGCCGGAATGGATCGTTTGTTAAAACGAAATGTCCTGGCCATGTCCGGTCGGGCTGTAGAGGCTGCCGGCGATGTCAATGTTTTGTTGCTGGATAAGACAGGTACAATTACTCTTGGTAACAGAATGGCGACGGAATTTATCCCGGCACCGGATGTACCGGTGGAAAAACTGGCAGACGCAGCTCAAATTTCCTCACTCGCCGATGAAACTCCGGAAGGACGCAGCATTGTTATCTTAGCAAAAGAAAAATACAATTTGAGAGAGCGTGATATCAATAGTTTAGGCGCCACATTTATACCCTTTAGTGCCCAAACGAGAATGAGCGGTGTTAATTTCGAAGGACGAGAAATTCGCAAAGGGGCAACAGATGCCATTGAAAACTATGTTCGAGAGCAAGGCGGGATTATGCATCCCGATGTTATTGCTGCAGTAGAAGAGATCGCCAAAAAAGGGGGTACCCCTTTAGTTGTGGCAGAAGGAACTCAGGCATTAGGAGTCATCTATCTTAAGGACGTTGTCAAAGGCGGTATTAAAGAACGGTTTGCCCAACTTAGAAAAATGGGCATAAAAACAGTCATGATTACAGGCGATAATCCGCTTACAGCGGCTGCCATAGCAGCAGAGGCAGGAGTTGATGATTTCTTAGCTGAAGCAACTCCGGAAGCAAAATTGAAGCTGATTAGAGATTACCAAAATAAAGGGCATCTCGTGGCCATGACAGGGGACGGAACAAATGATGCCCCGGCACTGGCTCAGGCAGACGTAGGAGTAGCCATGAACAGCGGGACTCAGGCAGCTAAAGAAGCGGGCAATATGGTTGATTTAGACAGTAACCCTACAAAACTGATTGAAGTTGTGGAAATTGGTAAACAGCTTTTAATGACGAGAGGTTCACTGACTACATTCAGTATCGCCAATGATGTAGCAAAATACTTTGCCATCATTCCGGCCTTATTCTTTGCCACTTATCCTCAATTAAAGATCTTAAATATTATGCACTTAGCTACTCCCCAAAGTGCCATCCTGTCAGCAGTGATTTTTAACGCTTTGATTATCATCGCGCTAGTACCTCTTGCTTTACGCGGGGTGAAATACGAACCCCTTGGAGCGAATATTATTCTGAGAAAAAATCTCTTGTTCTATGGTTTAGGTGGTTTGATTGTCCCATTCATCGGAATTAAAATCATTGATTTGATTATCTCAGCTTTAGGCTGGGCGTAAGAAGGGAGTGTTAATGATGCTAAAGCAATTTATCAAGGGTGTTGCCATGCTGCTTGTAATGATTGTTCTGACAGGAATTGCTTATCCCTTAGTCGTGACGGGTCTTGCACAGCTGTTTTTTCCACATCAAGCGAACGGATCTTTGGTATATAAGAATGGTAAAGCGGTGGGATCACAGTTAATCGGACAGAATTTATCTGATCCTAAGTACTTCCAACCAAGACCTTCGGCTGCCGGAACAAATGGTTATGATGCGACAGCATCGGGGGGATCTAATTTAGGTCCTACGAATAAGGATCTCCTCAAGGCAGTGGCAGATCGGGCAAATACTATCCGCAGGCAAAACGGATTAAGCTCGAGCCAGGAGATTCCTTCGGATTTGGTGACTGCTTCGGCAAGCGGCTTAGATCCTGATATAACTCCGGAAGGAGCTATGCTTCAAGTTCCCAGGATAGCAAAATTAAGAAATCTGCCTGCTGCAACAATCAGAAATCTTGTCCAACAAGATACAACCCCACGGCAATTAGGGATTTTCGGAGAGCCGAGAGTAAATGTTCTTCGACTAAACCTTGATCTTGACGGCTTGACGAAATGAATTATAGCTAAGCGGTTAGTGTTTATACTTTTAACTGCTTAGCTTTACTTGCACTTATGCATAGAAAGTATAAACTAGCGTTATATACTTTCTGTGCATAAGTGCAGATAGGTTTCTGCCCACGCCAGCCAAGTTTTCTTTATTCAAAGGAGGATATCATGAGCGAGAAAAAACGAGTTAGTCCTGATGAACTTTTAGCTGATATAGAAGATGAGGCTAAGGGTAAACTAACGGTTTTCTTAGGCGCGGCTGCCGGTGTCGGCAAAACCTATGCCATGCTGGAAGTTGCCAGGGAAAGGCTCTCCGAAGGAATTAAACTGTCGGCTGGATGGGTTGAACCGCATGCGCGGCCAGAAACAATGGCTTTAATGGAGGGGATTCCTCAGATTGCCCCCAAAGAGATTGAGTATCACGGTAAAGTCTTAAAAGAGATGGACCTTGACGAAATCTTATCAATCCATCCTCAGATCGTCTTGGTGGATGAGCTTGCTCATACAAATGTCCCTAGTTCCCGGCATCTAAAACGTTACCAAGACGTCGAGGAACTTTTGGCAGCGGGAATCGACGTTTATACGACAGTAAATATTCAACATGTGGAAAGTTTTAATGACATTGTTGCTAAAATAACGGGAGTTACCGTGCGGGAAACGGTTCCTGATTCTATCCTTGAACATGCTAGAATACAGCTCATTGATATATCGACCGAAGCTCTAATTCAGCGTTTAGAAGAAGGTAAAATATACGTTCCTAACCAGGCGAAGCATGCGTTAGATAAATTTTTTCGCCCCGGGAATATCAATGCCCTGAGAGAACTATCCATGCGCTTTGCTGCTCAGAGGGTGGACCGGCAGTTGGAATCCTACATGCGGGTCCACGGCATAGAAGGGCCTTGGCCAGCCAGTGAACGGGTTATGGTTTGTATCAGCTCCAGCCCATTTGGTGAACGATTGATTAGAATGGGGAAACGAATTGCCGTAGGAATGAAGGCCGAACTGCTTGTCGTCTACATTGATACGCCTTCGAACCCTCTGAAAAATGAAAACCAAAAGGACCAATTGTCCAAAAGCTTGCATTTAGCTCAAGAGTTAGATGCAGAAACGATATCCTTGAGCGGCAACGATGTTGTCGAGGAACTGCTTGAGGTTGCACAGAAACGTAACGTAACCCAGATAATCATAGGGAAACCTGGTCAGCTTAAAATTCGGGAACGCTTTTCTAGCTCAATTGTCGAAAAGGTTCTGCGACAAAGTCAAAATATCAGCGTCCATGTTATACCGGGGGATGGACCTAAAACTAAGGAAGAACGGGAAAATAAGAAAACTGGTGTTAAAAAAACCAACGATCTTGTTCCATACTTGACTACTTTTGTATCCCTTGCAGTCATAACAGTCGTTGCTTGGTTAGGAAGTTCCGAATTGGGCCTCGTTAATACCGCGATGCTCTATTTACTTCCCGTACTTTTAAGTGCTGGGCGTTACGGAAAAAGGGTAGGTATTTTCACCTCTATTGTATCCGTCATTACCTATGACTTTTTTACCATTCCTCCAGTTCTAACATTTACAGTTGCTGATTTAAGGTACCTTGTTAGTTTTGCCATTATGATTCTCATTGGTTATTATTTGGGTAATTTGTCAACCCGCTTAAGAATACAGCTTATTAATTCCCGGCAGCGTGAGTCGCAAACGGCAGCTCTCTATTCCTTAAGCCGTGAGATTGCGGCAGTCTCTGATTTGGATTTTGTACTCGAAAGTGTTGTAAAAAAAGTATCGGATATAATTCGAGGTGAGGTTGTAATCTTAGTACCGGAAACGAACGGACAGTTATCTTTGCGGTCTTGCTCAAACCTGGAAACGGCGTTTGAAGAAAATGAAAGGGCAGTAGCCACATGGGTTTTTGAAAACAATCAGACAGCAGGAAAAGGTACCGAT
>JGI2924J29684_1077046_pt1 | contig 13227 bp, 12 predicted proteins | sample BenlonsequencITS_FD_29684 | JGI IMG/M metagenome (IMG submission 29684)
AGCCGCCGCACCGCTTGCCGGACCGGCTCGGGCACCGGGACCGGCGTGCGGGTCACAGCGTCGACGTAGACGTGCGCGAACCGTCCGAGCGCGGCGGGCTCGTCGTCGCCAGCTGTGAAAACAGCGAGCCGGTACACGACGCTGCGCTCCCCGAGGCGCTCGCAGGCGATGCCCACTTCGAGCTGGTCGGGGAAGCTGAGCTGGCGCAGGTAGCGGCACGAGGTTTCCGCGACCACGCCGATGGCCTGCAACTCGCGAGTGTCCATGCCGGTCTCGCTCATCAGCCAGGCGTTCACCGCTGTGTCGAAATACGAGTAGTAGGCAACGTTGTTCACATGCCCGTAGTGGTCGTTGTCCGCCCAGCGGGTGGGCACCGGCCAGCGGGTCGTGAAGGCGGGCGCGTCGCTCATGCGCCCCTCCCGTGAGGGAGTATCACTTGCCGCACGGCGCTCCCGTCGGCGAGGCGGTCCATCGCCTCGTTCAGGTCCGCCAAGGCGAGGGTGTGGCTCTTGAGCTTCTCCACGGGCAGGGCGCCGTCCCGCCAGAGCCCGATGAGGGCGGGGACGTCCTGTTGCGGGTCCGCCGAACCCATATACGAGCCGATGGCGGATTTGGACTCGCCGACGAAGGAGACGGCGGGCAAGGCGAGTTCTTCGGTCGAGGGCGGCAGCCCGATGAACACGGCGGCGCCTCCCCTGCCCGCCAGTTCGAATGCTTGCCGCATGACGGCGGCCTTGCCTGCCGCTTCGAACGCCCACCGGACGCCCAGGCCGCCCGTGGCGTCCGCGACCACGGCAGCCGCGTCCTGCGGGGCCGCGGCGTGGGTCGCGCCCAGCTGCAGAGCGAGCTCCCGTTTCGCCGGGACTGGGTCGATCGCGATGACAGGTGCTGCCTGCGCGGCTTTTGCTCCGAGCACTGCGGCCAAACCGACGCCGCCGAGCCCGATGACCGCCACGCTTTCTCCCGGCGCGACGGCGGCGGTGTTGCGCACAGCCCCGAAGCCGGTGAGCATCGCGCAACCGAAGAGCGCGGCGATGTCCATGGGCAGGTCGCGGTCGACGACGACGGCGGAAGACCGGTCCACAACAGCGTGTTGGGCGAATCCGGACACCCCGAGGTGGTGGTGCAGGGAGCCGCCGATCGCGTCGGTGATTCTGCGTCCGCCGGAAAGCAAAGAGCCCGCGCTGTTGGCTTTGGCCGCCGCCGCGCACAGGGTGGGCTGTCGCCGCGCGCACGCGGGGCACCGGCCGCAGCTGGGCATGAAGACGAGCACCACATGGTCGCCCTCGCGCACGTCCCGCACGTCCGGCCCGACGGCGGCGACGACACCAGCCGCCTCGTGCCCGAGGGCCATCGGCAAAGGACGGGGCCGGTGGCCGTTGATGACGGAAAGATCGGAGTGGCAGACCCCGGCGGCCTCAATGCGCACCAGCAGCTCGTGCGGGCCTGGCTCGGCGAGGTCCACCTCTTCGAGCGCAAGCGGCTTGGAAACGGCGTAGGGTTGCGGTTCGCGCTCGTGGCGCAGCACAGCGGCGAGAGTTTTCATGCGGGCGCAAACTCGTCGAGCCGCATGGGCATGGCGGAACTACGCGTCGATCTTGTTGACCAGCTTCGTGAGGGCGCTTTTGCGGTTGGCGGCGTTGTTCTTGTGGATCACGCCCTTGCTCACAGCCTTGTCAAGGTTGCGATTGGCGGCCACGAGGAGCTGGGCGGCCTGCTCTTTCTCGCCCGCTGCCGCGCTGGTGCGGACCTTGCGGATGGCGGTGCGCAAGGCGGAGCGGACCGCCTGGTTGCGCTGGCGTGCAGCCTCGTTGGTCTTGATGCGCTTGATTTGCGATTTGATGTTCGCCACGTCGGTGTCGTCCTCGTTTTCAGCGGCTCGAAGCCGTGGTCCTTCTGTTGTTTCCGGGTGAGTTGCCCCTCAAGCGTCTCAAGCGCCGGTGAGCTTCTGGCGAAAAATCCGGCCCCACCGGGGAGGAGTCAGACTTTCGCGACGAGACAGCTTAGCACGCGACCCGCGCATGGGGCCAATCGATCCGTTCGGGGGCCCGTCCGCGCGAAGAAATCAACAAGCGCAGGCGCGTTCTGCCCTCTGCGGGCCCGCTATGTCATAATCGACACAGCCGTCATCGAGCATGACGACTCCGAACACGCGAGATCAAGACCGGTCGGCAGCGCGGCCGGGTTTTCTCAGTCGCAGAGCGAGGCTTCGCGTTCGGCGGGCGCGGGAAATCCGGCAAAGGCAAGGACAACGAAGTGAAGCCAGGCACTGACAAAACAAAGCCGGAGAAATCGGCCAAGAGCAGCCAGTCGCAATCGCAGTCCAAGGGCGGTCAGCGCCAGTCCCAAACGCAGGGCGGCGGAGCCCAGTTGGACGGCGCCTTCGAGGATTACACCGAGTCGCCGGGGTTCGAGAAGAACTTCGACGAGATGTTCGAGCAGGACGGCTCCGCCAGAGCCCCGTATCGGGGCGTTTTCCAGGCGTTGGAGCCATTGGACTCCGACGACCTCAACGCCCGCGCGGAAGCGCTCGGCAGGGCCTTCATCAACCAAGGCATCACCTTCTCGCTCTCGGGGCAAGAGCGGCCCTTCCCGCTCGACCTCGTGCCCCGCGTCATCGCAGCGGCGGAATGGGCCAAGCTGGAGAAGGGGATCACCCAGCGGGTCCGCGCCTTGGAGGCGTTCCTCGACGATGTGTACGGAGACCAGGAAATCCTGCGCGACGGCGTCATCCCGCGCTCGCTGATCTTCTCCTGCCAGCACTTCCACCGCCAAGCCTCGGGCATCCGGCCGCCGAACGGCGTGCGCATCCACGTCGCGGGCATCGACATCATCCGCGACGGCCAAGGAACGTTCCGGGTGCTGGAGGACAACCTGCGCAACCCGTCCGGCGTGAGCTATGTGATGGAGAACCGGCGCACCATGACACGGGTCTTCCCCGACCTCTTCGGCACGCACCGCGTCCGCCCGGTGGACGACTACCCCGCGCATTTGCTGCGCGCCCTGCGGGCCGCCGCGGCCACCAACGAGGACGACCCGACCGTGGTGGTGCTCACCCCCGGCGTCGCGAACTCCGCGCACTTCGAGCACTCCCTGCTCGCCCGGCAAATGGGCGTCGAGCTGGTCGAAGGCCGCGATCTTTTCTGCCGGGACAACATCGTCTACATGCGCACCACCGAAGGCGAAGTCCAGGTCGACGTCATTTACCGGCGCATCGACGACGAGTATCTCGACCCGTTGCAGTTCAAACCCGAGTCCCTGCTCGGCGTCGCGGGCATCGTGAACGCGGCGCGGGCCGGGAACGTCGTCATCTCCTCCGCGGTCGGCAACGGGGTCGGGGACGACAAGCTGGTCTACACCTACGTGCCGTCGATGATCGAGTACTACCTCGGCGAGAAGCCCCTGCTCGCGAACGTGGACACCTACCGTTGCTGGATACCGCACGAGCTGGAGCAGACCTTGGACCGGATCAACGAGCTCGTGCTCAAACCTGTGGAGGGCTCGGGCGGCTACGGCATCGTCTTCGGGCCGGACGCGTCGGAGAAAGAGCTCGCCGCCATGTCCCGCAAAATCCGCGCCAACCCCCGGGACTGGGTCGCCCAGCCGGTGATGCAGCTGTCCACGGTCCCGACCAAAATCGGCGACAAAGTCGCCCCACGCCACGTGGACCTGCGCCCGTTCGCGGTCAACGACGGCGAGAACGTGTGGGTGCTGCCCGGAGGCCTCACCCGAGTGGCCCTCAAAGAGGGCTCGCTGGTGGTGAACTCCAGCCAAGGCGGCGGCAGCAAGGACACATGGGTGCTGGGCAACCGCTCCCAGGCGAAGACGGAGGTGGCCTCGTGATGTCAGCCCGCAATGCTGCGTCGTTGTTTGTGGATCCGGTCGGCGATGTGTCGAGCGCGCCGATGGTTGGGCGTTGTGCTGAGAGCGGTGGTGTCTTGTGATGTTGGCCCGCAATGCTGAGTCGTTGTTTTGGATCGGACGGTACGTCGAGCGGGCCGACGACACCGCGCGCATTCTGGACGTCGGGGTGCACCAGCTCCTCGAAGACGCGACGGTGGACTCGGACCAGCAGGCCCGCGGCCTGCTGCGGATCCTGGGCATCACCCCGCCGGAGGGCGAAGAGCTCCACGTCTGGTCGATGACCGACCTCGTCGCGTTCGACCGGGAGAACGGCAACTCCATCGCGGATTCGCTCTACCGGGCGCGCGAGAACGCCCGAGGGGCGCGCGAGGTCACCTCCACAGAGATGTGGGAGAGCCTGAACACCACCTTCAACGGCATCGCGGACAGCGAGAAGCTCGCCCGCAAGCTCGGCCCGCACGAGTTTTTCTCGTACGTGGAGAACCGGGCGGCGTTGTTCTCCGGCCTGGTGGACTCGACCCTCTCCCGCGACGACGGCTACTTGTTCCTCCTGCTCGGCAAGCATCTTGAGCGGATCGACATGGGCATTCGCCTGTTGCTGGTCGGCTCGGGCGACCGCTCGGACGCGTCCTGGGTTTCGGTGCTGCGCGCGGCAGGAGCCCACGACACCTACTTGCGCACGTACCGGGGTTTGCTCAACTCCACCTCGGTCGTCGAGTTCCTCGTCCTCGACCGCCTCTTCCCCCGCTCGGTCTTCTACTCGCTGCACCGGGTGGAGGAATGCCTCGCCGAACTGGACCGAGGAGACTTGTACTCCAGGGTCGGCTCGCGCAACGAGGCGCGCAGGATCATCGGCAGCGCGCGCAGCGCGCTGGAGTACACGCGGGCTTCCGACTTGGTCGACGACCTTTACGCGCGGTTGTCCAGCGTGCAATCGGCCTGCTTGGAGACCGGCGAGGCTGTCGCCGACCGATATTTCACGGTGGAGCCTTACATGCTGTGGAGCGATGTGCGCGCAATTGGGCGCGCGGGAGGGGAGGAAGTCGCATGAGCTGGCGGCTGCGCATCACGCACACCATCGGATACGCCTACGACTCGCCGGTGCGCGCCTCGTTCAACGAAGTGCGCATCAGCCCCCGCAACGACGCCCGGCAGAACGTCATCAACGGACGTGTCACCACCGAACCGGCCGGCCGGTATTACCGGTATTCGGACTACTGGGGCACCTTCGTCACCGCCTTCGACCTGCACGCCCCGCATTCGGAGCTGGAGATCGTCGGCGCTTCGGTCGTGGAGACCGGCGCCGACGACAAGATCGAGAAGCCGCTTTCCTGGGACGAGCTGGGCTCGCCCCGCGTGACCGACAGATACTACGAATACCTCGGCTACACGGATTTCGCCCCGAACCACCGCCCGTTGTTGGGCGTGGCGCGGCGCATCCGCAAACAAGACCTTTCCCCGGCGCAGACGGTGGGCGCCGTCGTGGAGTGGGTGCGGGACGAATTCGAATTCGTCCCGCAGACCACGACCGCGCGGGTGACGGCGGTGGACGCGGTCAACGCCAGCAAGGGCACGGCCCAGGATTTGGCCCACGTCTCGCTCGTGCTGCTGCGCGGTCTCGGCGTCCCCGCCCGGTATGTGACGGGATTCCTGTACCCGGACACCAAGAAAGCGAAGGTCGGCGAACCTGTGGAGGGTCGCGCCTCGGCGTGGGTCGAAGCGTGGTTCGGCGCCTGGCAGGGGTTCGACCCGTTGGTCGGCGCGCCGATCAACGAGCGCCACGTCGCGGTGGGCCATGGCCGCGACTACGACGACGTGCCGCCCATCAAGGGCATCTACACGGGCGGGCTCGCCACCGACCTCGACGTGCACACCGAGATCACCCGCCTGTCCTAGGCCCCCTGCGGCGGACAGACGCGCATCGACGATGGAGCCGCCGCCCTTGCGGAGATCCCGCAGACCGGAGTGTGACCGGCGAAAGCCCACGGGCCCCGGTGTTCCCGAAACTCGCATAGATGCTGCGATCTGCGTCTTTTAACTTGCATCTGAAATGCATATTTGAGATGATGCGACGGTGCAACTCACCAAGTTCACGGATCTCGGCCTTCGCGTCACGATGCTGCTTGCGGCGGCGCCGTCGGGGCGCCAACTGTCCACCGCGCATGTCGCGGAGCAGATGCGCGTGCCGTACACGCACGCCGCAAAGGTTGTCGCGCGGTTGGCGGGACTGGGGGTCGTGGAGTCCGCCAGGGGCCGTGCTGGGGGGCTGCGGCTCGCCGAGTCCGCCTCCAGCCGCTCGATCGGCTGGATCGCCCGGCGGCTGGAGGGGGACGGCGAGGTCGTGGAGTGCGAGGGGGCGAACCCGTGCCCGTTGCGCGAGGGCTGTCGGCTCCGGGGGGCGTTGCGCCAGGCGCAGGAGGCTTTTTTCCACGTCCTCGACGGCTGGACGGTCGCGGAGATGATCCGCACTCCGACGGAACCGATCCTGCGCGAGCTTGTGCTCGCCACAGGCCCGAAGAAAGGAATCTGATGTCCCTGTCCGATCAGGCGAAGTCTGTCCTTCGCGCCACCGCGCCGGCCGTCGGCGCGGCGCTCGACGAGATCGCGCCGCTGTTCTACGACAGATTGTTCGCCGCGCACCCCGAATTGCTCCGAGACTTGTTCAACCGGGGCAACCAGGCGCAAGGGGACCAGCCGAAGGCGCTGGCGGGTTCTATCGTCGCGTTCGCGGGCTTGGCCCTGGCGGGCGACGAGGACCGGTACGGGGCAGTGTTGGACCGGATCGCGCACAAGCACGCCTCCCTCGGCGTGACGGCCGAGCTGTACTCGGTGGTGCACGAGCATTTGTTCGCCGCTATCGCCCAGGTGCTCGGCGAAGCGGTCACCCCGGAGGTCGCTTCGGCGTGGACCGAGCTGTATTGGCTGATGGCGGGCGAGCTGATCGCGCGGGAGCGGGGGTTGTACGACGCCGCCCGCGTCGCCCCCGGCGAGGTGTGGCGCGAGGCGCGGGTGGCCGCGCGGGCGCTGGAGTCGGCGGACGTGGTCAGTCTGGAGCTTGTCGACCCCTCTGGCGCGGGACTGCCCGCGTTTTTGCCCGGGCAGTACGTTTCTGTGCAGGTGGCGCTGCCTGACGGCGCGCGGCAGATCCGTCAGTACAGCCTCGCCGGAGGCACGTCCGAGGGCAGCTGGCGTCTTGGCGTCAAACGGGTGCGCGGCGAAGCGGGCGCCCCGGACGGGGAAGTGTCCAACCATATTTATGAGAACGTTTTCGAGGGGGACCTGGTGCGGGTGTCCATCCCGGCGGGGGAGCTGGTCCTCGACCGTTCCGACCGCCCGTTGGTCCTCGTGTCGGCGGGCATCGGCTGCACGCCGATCATGGGCATGCTCCACGCTTTGGCCGCCGAGCGCTCGGAGCGCTCGACGACCGTGTTGCACGCGGACCGGGCGTTGTCCACCCACGCGTACCGGGCGGAGCTGGCCGATTTGGTCGGGCAACTGCCCAATGGCCGGCTGTGGACCTGGTATCAGAGCCTGGACGGGTCCAGGCGGGGCGCGCTGTCCGGGCTGATGGACTTCGACGCTGTGGACGTCGCGCCGGACGCGGTCGCCTATGTGTGCGGTCCCACGCCGTTTCTCGGGTATGCCGTCAGCGCGCTGACGGCCAAGGGGCTGTCCGAGGCGGACGTGCGTTATGAGGTGTTCGGACCGCTGGCGGCACTCGTCGCGGCGTGACCCCGCTGCTCGCCGCCGAGAGCGCCATGACTGCTGTGCTGTAGCGAACATGCCTTCATTGCAGTCGGCTGATCCTGTGATACGCTTCATCCAAACATGGTAATAACGATGTTTCGTTCAATGAGGAGCGAAAGGCAGCAGGGCATGGCGGCGCGCAAAGGCAAAAGGGTTTTTGTCATCGGTGTTGGGATGACGAAGTTCGAGAAGCCGGGGCGGCGCGAGGACTGGGACTACCCGGACATGGCGCGTGAATCCGGCGCCAACGCGCTCGCCGACGCGGGAATCCCCTACGCCGACGTCGAGGCCGCCAGTGTCGGATACGTCTACGGCGAGTCCACGTCCGGCCAACGCGCCGTCTACGAGCTCGGCATGACAGGCGTCCCGGTGGTCAACGTCAACAACAACTGCTCGACCGGCTCGACGGCGCTCTGCCTCGCGGCGCAGCAGATCCGAGGCGGCCTGAACGACTGTGTGCTCGCGCTCGGATTCGAAAAGATGCAGCCCGGCTCGCTCGGAGCCACCTACGACGACCGCGAGCAGCCGATGGAGCGCCACATCATGGCCCTCGCCGAAATCTCCGAAGTGCTTTTCCCGCCCGCGCCGTGGATGTTCGGCGCGGCGGGCCGTGAGCATATGAAGCTGTACGGCACCACCGCCGAACACTTCGCGAAGATCGGCGAGAAGAACCACCGCCACTCGGTGAACAACCCCAACTCGCAGTTCCGCGACGAGCACACCCTCGACGACATCCTCGCCGCGCGCATGATTTACGACCCGCTCACCAAATTGCAATGCTCGCCGACCTCCGACGGCTCGGCCGCCGCGATCCTCGCCAGCGAGGACTTCGTGGACCAGCACGGCCTCGCGGACCGGGCGGTCGAAATCGTCGGCCAGGCCATGACCACGGACTTCCAGTCGACCTTCGACGGCACCGCGAAGAACATCGTCGGCTTCGACATGTCCAGGCAGGCCGCGCGCGAAGTCTATGAGCAGTCCGGCCTCGGGCCGGAGGATTTCCAAGTCATCGAGCTGCACGACTGCTTCTCCACCAACGAACTCCTGACCTACGAGGCGCTCGGCCTGTGCCCCGAGGGCGAAGGCGGCAAGCTGGTGGACTCGGGCGAGACCACGTACGGGGGGAAATGGGTCGTCAACCCCTCCGGCGGGCTCATCTCCAAGGGCCACCCGCTCGGAGCCACCGGCCTCGCCCAATGCGCCGAGCTGACCTGGCAGTTGCGCGGCGAAGCCGACAAGCGCCAAGTCTCGGGCGTGGCCGCCGCCCTGCAGCACAACATCGGCCTCGGCGGCGCCGCGGTCGTCACCGCGTACCAGCGGGCCACCGGGCCCCGCTGAGCCTGCGGGCAGCGCCGCGCGCGCATCCTGACACCCCGAAAGAAACACGAGAAAAAGGAGCACCCAACCATGGGCCACGTCGAAGCAACCGCAAACGTCCCCTTCCCTCCTGAGAAAGTCTGGTCGGCCATCACCAACCTGGAGGACTACGGCAAGTGGATGTCCATCCACACCAAATGGAAGGGCGACATCCCCGCCAAGCTGGAGAAGGGCACGCAGTACTCCGAGGTCATCACGATGATGGGCATGGCCAACGTCATCACATGGACCGTCGAGCAGTTCGAAGAGAACAAGACGTGGGTCAGCTCGGGCTCCGGCATGGCCGGGGTCACGACCACGACCAGCATCCACCTGACCCCCGACGGCGACGGCACCAAGATCTCCATCGGCAGCGAGTTCAGCGGCAACATCATCAAAGGCCCGCTCGCGAAAGCCATCGAGAAGGCGGCCGTCAAGGACCTGGAGAAGTCCGTCCAGTCGTTGACCGAGCTCTTGAACGCCTGAGCGGAGACTGCCCATGACACAGGCGCAGGAACTCCGGTTCGACGTCGAAGGCCTGGACCGATGGTCGGAAGAATCCACATACGAGGTGACCAGGGAGGCGATCGTCGCGTACGCCGAGGCGACCAACGACCCTATCCCCGCGCACCGCGCGGGCGAGATCGCGCCGCCGGTCTTCGCCATCGTCCCGGTCTTCGAGAACATGATGGAGCCGGTGTTCGCGGTCGTCCCGTTGGAGCTGTTCGGCCTTGTCCTGCACGGCGAGCAGGACTTCCGGTTCCACCGGCCGATCTACCCCGGCGACGTGCTCGTCTCGCGTTCGAAGATGATCGGGTTCGACGGGTTGGAGAACGGCAGCCGCGGCGCCGCCCTCATCGAGACCCGGTTGCAGAGCGGGGAGCTGGTCAACGAACAGTATTTGACCTTCTTCATCCGCAAATTCACCAACCCCGAGGCGGCGGGCGCGCTCTCCCCGGAACACAAATTCCCTGAGGAGTTGCGCGCGCAGGCGCCCGTCGCGCGGGTCGTCGCGCATGTGGACACGGATCAGACCTATCGCTACAGCGAGGCTTCGGGCGACCCGATGCCCATCCACCTCGACGAAGAGGTCGCCCTCGACGCTGGGCTGCCGGGAGTCATCGCCCACGGCCTGTGCGTGCTCGCGTTCACCTCGTGGGCGGCGCTGACGTCGCTGGCCGACGGGAGAACCGAGCGGCTCGCACGCCTCGCGGTCCGGTTCGCGAAACCGGTGCTGCCAGGGCAGGACATCGAGACCACGCTGTGGCGCTCAGCGGCTTCGGGCGGCTCCACGCAGTACGTCTACGAGACCAAAGTCGGCGACGACGTGGTCATCAAAGACGGCCTTGTCGAAATCGCCGACCGCATTGTCGGAAATCACTGACGGAAACGGAGTAAAAACATGGGAGCACTGGACGGACGTGTCGCGGTCGTCACCGGAGCCGGTCGCGGCATCGGCCGCGAGCACGCGCTCTTGTTCGCCAAGGAAGGCGCCAAAGTCGTGGTCAACGACCTCGGCGGCGCGAACGACGGCACCGGGGCCGACGCCGGCCCCGCCGCCGAAGTCGTCCAAGAGATCCTCGCCCTCGGCGGGGAGGCTTCGGCCAACACGAACAACATCGCGGACTGGGACGGCGCGAAAGACCTCGTCGACCAGGCGGTCCGCGACTTCGGACGGCTCGACGTGGTCGTCAACAACGCGGGCATCCTGCGCGACGGCTTCATCGCGGGGATGACCGAAGCCCAATGGGACGCAGTCGTCGCCGTGCACCTCAAGGGGCACTTCAACGTCCTGCGCCACGCCTCGGCGTATTGGAAAGAGGAGAGCAAGGCGGGCCGTCAGCCCAACGCCTCGGTCATCAACACCGCGTCGGACTCCGGCCTCACGGTCCCCAATGACGGCCAAGGCAACTACGGAGCCGCCAAAGCGGCCATTGCGGCGCTCACCCAGGTCGCCGCGAGCGAGCTGGAGCGCTACGGCGTGCGGGCGAACGCCATCGCGCCGATGGCGCGCACCCGGCTCACCCTCGCGACCCCCGGCATGGGCGCGATCTTCGCCGAAGAGGTCGAAGAGGGCGAGTTCGACGGCTTCTCCCCGGCGAACATCTCCCCGCTCGTCGCGTACTTGGCCACGGCGGACTGCACCATCACCGGCAAGGTGTTCCGGGTCGGCGGCGGCTACATCGCCGAGCTCGGCGGCTGGCACGAAGTGAACTCCTATGAGACCGACGGCCCGTGGTCTGTGGAGTTGGTCGCGAAGCAGCTGGCGTAGGGGGCGGCGATGTTCGAATGGTCTGAGATGGACCTCCTGGTCCGGGGGGCGCTGCGGGAGTTCATCGACAAAGAGATCAAGCCGGTCCGCGACCAGCTCGAATCCGGCGAGATCAAGCCGTACCCGATTATCCGCAAGCTGTTCGAACAGTTCGGCATCGCCGCCATGGCGACCGAGCGGCTGGAGAAAGCGCTCGCCCGCGAGGAGGCGCACGAGGCCGCCAGGGCGAAGGGCGAGAAGCCGGAGAAAAGCGACAGCGGCGCGCTGGGCGGCCTCGGGTCGGGCGATCAGGCGAGCCTGATGTTCATGCTCAACAAAGAGCTCGCCGGGGTGAGCCTCGGCCTGGTCGTGTCGTTCGGGGTGAGCCTTGGCCTCGGCGCCGGGACCATTATGGCCAAAGGGACATTGGCGCAGAAAAAGCGCTGGCTGCCGGGGCTGGTCACCGCTGAGAAGATCGCCGCTTGGGCGATCACCGAGCCCGATTCCGGCTCGGACGCCTTCGGCGGGATGAAGACCACAGTGCGCCGGGACGGCGAGGACTACATTCTCAACGGGCAGAAAACCTTCATCACGAACGGCCCGGACGCCGACGTGATCGTGGTCTACGCCAAACTCGACGACGGGTCGGCGCTCAGCCGCCGCGACCGCAAGGTGCTCGCCTTCGTGCTCGACAAGGGCATGGCCGGCCTGGTGCAGGAGAAGCCCTTCCAGAAGATGGGCATGAACTCCTCCCCGACAGGGGAGCTCTTTTTCACCGACGTCCGCCTCGCCCCGGACCGTCTGCTCGGCGAGAGCGAGGACCATTCCTCCGGCGACGGCAGGGACAGCGCCCGCTCGAACTTCGTCGTGGAACGGGTCGGCGTCGCCGCCCTCTCGCTCGGCATCATTGAGGAATGCCTGCGGTTGTGCGCCGACTACGCCAAAACCCGCACGCTGTGGGGGCAGGAGATCGGCGCATTCCAGCTCATCCAGCTCAAGCTGGCGCAAATGGAAGTCGCCAGGCTCAACGTTGAGAACATGGTGTTCCGGGCGATCGAGCTTTCCCGCGCGGGCAAGCAGCCGACGCTCGCGGAAGCCTCCGCGATGAAGCTGTACTCCTCGCAGGCCGCGACGGAGGTCGCGATGGAGGCGGTGCAGCTCTTCGGCGGCAACGGCTATATGCGCGAATACCGGGTCGAGCAGCTCGCCAGGGACGCGAAATCGCTCATGATCTACGCGGGCAGCAACGAGATCCAAGTGACGCACATCGCCAAGGGCCTGCTTTCGCCGTGAGCGCCCGGGGACGGCGCGCGCCGTCCCCGTCTGCGGATCTGCGCGCCCAGCCCGGTAGGGTGGATGTGTGACGGACCATGAGATCGAAGCGCACGAGGCCCTCGTCCCGGAGCTTGAGGAAGTTGAGGAGTTCGACGACGAGGGGCCCGAACTCGCAGACGGCGGGATAGTCCGTCGGATTCTGGCCGAATTCCTCGGGGCGTTCTTCCTCGCCCTCGTGATCGCCACCGCCAGCGGCCCGACGGCCCCCGTGCTCGTCGGCCTCACCGCGGCCGTGTTGTTCTTCCTCTTCGGCCCGGTTTCCGGCGGGCATTTCACCCCGGTCGTCACGGCGGCTCTGGGCTTGCTCGGCCGAATTCGCGCCGAGCTGGCCTGGGTGTACGTTTTCGTGCAGTTCGCTGCGGGCTTCGCCGCGTTCGCGCTGGTGTGGGCGTTGCGACCGCCGTTGGACGACGCCGCCCGAGGCGCGTTGCGCGCCAGCGTGGACACGCTTGTCGGGGCGGTCGGCGGGCAGGTCCCGTGGTTCCCCGCGCATTGGCCGTTGCTGCTTTTGCTGTCGGTGCTGCTCGTCGCGGTCGTGCTCGCTGCGCGGAGCGCATTCGGCCAAGGCTCCCAGGCCGCCGCGTGGATCGGCGGGGTCGTCGGCGCGACATTCTGGTTGGGGAACGCGATCTACCCTGCGGCGAGCGTGCCCGCCGTTGTGTTCAACGGGGACG
>JGI2924J29684_1077045_pt1 | contig 13217 bp, 14 predicted proteins | sample BenlonsequencITS_FD_29684 | JGI IMG/M metagenome (IMG submission 29684)
CTCCAAGAGAAAGCCCCGGTGTGCTTAACCATTCTATATTCTTTGTAATTAATCCTAACTTTAAAAGAAAATAATTTAGAACTCCAGACGAGCCGTTTAGGATCCAAGTCCAAACAAACGCTGTCACAACAGGGGGCATCATCCAGGGAAGCAACATGATACCACGAAGGATCTTTTTCCCTTTGAAATTTTGCTGCAACAATAGTGCAAACAAAAAACCAAGGGAAAATTCAAAAAGTAAGGCACAGAAAACAAATAGTAAAGTCTGTAGAAACGTTGCCCGAAATTTCTGATCCAGCAACAGATGTGCATAATTCTTTAAGCCAATAAAACATTTTGGAGCAGTAGAAGCAAGATTATATTTATAAAGGCTAAGTATTATTCCTTGTATAATTGGAATTGCAAGGACACATACAATCAGCAATATTCCAGGAAGTGCATACCAGTATGGGGTATGGTTTAATCTCTGTTGTTGTCCTGTCATTTTAGCTCCCTTTCGAGATACTTCAGTCGAAAAGCACCTACAAGTAGCACAGCATTGTAAAAGCGGGGAACTTTTGGCAAATCCATCCCCCGCAAATTTACTTTTTATGAAGGGTGCTCTGCTTTACATTATTGCAACAATTCGTTTATGTCCTTTACTGCAGAATCAAGAGCATCTCTGGCACTTATTTTGCCGACCATTGCTTGATCAATGTATTCACTTAGGATTTGCGAAGTTTCAGAACCTCTCATCATCATAACATGTTCCGAATTTGCTCTGGCAACAGAAAAAAGAAAATTTGAAAACGACAAGAAGTCTTTAGGAATATCATATAGCCTATCAGCCTCATCATATGCCGACTTTCTGAAAGGCCAATCATTCTTTTGACTAAATTCAAAGGCACCTGCTTCTGTCGAGATGAGATAAGTCGCCAAATCCCAAGCAAGATCCTTATGCTCTGACATCAGAGGGATTCCAAATCCCCAGGCATTTAAGACCGTACGCGAGGAACCTCCCACAGGATGGGGTACCTTCGAATATCCAACCTTACCTTCTACCGCAGATCCAGCCGTCATTCCATATAAATAAGGCCAATGAGTGACCATAGCGAATTTACCAGAAAGAAAGCCTTCATGAATTTCATTATTGTCATAAGTGATCACATCCGGAGGCATTACCTTATATTTGTTCCGTAGATCAATCATGAACTGTAAAGCTTCGACACCTTCTTCACTATTAAAAAGAGGCTTACCGTCTGCATCGACAATTTTTCCATTGTTTTGCAACAAGAAATCAAAGAACGTATAGGTATTGAAGACTTGGCCTGGAAAACAGATTGATGCGAATCCCCATTGGTCGATATTCCCATCACCATCAAGATCTTTTGTAAGCGCCCGTGCATAAGTAACCAATTCGTCCCAGGTCTCTGGAGGACGGTCGAATCCTGCAGCTTTCAAAAGATCGGTTCGATAAAAAAAACTTCTGGTATCTAATCCGTAAGGAAAAACATAGGGATGACCTTTGTAGTTGCTAACCCCCATCTCCAGCAAATCCCCGTGATCAATGATCTTTAAGTCATATTTGGGATCATAGCTACCATCCAATGGAGTAAGCATCGGATAGAGCTGATCAATATAAAAGTCCCAAAACATAATAAGATCAAATTTCGGATTTTGGGTTTTTGAAGATAGAACATATGTTGAAGCATACGTTTGTGTATTTTCTTCAATAATATTGACAGGGACATTCATTTGTTCTGACCAAGCTTTTACAGACTCAACAGCGGTTTTGTAATCACTTGTATTTACCACCATTCCAATTGTCAAAGATTCCCCTGTACTTCCTTCTGCAGTTTCACTTTGGCCGTTTGCAAAAAGTAACATTCCTGAAAGCAAAAAGATTACAGCAGTCATCGTTTGCAGAATTCGCTTTTTTATCATACAAACCTCCTATACTTTTGCCGAGCCACCTTTGGCTCTCCGTCTTTGACCTGCCAAAGATAATCTAGCGATACTTTCGACAGATACCCAATCTATTTAATTTCCGGATACACTTGACTAAGATATCTCTTTAGAACCTTCTGATCTTCCGGTGACATCGCTTCCGCAGGAAGCCGAGGGATTCCGACATCCTGGCCCAAGAGAGGAATGCCTTCCTTGAAAACGGTCAACCAGTGGGGAGACTGATTTTCGCCCACCCGTTCATACATAAAGTAGTAGGCAATCGGCAATATCCGTTTCCAGATCTTCTGAGCCTTTTCAAGATCCTTGTCTACGGTAACGGCATTGAACAGATCCACCGCTAAATCGGGAATAAGGTTGGGAAGTCCCGAAAGCCATCCGTCTCCTCCGACGACAAAGGCCTCCAGGGGAGAATAATCATGACCATACAGGGTGGAGACCGAATCACCGCACAGATATTTGATGTAGTTGACCCTCATAGGATCACCATGGGCCGCCTTTACCGCGTTCACAACCCCCTCATCGGCAAGGTCTTTGATCTGCTGGGGAGTAAGTTCGAATCCGGCAAACCAAGGATTGTTGTAGACCATGATCGGCATTCCCACCGCCTTTGAAATCGCCCGGAGGTAATTCAGAGCACTTGGGATAGTGGGCTTGTAATAGTATGGAAGTAAAACCATCAGCCCGTCTACGCCGATATCCATGTAGGCTTTTGCCAAATTGGTGGCCAGGCGGGTCGAATAGTGAACAACACCTGCGAATACAGGGACCCTTCCGGCGGACTGCTCAACGGTCGCCTTGGCGATCTTAATCCGCTCCTCATCCGACATTGCCGCAGCCTCGCCCGTACTTCCGCAGGGAGCAAGTCCATGCACGCCTTTCTGAATGAGCCATTCAGTGAAGGCCTTGTGCCCTTCAATATCCAGGCTACCGTCATCATTAAAAATCGATAGCATTGCGGGGATAATTCCATGTGGAATTTTCATTACCAGTCTCCTCTCACACAATATGTAAAATTTTCACGCGCACATCCGGTATGCAACATGTTGGATATAAGCATAATCCCGTTTTTCCCAGCTGTCAATCAACATTTTTCATGCAACATGTTGCATACTGCAAAAAAAACTGTTATATGTATGATATAATTCAAACCGGAGAACGCGATGAAGGAAAATCAGAACAAGATTGAATTAAAATCCCTCAATCAAGAGTGCTACGAACGAATAAAGCAGGAAATTCTCATGGGACACATGGACTGGGGCCAACGTATCGACATTATCCAGATCGCAGGTAATTACGGTATCAGCCGTTCGCCCGTCGTAAAAGCCGTCGACAGACTTTCTATGGAAGGATTTATCGATATCCTTCCCAACAAAGGCAGTTTTGTGGCCCGCCCATCCCTGCAGCGAATTAATGAGGTAACGGAAATACGACTCATGCTGGAAACCTACAGCCTCAAGTTGTCGATGGAAAAAGAACGAAAAAAACTTCTCCAGGACCTACAGGAAAATCAAAAGCTCGTTGCAGAGGAAAAAAACAAGTTCGAAGATTTTCTCCTGTACGACCGTAACTTCCACCTGATCATTGCCAGACACACCGGCAACAGCCGCCTTCTCGAGCTCTTTGAGAACACACGAAATCAGGTGGAATTCTTCAGAATTCACACCTTTATACCGGCACAGGTAAGCCTTGCGATACGACGTCACACTGAAATCATCGAAGCAATAACCGATAATAATCGAGAACGGGGAATTGAGAGGCTGGAGATCCATTTAAAAGAGGTCTACAATGATTCGATTAAGTCATTTCCTAGCGAAACGGTTCATACTTCCGGTTAGCGCACAATTCCTTTCCGGCAACAAATATGCGGATATAACCTACATTTCTCACTATAAATAAATTGATCGCTGGAATCCTCCTAATAACAAGGGAAAATAGAACGTTGCCCCCCAGCAGAACATGATTATGGCAGAATAAAATCTAAGCAACGCCTGTCGTCAAGAGAATGTTCGCGAAGGTCCGATCTTCTCCGGTACCAATGGCAAGCCTGAGACAAGGATCGCAGCAAGCCTGGTAAAAAGAGTAACGATCCAATCCATCCAAAGAAATTCCATTAAGGTGCGCCCCGAACTCTTCAAAAATAGCAGGAAGCTCTCCTTCTGGTTTCATTACTTCCGCCTTTTCAATGTTGATTTCCTGACAAAGGACCTCCAACATCTGAGGAACCGTTGGAAGCCCCCGACGCAGACCGAGATAGACCTTTTCCGAATTTCCCGTTTTGGACGATAACGGATAGTTCCCATCAGCAATCAATATTTTATCTCCATGGCCACAAAGGGAAAGCATGTGCATGATTCCCGGATGAATACAGACCCCGCTCAGCATACCGATCTCCTGACTTCCCGTTTCTCATGATCACGAAGTTCTCCCAAAGCACCACCGGGATGCCATATGATGTATTGCTCAGGTGTCACCTCCCGAATACTTTGCAAAATAATGCTCAAGCCCTGCAGGATGAAGATTTCAACGAGAACCGAAACCCTCGGAGCCCGATCGAGCGGTCCGCCTTCTTTCCCGACTCCCGCAAATAGATGTGCATCTCCTTCCTGTGCCAGCCACGACTTGGGGTTGCCTGTAACGGAAATAATCTTACACCCATTTTTCTTTATCGCACCAACGGTAGCTTTCAGCTCTGCCGTCTCACCACTATTGGAGATGCAGATAACCACATCTCCGGGAACCAACTGACCACAGGAACCATGTACCGCCTCTGTTCCATGAAGATAATAGGCAGGTGTTCCAGTGGAAGAAAACAGTGATGCCATATATTCTGCCACATGAGCTGGTTTGCCAATTCCCGTTATATGCACACGGTTACCTTTTTTTTCAGCATCAAGGATGATATCAACCGCATCATCGTATATTTCGCTTGTCACCAGTTCCTTATAGCGGCCAAGTTCCGTACTGGCAGTATCTACAAACCGGTGCAATGCTTCCCGCCACGTTTGTGCTTCCATCATGGTTCCTTCCTACCTTTTCAATATCTCTAAAAGTTGAAAATCAACTCGTTGCTCTCCCTCGCGTACCAGTAAATCAATGACTTCCGTCAAGTATGGTAATGAAGGCTGTGCTCCTGTTTTTGAAACTGCCAACGTTGCGGCATAGCTTGCAAATACCAGGGCTTGTTCATGATCCATGCCCGCGCAAACTCCCGTCACAAACGATCCGACAAACGAATCACCAGCTGCCGTCGGGTCCTTGACTTCCACTACATCGATACAGGGCTGCAAGAAAAATTCATCTCTGTTTACCAGGGCTGCCCCCCCGCTTCCCAGGGTGACAAGCACATTTTCCACGCCCTTCTTCAGCAGTACTTCTGCCATAGAATAGATATCATCTTTATTTGCCTCGCCATCGTTTTTCCTGATGGCTACTCCGGTAATGGCTTCCGCCTCATGCTCGTTGGGACAAATGTATGCAAGGCAACCAAGCAACTCGTCCGACAGGGGCGCCGACGGTGCAGAATTGAGCATCACGGGAACCCCCTTTTCGGCAGCATATCGGGCAATCTGTTCATTAATCGCCATCGGAATTTCCAATTGGAGCATTACCATGTCATATCGCTCCAAGATCCTTTCAATAAAAGCGATCTCTTCCACCCGGATTGTCATATTGGCACCCGGCACCACGATAATTCTATTTTTTGCCCCCCCACCTCTCGATTCTTCGAGTATCACGTCTCCCACTGCAGAGGAGACAAGATCATCAACAGCTACAGATTCGACATCAATTCCAGAACTTTTACACGAGGCAATCAAGGTCTTGCCGAATTCATCATTGCCAACCTTACCCGACATTTTTACTTCGGCACCTAAACGGGAGGCCTGTACGGCCTGATTTGCTCCCTTACCTCCCGCAGCTGTCCGGAAAGATTTCCCCAAAACAGTCTCCCCAGAGCAGGGGAAAAATTCTGTGGTAACAATAAGGTCCATCACAAAGCTTCCAACTACCAATATCCGGGGCCGCCTCAGATTCGCTTCCTTTCTCCCGGACTGTATGAGAGTCCTTTTCAGCGTCATATAAATTCCTACTTTGGCCGCCGAGCCCTTGGTCCGGAAATGATTTCCGTCAAACTGTTAAAAAACATCTGTATGTCATTTCTATCAACATACCCCATATGCCCAATGCGAAAGGTTTTTGATGCTATTTTCCCCAGCCCGGGTCCCGATACTATGGAATACTTCTTATAAAGCTCGTTTCTTATCATTTCAGGATCGCAGGCTTCGGGAACAACCAAAGCCGTAACCGTCGGCGAGGCATATGGTAGTCTACCCAAGGGAGTGACCCCTGTAGATTGCGATAGCTCAAAAATCATTTCCTGCAATGCTTTATTATGCCCAAAACAGTTTTTCATTCCTTCGTTGAAAATAATTTCCAGGGATTTCCTTAATGCAAAAAATATGCTGACAGCCGGCGTGGTAAGCGTCATGTGCCGGTTTGCTTCTTTTCGTATACGTTTTATATCGAAATAATAATCAAGGCATGTAACAGTTTCAGCAGCAGCCCATGCACGATCACTGAGTGACATTATGCACAATCCAGGAGGAGCCATCAGTGCTTTCTGGGAAGAAGATACGACAACATCCACTCCCCATTCGTCTAATCTAAATTCTGTTCCACCCAATGAGCTTACTGCATCAACAAATATCAATATTTCCTTATTCACTTTCCTTATTTCTGTCACAATGGTTTTTATGTCTGAAAGGACTCCTGTCGATGTCTCATTCTGTATTAGCAATAGTGCTTTTGCATCTTTGTGCTCTTTTACTGATGCAGCAATAACAAAAGGATCTACAGGCTGTCCCCATGGAAAAGGGACATCAACAACATTCATGCCGTTTGAAGCGGCAAGACGAGAAAAAAGATCAGCAAAATGCCCATTCGAGGCAACTACGATTTTTTCTCCCATGGACAAACAGCCTTTCACGGCGGCCTGAAGTCCCCCTGTTCCTGATGAAGGAATCAGTAATATCTGATTCTTTGTGTGCATGAGTTCTTTCAAATATTCTTCAATCTCTTTGTACAAATCCTGGAATGATTGAGTGCGGTGACTGATCATTGGAGATATCATTGCCTTCAATACTTCTGGATGCAATGGCGTCGGTCCGGGAGCCAGTAATAATTCTTTTCGGTAAAAAGTTTTCATGGAAACCTCTTCATCCAATATATTTCTTCACTTTGGCTTCACTCCAGTTTGATAACATCTGGAATAAAAAGCACAGAACATAGTAGAAGACAGCTACATAGAAAAAGACAAGAAACGGCGAATTTGTCAGCATGGTGATCTGCCGACCTATACGAGTTAATTCACTGATACCGATTACCGAAATAATCGAAGTATCTTTTACTAATAAGATTGTTTGTCCAACAATTGAGGGCGCGACTTCCATAATAGTCTGAGGAATTATTACAAGGCTGTACTGCTGAAATATATTCAGTCCAATTGATGCACTGGCTTCAATTTGTTCTCTGCGTATCGTATTCAGACCACCCCTCATTATCTCGGTCATATAAGATCCGTGATTAATGGCCAACGCAACTACTGCTGTTGTAAGCGGAGGGATATTAACCCCCAAATAGGGAAACCCATAGTACGCAACATAGACAAATATAAGAAAAGGGATATTTCTGAAAAGATAAACATAAATTTTAGCAATGACACGCAATACAGATATCTTGGAATTTCCCAGGACTCCCCCGATAATGCCGAGAATCAAGGAGAAAAATAACGGTACTACTGAAAGTAAGAAAGTATTCGGGAACCCATGGAGTAGCAGTGGTTTTAGAATTTGTAGCGATGTTGATAAAAAATCATTCATTATTCAGAACCACCTTATCGTGCATAGTTTATCTTTCTTTCAAATAAATCGATGGCAATGTTTAACAGCATATTTACGATCAGATATATGATACCTGCAAATAAAAAGGCTTGAAGAAACATATAGGTTTTGTTTCCAACCTCTGTCGCCGCTTTTGTAATTTCGGTAATTGCCAATAACGACAAAAGGCATGTATCTTTGATGAGCTGTACCATCTGTCCGCCGACGGCAGGAACTATTTGCAGAGCCGCTTGAGGAATCAATATTAGCCTAAAACGCTGGTGCACACTCAGACCAATTGACTCGGCAGCTTCTATCTGCCCCCTTGGAATTGCCTGAAACCCGGCCTTTACCATCTCTGCAATATAGGCTCCACTATTAAAGGACAACCCAATTACACCGGTTTGAAATGCCGATAACACTATTCCCAAACGGGGAAGACCAAAGAAAACAAAATAGAGTTGTACAAGAAGCGGTGTATTCCTAATTGCTGAAACATATATTTTCGCAATTGTGCCAAGAATACCTTTATGAGAATACCTTATTATTCCGACGACAAGACCAATAATCAAAGCAAATAACAAGCTGATAATCGAGGCAGACAAGGCCGTCTCCAAACCTTCCAGGTAGAACCGAAAGTTTCGAGTTACAAACCTGATTAACATTGAATCCATAAAATTCTCCCCAAACCGGACAAACATAAAGTCGATTTCGATTTACTCATGAATAACATGACGAAAAAAGTTTTCTGTCCTCTTTTCTTTTGGAGAATTTATAATCTCAAGGGGTGTTCCCTGTTCAATTATTTTCCCATCAGAAAAAAAGATTATTCTGTCAGCGACCTCTTTGGCAAAACCAATTTCATGAGTGACAATGATCATGGTCATACCACTTTGTGCCAACTGACGCATAACATCTAAGACCTCTTTTATCATTTCCGGATCGAGTGCCGAGGTTGGTTCATCGAAAAGAATAAGTTTAGGTTTCATGGCAAGTGACCTGCAAATAGCTACCCTCTGCTGTTGCCCCCCTGATAATTCTCTTGGATAATTCTTTGCTTTGTCATGCACGCCTACGCGTTCAAGCAGAACCATTGCCTCATCAATAGCTTCTTTCCTATTCATCTTTAGGACATGGACAAGTCCAAGGATTACATTGTCCAGAATTGTAAGATGGTGAAATAAATTGTAGCTCTGAAAAACCATGCCGATTTCTTTTCTCAGTTCCGTTCTCTTTATTTCATAGATACTCTTATCACAAAATAAGATATCGCCATGGTCTATGTGATCTTCAATGCGATTTATACACCGAAGAAAGGTACTTTTTCCTGAACCACTAGGTCCGCATATGACAACAACCTCACCATCTTCAACTGTTAAACTTACATTATCAACTGCTTTTACCTTCTCATCTCCATATCCAGCATGAGAAAAATATTTCTTTACATCGTCCGCCTGAATTACATTCATTTGTTAGCTCCCATGTATCTGAAATCACCAAAGAGAAGTAATACACTTGCTTAAAACTAATTAAGCAAGTGTATTGTAGCGACCAAGTTACTGCATACTGACACGATAGGTGTCGCCTATTTCCTTCTCATAATCACTTATGCCAATAAATTTGACTAAATTTTTCCGTGTTTCAGAGAGCTGCATCCCAGGCTGAACATAATCAACACGCCATTGATCTCCCTTTGTCCAGTACTCTTCCAACTTTTCAAGCTGTCCATTTTCTTTTACTTTTTTGATAAAAAAATTGAGATAGTGCCACATAAACTCATCCCCCGGTCTAACCGCATATGCCCACGTATCGGTTTTCACCAGTTCTCTGGGAGTTGTTAGTAATGTAAGTTTTCCGGAATAATTTAGTGCTACGGTATTCTTAAAAATATTATCATTCATCCCCGCATCAATTCTTCCGGTAACCAAAGCCTCCCATACATCAGTATCAATCTGAAATGTTTGTATCTCGGCCTCGGGAAAATAATCGGCAGCCACTTCAGCGGAAACAGTACCGGCAACTGCTCCAATACGTCGGCCTGAATCATTCAAATCCTGCCAGTTGTTGATTGCATTCCCTTCTTTCGTCCAGATGCTCACCCCCGTTATGTACCAATCTTCACTAGTAAATAATACCTGCTGAGCTCTTGCAAATGTTGTTGACATGGTAGTTGCCAGGAAATCACTTTTATCTGTTAACAATGAAGGTATCAGTCCTTCCCAGCTTGTGTCGGTCATGACAAGATCTACATCAAGATTGGCAGCTATCATTTTTGCCAAATCAATTGCCATTCCTGCTGGTTCATTGTTTTTGTCCTTAAATTGATAGCGCTCGGCGGCCAGATTAAAGGTGATATTAATTTGTCCTCGATCCAGAATAGTCGCTATGGTATTTCGTTCTACTAGTGGTTGTCCTGCTGACTTTTGTTCCTGTTGGCCGCCTCCAGAACATCCTCCAAGGAAAAGAACCATTGCACCCAAGCAAAGAAATTTGCACTTACAAAACACACTCCCTGTACCCATTCTTACCCTCCTTATGACAAAAAATTAAGACTTATTTACATTCCTTGATAATCTCCAGCCAGTCATGAATTAGCTTAATAGCTCTGCTTCGGCCATTATATGCCTCATCTGATCAATTTCTGCTTCCTGAGGCATAAGATTAGGCATCCTAGCTATTCCAAGATCTCTCCCTTGAAGCCTTAATAGCGTTTTTACTCTTCCGGGAAATGGTTGCTTTTGGTAACACTGAACAACAGGAAGCAGACGCCTCTGTATTTCAGAAGCTGTTTTCTGATCTCCCTGTAAAAAGGCATTCCACTGCTTCACACAAAGTTTGGGAGCAATGGTTGCCAAGGCGGAAATTGCACCATCCGAACCAGCCACATAAGTAGAATAAAGCATGAAATCACAAGCGCTATACGTATATGCAGTACATCTGTCATCATAAAGTGCAACAGTTTCCGCATGGATAACAGGATTTACCTGTTTGATCCCTACAATACCTTCAATGTTCAACAGTCTGATAAACATTTCGGGTTGTATTACATTTGCAGGAACAACATTATACACAATGATTGGTATATTAATTGCTTTCGCAATTTCCGCATAAAATTCGTAATTAGATTCGGGGCTTGCCCCATAATAAAAAGGTGGTGTGATCAGCAACGCATCAACAGCAAGTCCTTTCAATTTTGTTGCAATCGCAATTACTTCGCGAGTTGAGTTACGAATTATCCCTGCGATGATTGGAAGTGTTTTATTCTTTTCTTCCTGTACAACCTCAACGCATCGAACGATTTCATCTTCTGTCAATAAAGAACCTTCTCCGGTACTTCCTCCTGTACTGATACCATGGACACCACATCTATTAAGAAATCTCATTTCCAGTCGTAATAATCTTTCATCCAGTGAACCATGATTATCAAATGGGACGGCTATGGGAGGGATGATTCCCCTTGGCAACTCATTCATATTTCCGACCTCTTATGCAAGAAGACCCTGCTTTACTAATAGAGCCTTTATGGTTGCAATTTCTTCCGGAGTACCGGGAGACAACGGCCGTCTCGGGTATCCCCCATCGATTCCGTACAGTTTCATGGTGTCCTTCAGGAGCGCAACGGGATTTGTTCGATTATTCTGCCCCATGATGCGGAAAACAGGAAGCAGCTGCTGTTGCTGCAAAGCAGCTGCCTCTATATCGCCCGAAAGAAAGGTATTAATCATGGTACGTATCTTGTCACCAAATATATGGGATTGGCCGCTAATAACTCCGCCGATACGTTTATCACCGCCCTGGGTATATGCTTCAAGTATCATGGTATCATCGCCGTTATAGATGATAAAATCTGAAGGAGTTGCATTGATGAATTCAGTCATCTGTTTTGCATTCAACTCCGCCTCTTCCTTAATAGCAACAATATTCTTGTATTCTGATAGCTTTCCTACAGTCTCGGGTTTAACATTAACTCCTGTGAAGATTGGAATGTTGTAGATCATCACATTGACATCTACTGCCTCGGATAAGGCTTTATAGTGCTCGTACAGTTCTTTCTGGTTTGGCTTGGTATAATATGGAGCAACGGCCATGATAGTCTCGAACCCCAGCTTTTCAGCCGCTTTGGCCAGTTCTATTGTCTCCTTGGTAGAAGCAGCACCAACACCTGCGATCATAGGAATCTTTGCAGCAAATTTTTCTCGAAAAATGCGAAAGAGTTCGACTCGTTCACTGAAAACCATCGTATGGAATTCACCCGTCGTCCCGCTAAGGACAAGTGTATCCCCCTTTTTTGTATCAATAAGGAATTGTGCCAGTTTAACAGCCTTCTCGTAATCAACTTCTTGATTCTCTTTGAAGGGGGTGACCATGGGAATCAGAATCTTTCCATAGTCCTTCTTGTTGAATTTTTTCACAGATGCCTCCGTTTTGTCTGATATCAAATTATATGACATCAGACAATTTTTCTTAAAATTATAGCGACTATTGTTCGCCGCCATTTATCAGATTCATCATATCTTCCAACGAACAGGCAATATGAGACTGCATAGCTTTTACAGCCGCTTGCTCTTCCTTCCGAATAATATGGGTCAAGATTTCCTCATGCGGCGCCAATGCATGTACGATATTTTCTGAAACCGCAAAAGACCTTTTTCGATATTCAATCAGCGACTCTGAAACAAGAAACCCCATGCGCACTAAATACGGGTTATTCGTAGCTTCCATGATTGCAGCATGGAAAGCATCATCAAGTCTGGCAAGTTCAATATTATTGCCTTTATCGATAGAATCCTTGAATGACTCGTGAATTGCACGAATTTTTGCAATTTGTTCGGGCTTGCCCTTCTTGATTGCCAAAGTTATTGCCATGGTCTCAATTGCCAATCGAACATCCATAAGATCTTCAACTTGAGTCTTGTTTTCAGAAAACCAGTCATGAACCATCTTGTTGGTATAGTTGCTATTATCCAGCACAAATGCGCCTCTTCCGGGCCGTATCTCAACCAACCCCAAGGTTTGAAGAATCCTCAAGGATTCTCTGACGGTTGAGCGGCCAACACCCAAGGTATTCCTCAACGCCTCTTCCGTAGGAAGCTTATCCCCGGCTTGATATTCACCAGATTTGACGAGTGTGCTTAGTTCTTCCACTACTTTATCAGTAATGGAAATCTTATCAATCTTTCGCATTTTCACACCTATTTATTTTGTCTGACAACAGACTATCATGCAATTTTATGTAAGTCAAGTTTTTTTGCGGCATGAAACCCGATGGAATTATTTTGCTGTTATAGCGCAAAATCCTGTAGAGCATTCCGCATTGAATATCAGATAAGGTCTTGAATGGTAGCCGGTCAATTGATTATACATCATACTTGCCATACCTATTTTATATAAAAT
>JGI2924J29684_1077043_pt1 | contig 13207 bp, 9 predicted proteins | sample BenlonsequencITS_FD_29684 | JGI IMG/M metagenome (IMG submission 29684)
CTCGTCGCCGATCTTGCCGACGGTCGCCTCGTGAGCGACGTCGACCTTCGACTCCTCGATCTCCATGTACGGCATGGTGTCCGAGGTGGACTCGTTGTCGAACATCAGTGCGTCACACTCGACCGCGGTGCTCGAGTTCTCGGCGCCGTCGGCGATGTGGACGAGGCCACGGTAGTTGGTGCGGCCGCCGTCCTTCGAGATCGACTTCGACTCGATCGTCGACTTCGTGTCCGGTGCGTTGTGGTAGACCTTCGCGCCGGTGTCGATGTCCTGACCCTCGCCAGCGAACGCGATCGTGATGTGTGTGTCCGTCGCGCCGCGACCCTTGAGGATCGTACACGGGTAGAGCATCGTGGCCTTCGAACCCATCGAGCCCGAGACCCACTCCATCGTGCCGTTTTCCTCGACGATGGCGCGCTTGGTGTTCAGGTTGTAGGTGTTACGCGACCAGTTCTGCACCGTGGAGTACTGCACGTGAGCGTCCTCGCCGACGAAGACCTCGACGCCGCCGGAGTGCAGGTTGAACGCGGAGTACTTCGGGGCGGAACAGCCCTCGATGTAGTGAACTTCGGCGCCCTCCTCGGCGACGATGAGCGTGTGCTCGAACTGGCCCATGCCTTCGGTGTTCATGCGGAAGTACGCCTGTACCGGCATCTCGACCTCGACACCCTCCGGAACGTAGACGAACGAGCCGCCAGACCAGACCGCACCGTGCAACGCGGCGAACTTGTTGTCGCTCGGCGGCACGCAGGAGGTCATGAAGTGCTCCTTGACGATCTCGGGGTGTTCCTGGACCGCGCGGTCCATATTCATGAAGATGACACCCTTGTCCTCCCACTGGTCGCGCATGTTCTGGTAGACGACCTCCGACTCGTACTGGGCGCCGACGCCCGAGAGCGACTCGCGTTCGGCGTCGGGAATCCCGAGCTGGTCGAAGGTATCCTTGATCTCGTCCGGGAGGTTCTCCCAGTCGTCGGTCCCCTCACGGATCTCGACGTCCGGTCGAATGTACGGCACGATCTTGTCGATGTCGACCTCCGAGAGGTCCGGCTGCCCGGGCCAATCGGTCGGCATCGGCATCTCCTGAAACAGCTTGAGCGCGCGCAGGCGGCGCTCGAGCATCCACTCCGGTTCGTCCTTGTCTTCCGACATGAGCCTGATCGTCTCTTCGTTCAGGCCCTGTTCGGAGACGAGGGCCGCCTCGTGTTCGTTCTTGAACGCGAAGCGATCCTCGGTGTTCGTCGTCTGTAGGTGGTCTTGATCTGAACTCATGTTGTTGGGTAGTGATTGTGTCTGTAGCGGTAAGACCCTTCGTCTAGTCGAGATCGATTATGCCGTCTCGTAGACGTCCTCGCGGACCCAGTCGTAGCCCTCGTCTTCGAGTTTCTCGGCGAGTTCCGGGCCGCCACTCTTTGCGATCTGGCCGTCGAGCATCACGTGGACGTGGTCGGGTTCGACGTAGTCGAGGATGCGCTGGTAGTGGGTGATCTGGAGGATGCCTGTTCCCTGCTCGTCCCGAAGTGCGTTGATCCCGTTGGCGACATCCTGGAGGCGATCGATGTCGAGTCCGGAGTCGATCTCGTCGAGGACGGCGACCGACGGCTCGAGGATCGCGGCCTGCAGGACTTCGTTCTGCTTCTTCTCACCGCCGGAGAAGCCGGCGTTGAGGTAGCGGTGGGCGAACGTCTCGTCCATGTCCAACTCGTCCATCTTTGCCGAGAGGATCTCCTGGAACTCGGCGACGCCGATATCGCCCTCGTCTGCAGGCCCCTCCATCGGCGAGGTCTCGAAGCCGGCGTCGTCATCTTCGTCAGCGTCGGCATCGTCCTCGTCCGCGAAGAGTTCCTCGCGTTCCTCGATTTTCGCATTGAGCGCGGTCCGGAGGAAGTTCGTCATCGTCACGCCCTCGATCTCGGCGGGGTACTGGAAGCCGAGGAAAATGCCGAGCGCGGCGCGCTCGTTGGGTTCGAGCTCGAGAAGGTTCCAGGTCCGCTGGTCCTCGTCGATGTCGATCGCGTCACCGAACTCGTCTTCGGAGAGGTGGATCAGCACCTCACCGTCGGTGACCTCGTAGGCGGGGTGGCCGGCGATGACCTTCGCCGTCGTCGATTTCCCACTGCCGTTCGGACCCATCAGGGCGTGGATCTCGCCCGACTCGACCTCGAGATCGACACCCTCGAGGATTGTCTCACCGCCCTCTGCTACCTCTGCGTGCAAGTTACGTAGTTCGAGACGTGCCATAGGACTCTGTCGGCTAATCGAAGGGTCGACGCACCCATAACGGTTTCGTCTTTGGGTGGTTGCACACCCGGAGAAAGGAGATCTTTTTCAGAGAACCAAAAGAGGAACTTCGTTTCCGAGAAAGATTTCCAGACCAACCAAATTCGAAGTCGCAGATACCACAATCAAGCGCCTGGCCTTGACAATCGGAACAGGCGCTCACTTCACACGAAGCTATCGAGCCCCGTCTGTTCCTGGCCGGCCTTGACCTCCTCCCAAGAAATATCCAGCGCTTCCAGAATGCGTTCGATCGGCCCCTTGAGCGTCTTGTCGAGCATCTTCTCGTAGTCGACCTCGAACTCCGCCGGAATCTGGTCGTCGTACTCGAAGCAGATGACGTCCTGGTTGCGCTTGAACTCCTCGTAGACGGCGTCTTCGGCCGGGTCGAGACCGTTCTCGGATTCGATCCGCTGGAAGAAATCGTCGTGGACGCGATCCAGATAGACGCGTTTGGGCTTGCTTCCGCGCTGGAAGTTGGTCCCGAGCAGGAGATTCGCGTACTTGGCGCCGCGGACGTGGGCGGTGTCGGTCTCGTACTCGGTGAGGCGCTTTCCGATCCCGCCGGGGATCGAGATGTCGTCGAGCGAGACGTCGCCGGCGAGGAAGTTCTCGATGATCTCGTTGACGTAGGTCTTGACCGCCTCGACATCACCGTCACGGACGATCATCTCGATGACCTGGTGCTGGACCTCCTTGGTGATCGGGGCGATGTCCGAGCGCTGGTACTCGAAACCGGTGATGTCGATGTTGTCGACGTCCTTCCCCTCCTTCCAGACGATGTGACCCGCGTAGCGCTTCTTCTTGCCCGCCTGGAAGAAGCGGCGGTAGAGTTTCTCGAACTCGATCTGGAAGCGGTGCTCGTCGGCGTTCAGTTCCTCGGCGGCGAAATCGTCGTAGCGACCGTTGATGTACTCCTCGATCTCGAAGGACTGTTCGAGCGCCTCCTCGTCGCCAACGTCGGGACCCAGTTCCAGCATGACCGAGTCCGTATCCCCGTAGGCGACGGTGTAGTCGAGTTCGGTCGCGGCCGTCTCGGTGAACTCGATGACCTCCCGGCCGGTCGCCGTGATCGCCGAGGCGGCGTCCTTGTCGTAGAGGCGGAACTGTTCCCACCCGGAGACGCCGTACAGCGAGTTCATGATGACCTTCACCGCCCCCTGTTGGCGGTCGTACTGTTCGTACGCCCGCGTCCCGGGGTCGTGATCGTTCCGCAGCGATTTCTTCTCCTCACGCTCGGCGAGCAGTTCGGTGATCATCTCGCGCATGACGCCGTCCGGCTCGGTTCTGAAGTGTGTGCCCGAGGGGGCGACGTACGTGTCCCCGTCGTACTCGTCGGGATCGACCCGCGTCTCGGGGGAGGCGTTGATCGTCACCATGCACATCGGGTACAGGCTCTTCAGGTCGAGGACCGTCACGTTCTCGCGCACGCCCGTGATGGGGTCGAAGACGGCGCCACCCTCGTACTCGTCGCCCGCTTCCTGCTGGCCCTTCGACGGCAGGGCCCAGCGGTCGTTGGCCTTGTGCAGGACGTACATGTCGACGGCGTCGCCGGGCGTCGGCGCGTCTTCGAGTTTACACCCGACGAACGTGGCCATCTCGCGCCAGAACGCGATGAGTTCCTGCTGGCGATCCAGTTCGACACAGATCTCCACGTCGCGGAGGTTGTACTCGAGCAGCCGCGTCGGATCGTCCTCCCAGAGGTCGCCGATCTTCCCCGGATATCGCTCCTTCCCGACGCCGAGTTCGCTCTCACCGACGGCGTCCAGTCGGTAGGAGTCGAGTTCCGTGAAGATGCGGCGCTGGTAGCCATAGAGCAGGTCGAAGACGACGCGGCCCTTGACGTCTGGACCACCCCAGTTACTCCGCCAGACCTCACCCAGTCGGGAGAGCCGATCGGGATCGAGGTCAAAGTCGTGCTGTGGGCCGTTTCGATCTTCGAGGCGATCCAGGAGGTACGGTGCGTCGAAGTCGTCGAAGTTCCAGCCCGTCAGGACGTCGGGGTCGGTCTCGTCGATGTACGCGAGGAACGCCTCGAGCATCGCCTCCTCGGAGTCGAACGAGCGGACGTCGTGGTCGATCTCACCCTCGATGGGGTCGTACTCCGCCAGGGTCGACGGCGGGGTGCCATCGCCCTCGTCGGCCTCCCAGATCCAGAGGACGTACTCGTCGCGGTAGGAGTCGTGGCTCGCCAGACAGATGATCGGCTCTTCGCCGTCCTCCGGGAAGCCAGACCTGTCGTCGACCTCGATGTCGAACGTCTGAACGCGGGGGGTCGCATCGGCGTCGACCGGTTCGACCTCGTCGTGGGGCACGACGAGGGTCCCGTCGTCGGTTCGCCGTTCGGGGACGCGAATGCCGCTGCGAACGTCCTTGTCGATCAGGAACCGATTCGGGAAGAGAATGTCGGCCTCGTAGTGGTCGAACTCGTCACGAATCTGCCCGACGTCCCGTGGCGTCTGACCGAAGATCTTCACCAGTCGTTCGCCGCGGATACTCTCGTAAGGGTCGCCGTCCTCGTCGAATTCTTCCCAGCCGGTGAGACGGCCGTAGCTGGCGAGGCGTTCCTCGTCGACGCTGTCGACCGGTGCGTAGAAGTACGGCCGGAAGCCGACGATCTGAACGTGTTCGAGCGTCGATTCGGCGGTCCGGCCGAACACGTGAACGATCGGCTGTTCGTCGTCACCGGCGCCGACGATCGTGTAATCGACCTGCATGACGGCGATGTCGAGTTCGCCCTGCGGTTCTGGAAGCGTCTCCCGCCGGGGATCGACGATCGTCGTCTCGCCCGATCCGCTCGTGCCAGCGACGTGAGCTGCTTCCGCATCCGGCCGCGTCTCCTCGGTCTCGGAGAACGCACCGAGGACCTGCTGGGCCTCGTCACTCATTGCCGGCGCTTTGCGTGCCTGCGGTATAAACCCAGTTACTCGAAGAACGTGCCCCGTCGACACGCACAGTGACCGGCAACAAGAGCTTTAACGTGATAACACATAGCATAGAACGAGGAATCAACTGTGTCCACCCGTGCGAACGACGACACGACGGACGACGAGACGTCGCTCGAACTGCGATCGACCGCGCCCAGCATCGAGTCCTACGAGACCGAAGACGGGATCGTCTTCTACGACGCGGAGAATCCTCTCGCCTGGGTAGAGACGGACCGGACACTGTACCTCGACGAGCTCGTCTAGGAAAACCTGCGTCCGTCTTCGGTCACTTGGCCACCAGATTGTGCGGTGGGTCGGGCACCGCACCGATACCCTTTTTCGCGCGTCGCGTCGACTAACACCCGTGGGTCTGGACGACTTCAACTTCGAGCCGAGTTCGGCCGAACCCGAGGAGTGGGACCCGGAGGCGGACCTCTACGACCCAGACGCCGACGGGATCACCATCCCACAGGTTTCGACCGACCCCTCCGAAGTCGATCCCGAAATCTCTCGGGCGTTCTGGACCATCGTCCTCGTCGTCAACGCCGCGCTCCTGTTCGTCTCGCTCGGCCCGATGCTGTGGTTCTTCCTGGGCTGGGTACAGGAGGGTATCACACTCGTCGTCGGCGGGGTAGCGCTCTTCGGACTCGCCTACTATCGCTACCGTCGGTTCATGGCGAACGCACCGGACCAGAACGATGACACAGACGGAGACAATACAGTAAAACAGCATTCGTCCGAAACACGGGCAAGCGACGAGTCGGGAGCAGTTGACCCTGACAGGACATCGGCAAGCGGTGACGGACCGGCCGACGAACGGGCAGACGACGAGACACCGACGACCACGGACACAGAACGACCATGAAACCCGTTCGATCCGACGACGGCACCCACTATCTCCTCGTAAAACGCTCCGACGAGGCGAGTCTCGTTCGTGATCCCGTCACTGGCAACGAGTGTTACGTCAGAAACGATCGGCTGGAGGCAGCCGACGAGACGAGTGCGCTCGAGACGGCCGCCCGCGCAGTTCCAGCGCCACTCCGGCGACTCGTCCGGGCAGTGCACGACGATCGGTCCCTCGGACTGGTCGTCACCCTCGCCGATCGCGGCCCACTCTCCGTCCGGACCCTCGTCGACGAGACGACGTACTGCGAGAGCGACCTCGCCGGCGTGCTGGCGTCGCTCACGGCAGCCGACGTCATCACCGACACCGACGTCGCTGGCGAACCTGCCTACGACGTCCCAACCGAAACGGCGGACGCCCTCTCGACGCTTCGAACGGCAGTCGATCCCGATACCGACGGCCGATAGTCCAGGTCCGACGGCCAATACTCTAAGAGCGAGGGTCGATAGTCCAGACACCGATTACTGACGGCCGTCGGGAAGTGAGTCCCAGACGGCTTCCTCCACGACCTGAACGAAATTACCCTAACAGTACGCTCGCCCTCGCCGATCGCGACCCACTCACCGTCGAGGGTCAATCTGCGCCCATCGGTAGTTGATCGAGGTGAGCGCGCTTCGACAGTGACGACCGGTTCGTCGTCGGGTCCGTCTCCACGTGGACGAGTTCGTCGGCCGCGCCGACGAGTTCTTCGTCGTGGCTGACGAGGAGAATCTGTTCGACACCGAGATCGCGCATCGTCTCGACGAGCGTGATGAGTTGGCCGACGTGCCCGGCGTCCAGGAAGACGGTCGGTTCGTCGAGGATGAGTGGCGGCAACGGGCCAGCTCCCTCGACACCTTCCGCGAGGAGCCGGTAGATCGCACATCGCAGACTGAGGTTGAAGAGGGCTCGTTCGCCACCGGAGAGTTGCTCGGGATCGAGCGCAGCGCCGTCTTTCTGGTAGACGGTCAACTGGTAGGAGCCGTCGAGATCGATTCCCGCGTACGTATCGTTCTGGTAGACGAGATCGAACGTCTCGTTCAGGAGCCGGTCGAGCGTCTCGACGTTGCGCTGGCGCAGCTCGCTCCGCAGCGTCGCGTAGGTCTCCTGGAGGGTTTCGGCCTCGTCGTACACTTCCGCCAGCGATTCGAGCCGCTGCTCGACCGCTTCCCGGCGATCGACGAGTGATTCGAGTTCCTCGAGTTCGTTCTCGACCGCCCCGATCGCACTCTGCAGCTCGGAGCGGCGCTCGCGTAGCGTCTCGAGTTTCTCGTCGACCTGCTCGATGTACTCCTCGGCCCGTTCTAGGTCCTCGGTCGCCGTCTCCAGTCGCTCCTCGTCGAGGGCGGCCTCGAGTTCCGCGCGACGATCGCGTGCGGTCGACAGCTGCTCGCGACGCTCGTCGTTCATCGTCTCCCAGTCGGCGCGCCGTTCCCGAAGTCGCTCGATCGTCTCCTCGCAGTCCTCGATCTGCGCCGATAGTTCCTGTGCCGTCTCGAGCGACTCGCGCTCGGAGCGGAGGTCGGCTCGCTTCGCATTGATCTCGCCGAGTCGACTCCGGTGTTCCTCGACGTCGGCCGCTCGTTCGGTCGCCTGCTCACGATGGCGTTCGGCCTCGCGTTCGGCCTCCTCGGCGTCCGCCCGAAGTTGCTCACACTGATCAACTTTCTCCGCGACCGACTCGCGTTTCTCGGACAGCAGCTGTTCGGTCGTCTCGCGGTTGTCCCGAAGGCGTTCGACCGCCTGCTCCGACTCGCGTAACGATTCCGCACGCTCGATCCGTTCCTCGAGATCGGACTGTTCCTCGCGCAACTCGGCGAGTTCCGACTCCAGTGACTCCAATTTCGCCCGTCGATCCGAGAGATCTGAGACGTGTGGCGCGCCCTCCACGGGCTGGCCACACTCGGGACACTTGCACGCTTCGAGGAGCGCCTCGGCATCCTCGATTGCGCTTTCGAGAGCCGTTCGCTCGGCGACGAGGTCCGCGATCTCCGCGGCGAGTTCGTCCGCACACTCTCGAAGCTCATCACGGTGCGTCGCCGCGTCGCCGAACTCGATCGGGACGTCCTCGAACGCGGCCCGTTCGTCCTCGATCTCGTCGTCCAGATCCGCAAGTGCCGACTCACGTTCCTCGATCGTCTCCCGTGCCGCCTCGATGTCCGCCTCCAGTTCAGCGGCCTGCTCGCGAGCCTCGGTCGCGTCGTCCGCGAGTGCCTCCGCTTTCTCCTCGTGCTGGTCGACCGCGCCACTCGTCTCGGAGATGGAGACGCGAACGTCCGCCAGTTCGTCGCCGAGGTCATCGTCCCGTTCGTCGAGTTCGTCCAGGCGGTCCTCGATCGCCGTCACGTCCTCGATCGACAGGTCGGAGAGGATCGATGTGCGACGCGTTTCGAGGTCCGATCGAGTCGAGTCGAGATCGGCGATTCGCTCCGAGGCGTCCGTCCGGTCGGATTCGGTCGCCTCGATCTTCGCCTGCAGCGATTCGATCTCCTCGTCGAGTGACTCGATCTCCGCTCGGCGTTCTTCGTGCGTTTCGAGGACCTCGCGTGCGTCGTCTCTGGTCTCGACGGCGCGCTCGCGCTGGGCCTCGAAGTGCTCGATGTCTTCCTCGACGTCGCCTCGCTTCGTCTCGAGTTCGTTGAGGCGGTCGTGGAGGTCCGCATCGCGCTTGTCCTCGATCTGCTCGTCGAGCGTCGCCGCCTCGCCGCGGACCTCGTCCAGAACGTCCGAGACACCGAGTCGAGCCTCGTTCGCCCGTTCGCGATAGGCTTCGAGCGCCCCGAGCTGGAGGAGGTCGTCGATCATGTCCTGGCGCTCGGCCGGCGACGCGTGGATGAGCTTGTTCACCTCACCCTGGCGGACGTACGCGCAGTTGACGAACGCCGTCGCGTCCATCCGGAGGAGCGACGTGACGTAACCTCGAACGTCACGAGCACCGTCGACAGTTCCGTCGGGCCCGTCGAGGACACACTTCGTGGTGCTCGTCCGTTCGTCCCGGCGTTTGAGCCGGCGTTCGATTCGATACGCCTCCCCTTCGTGTGTGAATCCGAGTTCGACCGCAGTCGTCTCGGCACCGGTCGTCACCACGTCGTCCAGCGTCCGGTCGTCGAGGGCCTTCGACCCGTAGAGGGCGAAGAAGATGGCCTCCAGCAACGTCGACTTGCCGCTGCCGTTGACACCGTGGACGACGGTGATGCCGGACGAGAGGTCCAGATCGGCCTCCTCGTAACACTTGAAGTTCTCGAGCCGAACGTCGGTCACCCTCATGCGAAATCACCGATCGAGACCTGGCTGTCGTCTCCGGAGCCACCGTCGTCGCTATCCACCTCTTCCTCGGCAGCGGCCACGCGATCCGGTTCCCCGTCGGTATCGACGTCGCTATCCGGCTCCCTCTCGGGAGCGGCGTCACGATCCTCGGAGATGCCACCGGCAGGTTCGATGTCGCTGCTCACAGCAGTCTCGTCAGCCCTCTCGCCATCAACGGAATCATCTGCAGTTTCCACCCCATCATCGCTCTCGGCAGCCGCTGGTGTCTCGGCCGACGTCGACGGGTTATCTCCGTCGTGGTCACGCTCGTTCGGTGAGTCAGCGTGCTCAGACGTCGCAGCTGGCGTCGGTTCTTGCGGTGAATCGCCTTCGGTGTCGTCGCCCTCCGTCGGGGAGGAACTGTCTTCGACGTCGGCGCCACCGATCGACGGGTGCTCGGTGAAGTCGAGGCCATCTGCGTGCAGGGCGTCCCGAACGCGTCGTTCGACGGTCTCCCGAACGGTGGAGTCGGCGACGGTGTCGTCGCGGACGGTCGCATCGATCGTGAGTGCGCCCGGGGAGAGGTCGAGGTCGCGGAGGCGGTCCGTGACGGCGGCGTCCGGGTCGGCGAACGACACCTGGAGTTCGTCCGCCTCGTCCGGCAAATCACGACGATCGTTCGCCCTGGCCACGAGCGCGCCCCGGTCCAGGGCGTACTCCTCGATCGGTGCCGGCGAGATCGGTTCGCCGTCGCCCTCGATCGTCACGATGACGACGGCGCCGTCGACGTCGTGCTGGGAGAGGCGTTCGCGGACGCGGTCGGCCCCCTCGTCGGCGGCCAGTTCGACGTCGACGAAGACGAACTCACGGGTGCCGGAGATCGCTCGTCGACGGATTGAGACGTCGTCCTCGAACGAGACGAGGTTGTAGCCACGGGCGTCTCGCTCGGCGGCGCTCGCCCGTTCGGTCGAGCCACAGTAGGTCACCCAGGTGTCCGTGACCGTCTCGGTTCCGGGGGCGTGATTGTCGCCGAGCAAAACCGCATCGAAGTCGACGGACGATTCGTCGAGGACGGCTTCGGTGTCCCACGTCGCGTGCGCGAACGGTTCGAAGAGGCCGTGTGCGACGAGGGCGGTCGAAGACGCCTCGTCCGGAACGGGAGCAAAATCGTACGTGAGGGCGTCTCGGCGGGATTCCGGGACGTAATCGAGTCCGTAGAACGCGACGTCGTCGACGACGACCGGGTCCCGTCCGAGGCGCGTCGCCAGGCCGAGATCGGCGAAGAGGTCGAGCCACTGGGCGTCACGCTTGGTCTCGTGGTTGCCGACGATAGCGAGAAATGGAATCCCCGACTGGTCGAGTGACCTGAGCACATCGATGGTTCCCTGCAGATCGACGAGGCCGGGACGGCGGTCGTGAAAGAGGTCCCCGGCGTGAATCACGGCGTCGACATCGTCGTCGCTCGCATCCTCGGTGACGGCCCTGAACGCGGAGAGAAAGTCCGTCCGGCGCTCGGGCGAATTGTACTGTTGATACCCGATGTGGGTGTCGCCCGTGTGAATCACCCGTGTCATTGCCGGGGCTTCGGGAAGTGGCCCTAAAGACGTTGCGCGACCGGGGTGAAAGTGACTCGCCGTGGCGTCGAACTGCGAACAGTCCGCACTCAGGCGTCGATAGCCAGCGTGTAGAGACGTTTTCGGGCGTCAGTGAACGAGAACCGCGAGTCGACCACGTTCGCCTCTTCGAGTCGGCTGATCGCGTATCGAACGGTCCGTGCGGGCAGGAGGGTTTCCTCAGCGAGTTGCTGCTGGGACATCGTGTCGTTGTACTCGAGCACCTTCGCGACGAGCTTCGCGCTCGGTGGTAACTCTCGGACGTCGTCCCAGCTTCCATGCGGGTCAGTGTCGGCCTGGACAGCCTCTGATGCACTCATCAGCTACCGCTTGGGGATTCTGCGTAATAATATTTCCTGTTTCAATATATGCACCATAGTAATCCAATTGAGAGTGAATTGAGGAATGCATACCGGTTCGCATCGGTGCTGAGCGCGTCGAGACAGACAACGAAGAACACGAGAGCGGACCACCGATTCCGCAGGAGAGAGGAACTGAGAGAGATCACGACTTCGGTAGCACCCACCCGAAACCTCTTAAGAAGGAATACCCTACGCAGGTGTGATGACCGACACGGTGGACGACGTCGATCTTCCATACGAAGACGAGACGTCCAAACAAGAGAAGATACAAACACTCGAGGAACGCCTGGAGATTCTCGAATCCCAGAACGAGGAGATGCGGGACAAACTCCTCGACGCGAACGCAGAGAACAACAAGTACCAGCAGAAACTGGAGCGACTCAGCCACGAGAACAAGAAGCTCAAACAGTCGCCGCTGTTCGTCGCGACCGTCCAGGAGATCACCGACGAAGGCGTCGTCATCAAACAGCACGGCAACAATCAAGAGGCGCTCACAGAAGTCACGGAAGAGATGCGTGAGGAACTCACGCCGGACGACCGGGTCGCGGTCAACAACTCGCTCTCGATCGTCAAATCGCTCTCGAGCGAGACCGACGTCCGCGCCCGCGTGATGGAAGTGACCGAGAGTCCGGAGGTCGGCTACGAGGATATCGGCGGCCTCGAAGACCAGCTCCAGGAGGTCCGCGAGACGGTCGAGATGCCCCTCGACCGACCAGAGATGTTCGACGACGTCGGCATCCAGCCACCGTCAGGCGTACTGCTGTACGGCCCGCCGGGTACCGGCAAGACGATGCTCGCCAAAGCCGTCGCGAACAAGACCGACGCGACGTTCATCAAGATGGCCGGCTCCGAACTCGTCCACAAGTTCATCGGCGAAGGAGCCAAACTCGTCCGCGACCTCTTCGAAGTGGCCCGCGAACACGAACCCGCCGTCCTCTTCATCGACGAGATCGACGCCATCGCCGCCAAACGAACGGAGTCGAAGACCTCGGGCGACGCCGAGGTCCAGCGGACGATGATGCAACTGCTCTCGGAGATGGACGGCTTCGAAGATCGTGGCGACATCCGCATCATCGCCGCGACGAATCGCTTCGACATGCTCGATCGCGCGATCCTGCGCCCCGGGCGCTTCGATCGTCTCATCGAGGTGCCAAAGCCCGACGCCGAGGGACGCGAACTGATCTTCGAGATCCACACGCGCGACATGAACGTCGCCGACGACGTCGACTTCGCGGAGCTGGCCACACTCGCCGAGGAAGCCTCCGGGGCCGACGTCAAGGCCATCTGTACCGAGGCCGGGATGTTCGCCATCCGGGACGACCGCACCGAGATTCGGATGGAAGACTTCCGCAGCGCCTGGGAGAAGGTCAACGCAGAATCCGACGGCGTGGCCGACGTCTCGAAGACCTTCGCCTGAGGAATCGGGTCAACGCACCTGGGGGCCCGTCCACCGACGTCATTTCCTATTCGACCGCCGTTTCGGACCGTTTTTACCTCCTGCGTCGCTACCGGACTCCAATGACGAAGATCGTGGTCGTCGACAACCACGGCCAGTTCACACATCTCGAGCAACGCGCACTACGAGATCTCGGCGTCGAATCCGAGTTGATCGACAACGACACCCCACCGGGCGAGATCGACGCCGACGGCGTCGTCCTCTCCGGCGGCCCCGACATGGACCGCATCGGACAGAGTCCGGCCTATCTCGACGGCGACGTTCCGGTCCTCGGTATCTGCCTCGGCATGCAGCTCATGGCCACCGAGCTCGGCGGTACCGTCGGCAGCGGCGAGTACGGCGGCTACGCCGACGTCACGGTCGACATCGTCGACGACGAGGATCCGCTCGTCGGCTCGCTCGCCCCGGAAACCCGCGTCTGGGCGAGCCACGCCGACGAGGTG
>JGI2924J29684_1077042_pt1 | contig 13201 bp, 12 predicted proteins | sample BenlonsequencITS_FD_29684 | JGI IMG/M metagenome (IMG submission 29684)
GGCGGACACATGGTCTGCTCCCCCTACACCATCGTTCTCTGTCCAGTGCCGGGTACGACGAAGTGACGGAACGGATATCGTATAAATCTATCTGCTAATCAGGAACTCGTGACTGTCACTGAAACCTGAGTAGGTGTGCTTGTAGACTCTCGACGTGGGCTGCAGCTTTGCAAGCACGTCTTGAACGGGCTGAGGGGCCCGATATCGAGAGAGTTAGCGAATTTCCCGAGGTCCTATAATGGTTTTGGTCAACTCATCGATTGACCCAGCGGGTTGGGTCTGCCCCGATTGTCGACGCCACGCAACTCGCGCGCACCGCCGATGGTGGCCGGTCCGTCGATGCCTGGGAATGGGTCCAGGAACATCGCGAGGCGGTGCGGTATCGGAGCACGCACCCGAACAGGGATTGGGGGCGATGGCGAGCGCGCTCGTTGCAACCCAGTTCTCAGCCGGTTCGATCACCGAGAACAGCTACTGGCCGGCGTTCGTGTTCGACGACGATCGACGCGGCCGGTGTCGATGCTGCGAGCGATAGCGAGGGGGAGCCCGGTGGTGGTTCGAGTCACCAACGTCTCAGTGGTGATCGTGGTTCCCCGAGATCGCTGGATCGACCGTGGCGTACCTGTCAGGCTGTTTCTCGAACGATCGCTTGCACGCCGTCGAACAGAAGTGATAGGTCTCGCCGGCGTGTGATACGCTCGGTCCGTCGTCGTCGGTGCGCATCCCACACACCGGGTCCCGATACTGCCCGGGTGCGCCGAGTCCCCGCCGGTAGACGTAGAAGAGAAAGCCAGAGAGCGCGAACGCGATCAGGTTGAGATAGAACGTGTAGTTCAGTTCGAAATAGGTCTGCTCACTCGCCGTCATGCCGCCAGCGAGATCGGGGACGATTCCCAGGACGTCGAACAGCTGCTCCATGAGAAAGCCCGTGAACGCCATCGTCACGAAGAACACGCCGAGGATGTAGGCCATCACCTTCCAGCCGTAGTACTTCCGGTAGACGTTGAGCACGGGGATCGTGATGAGGTCGGCGTAGACGAACGCGATGACGCCGGCGAAGCTCACACCGCCGCCCCAGAGCGCGACGGCGAAGGGGACGTTCCCCATGCTCCCGACGAAGCTGATGACCGCGATGGCCACCCCCATGACCGCGTTCTCGGCGCTGACCAGCAGCCCGTCGCCCTGGAGAAAGAGCGTGTTCCAGACCCACTGGGGCACGAACACGATGACGAATCCCGAGATCAGAAAGCCCGCGATCACGTCTTTGTACAGCATCGACCACTCCTTTCGATACTGGTTGCCGACTTTGTACCACCCGCCCCACGACCGCAGTTCGTCCCGCCAGCCACCACTGCTCGCCGCCTCCTGTCGGTAGGTCTCCATGCACCCCGCAGAGCAGAATTTCAGGGTTTCTCCACCGTCGGTCACGAGCGTATGCTCGTCTTTTCCTTCCATTCCGCAGGTCGGGTCCTCGGAGACCCCGTGGTCGCGATCTTGCTGGTTCAGTTCGGCGCGGACGTCCTCGAATAGGTTCTCCGGGAGCGTCAGGTGGACGACGACCGCCATCACTGCGATGAGGATCACGCCGCCGAGCAACTCGGCGACGAGGAACTCCCAGCCGAGCAGGATCAGGATCATCAGCCCGAGCTCGACGATGAGGTTCGTCGAGGCGAACATGAACGCGAGGAAGGTCACGACGTGGGCGCCCTTCTTGAACAGCCCCTTCCCGATGGCGACGGCGCCGAAGCTGCAGCCACTGCTGGCCGCACCGAACACCGTCGCTTTCGTGATGCCGGCGATATCGCCGTCCCCGAGCATCGCTGCCATTCGCTCTTTCGAGACGTAGACCTGGACGAGACTGGTGATCACCAGTCCCATGATGATCGCCCACGCTGCCGTCCAGAGGAAGCCGATCCCGATCCGGAGCGCCTCGCCTACCGCTGTGCCAAGCGTCGCCACCATCGTCTCGGTGTTACGATTCGCTTTCGAGTCGTTCCAGGCGGCGTTCGTACTCTTCGTCGCTCAGGTCGCCTCGTGCGTAGGCGGACCGAAGCTCGTCGAGCGCGGGATCGGTCGATTCTTCCTGCCCGGGTAGCGCCTGGTAGCCGAGGTACAGGGCTCCGATGACCAGGGCGAGGAAGAGTAACTGCATACCGATGCCGATGATGAACATCCAGGCGGATGGACCTGTGCCCCACATGTGGTCACCCCACACCCCATCCATCATCGGACCGGACCCCATCATGCCACCCCACATGCCGAACGTGGGAAGGACGATGAGCGCACCGACGAGTAGCAGGACGAGCCAGACTAATCGGCGAGTGGTTGTATCGGTGGTCATAATTTTGGATCGTGTGTCGCGTCGAGACGCGACCCCTATCTAGAGAGACGGGTGCAGCGTTTACTTCTCTTGCCCTTATGACATCGAGGCAGTCGGGAGCTAAATCCTTGGAATGCAATTTTCCCGGAGCCGAGTGGGAACGGTTCGTCTAATCAGGGCCGTTCTCCGGAGGGCTCCGTCGGTCGTCGATCGGCGCTCCCATCCAACGGCGTCATCGCCGACACCTGTACACACCAGTTCAAACACCCATGCCGACGACATCCCGTCCGTGAACGATCGTTGTCAATCAGCAGGCTGGGGCCGCTCTAGTACGGACCCGTCGGGAAGCCCCGGGACCGAAAGGTCCACCCGACGAAGCAGCTGTGCGTTGACTGCGACGATCACCGTGCTGAGGGACATCAACAGTGCACCAACGGCCGGTGAGAGGAGGAACCCGATCGGTGCCAGTATTCCTGCGGCCAGCGGAATTGCAACGACGTTGTAGCCGGCCGCCCAGACGATGTTCTCTTGCATCTTCCGGTAGCTCGCCTTGCTCAGCGTCACGAGTCGAGCGACGTCCACGGGATTGTTCTGGACGAGGATCACGTCGGCCGACTGGACGGCCACGTCGGTCCCGCTGCCGATGGCAATGCCGACGTCCGCTCGGGTGAGCGCCGGCGCATCGTTGACGCCGTCGCCAACCATCCCGACCAGTTTCCCCTGGTCCTGGAGTTCCTGGACCGTCACGTCCTTGTCTTCTGGCAGGACCTCGGCGAACACCGTATCGATGCCCAGTTCCGTCGCAACTGCGTTCGCCACGTCCTGTGAGTCTCCGGTGAGCATCGCGACCTCGACCTCGAGGTCGTGGAGCGCGTCGACGACCTGGTAACTCTCCCCACGGATCACGTCGGCCATGGCGAAAGCCGCGATCGGTTCACCCGCTCGGACGAGATAGACGACGGTCTGTGCGTTCTCCCCGGCTTCTTCGGCGAAGGTCTGCAGGTCCGAAGGGACCGCGCTGTCGAGGTGGGTCAGGAGGTTCGGGCCGCCGACGAACACCTCGTTACCGTCGACGACTGCCCTGACCCCACGACCCTTCATCGCCTCGAAACCGTCCGAAGCAGGCGTCTCGACGCCTCGATCGTCGGCGGCTTCGCGAATGGCACGGGCGATCATGTGCTCGGAATCTCCCTCCACGGCCGCGGCCAGCGCCAGCGCCTCGTTCTCGTCGACGCCGCCGACGGTTACCGACGCGACGACCCCGTGCTCGCCCTCCGTGAGCGTTCCAGTCTTGTCGAAGATGATCGTGTCGAGGTTTCGCGCTCGTTCCATCGCGATGCGATCGCGGACCAGCATCCCGTTTCGGGCTGCGAGCGACGTGTTGATCGCGACGACGAGTGGGATGGCCAGCCCGAGCGCGTGCGGGCACGCGATCACCAGCACAGTGACGACCCGCTCGATGACGGCAGCATCGAACGTCGTTGCCAGCGTCCAGGCTACCGCCGTGACGAGCGCCGCCAACACCGCGACGTAGAACAGCCAGCCAGCGGCTCGGTCGGCGAGTACCTGCGTCCGCGACGTGCTGCGCTGGGCCTCCTCGACCAACCGCATGATTCCGGCCAGCGTGGTTTCCTCACCGGTGGCGTCGATTCGCGCGCGGAGGCTTCCGTCGCCATTGACTGTCCCTCCGATGACTTCGTCGCCGGGTTCTTTCGACACCGGCCGCGACTCGCCCGTGATCATCGCCTCGTTCACGTCCGACTCGCCCTCCTCGACGACCGCGTCGGCCGGCACGCTCGCACCCGGGCGGACGAGGACGCGGTCGCCCTCCGAGAGCGCACTCACCGGTACCTCCTCGGTCTCGTCATCCTCGGTGAGTCGTTCGGCGGTGTCGGGCAGCAACTCCGCCAGTTCGTCGATGGCGCTCGACGCCCGCCGAACCGACCGCATCTCGATCCAGTGGCCCAGTAGCATGATGTCGATCAGGGTCACCAACTCCCAGAAGAACGCCGTCTCGGCCAGGCCGAAGACGCTCGCGAGGCTGTAGACGAATGCGACGGTGATCGCCATCGAGATGAGCGTCATCATCCCCGGCGCCCGATCCGTCACTTCCGGAACTGCCATCCGAAGGAACGGAACGCCCCCGTACGCGAAGACGATCACCGAGAAGACGGGGGTGATCCACTCGCTGCCAGCAAACGACGGAACGGTGAAGCCGAGCCACTCCTGAAGCGTCTCACTGTAGAGGAGCACCGGGATCGAGAGCAGTGTCGAGACGAAAAAGCGCCGACGGAACAGCTGTTCGTGCCCGGCGTGCATCCCTCCGTGGTCGTCGGGATCGTCAGATCCGTGTTCGTGGTGCGACGCTTCGGCAGGGTGCCGACTTCCAGCAGTGTCTGTGGCTTCCGATTCACGCACCGACTCCTCGACGTGTGATTCGTCGGTTCCCATCCGCCCCTCGCTGTCGCTTCCGGTACTGTGGCTGTGGGGATCGTGCTCCCTCGGCGACTCGTCTCCTGGTTGATCGGTGTGCTCGTCCATTGGTATCGTATTACGTGCCTGTAGGGTAGCTGGGGTAATGGATGTACGGAGCCGCTCGTTGAAACGGGGGATTTCGTACTGGAGGCCAGTGTACTGTCACGGCCGTTCATCACGACGAAAAACCGGCCTCGTTCGCTCTCCGCTCGACCGATGGCGTCGCTCCGCTTCACCCGCTTTCGGATACACGGCGGTCTGCGGTGAGCCACTCGAAGATACCGCGTTGCTGGTCGAGGAGGACACCGAGATGGTCGGTTTCGGATTCGACCACGTCGGCTCCGACCTCGTCAGCGAGGGTTCTGACGGGTTCGATCGCAGCGTTCGTATCTGCCGTCCCGTGCCACCAGCGGAGGGGGCCGTCGACGCCGTCCACGTCGAGTGACTCTCTCGCGAACCGGCGACACTCCCTGGCAACCGCGTTTGTTCCCTGACGGAGGGCTTCGTGGAAGTCAGCGCCGACGGCCTGAGTCACTGGCTCGGGAACCGCACGATCGGTGTACTGCGCGACGATGCGATCGGGGCCGCTGACCGAAGCGAGAGCGCTCGAGAGGCGAAAGAGTGCGCGGAGGCCGTAGGGAATCTTCGAGACCGTCGCGAGACCGTTCTCGGCAGGAGGAACGACTGTGCTGACGAGTGCGATCCGCGTCGTCCAGTCGGCGGCTGCCGCTGCGATCGCGAAGGGGCCGCCCCCCGAAAAGCCCATGTGGGCGGCGCGATCGATCGATTCCGCGCGTCGGACGGCATCGAGGTCGGCAGGCCAGTCGCTCCACGTCCATCCATCCGGCGGTGGTGACGAGCAACCGTACCCTGGCCGATCGGGGATGACCAGCCGACAACCTGCCGCCTTCGCGGAATCGGTAACGAGCGAACCGAACAACCGCGAGCCAGGGGTACCGTGGTGGACAATGACGGGCAGTCCGTCGGGATCTCCACTCGTGGTATAGGCGACCGTGCGGCCGTCGGAAAGTGTACACTCACCCGTCCGAGAGTCGGACGCGCTATCGGCCATCAGTTCGTCCGCGCCATGGGATGGGGCTGCGAGCACGATCGAGCCTTTCTCTCTGCCAGATAATTGGTTTGTGATTTGGATATTACTACCGTGGTGACAAACGCCCTCGTGCGCGACGTACGCTGCTCAGCATCAAGCGGCAGTGGTCCCCAGAAACTCGTCGTCAGTCCAGCCAGACGTCGTAGGTGTACTGCCCGCCGGAAAGCGAATCGGCGACCGGGATGTCGATCCCGATCTCGAAGGTGTTGGTTCGGTTCGCGCCGACCGTGATCGCCTTCTGTTCGGTGAACGTGTCCCCGCCTTCGAGGTCGACCTGTCCGACGAGCGTTCCCGATTTCGAATCTGAGGCACCGTTTTCGACCTGGGCGGTGAGCTCGATGTTGCCGAACGTGGTCGTCCGGGCGTTCATTCCGGTGACTTCTAGCCCACCGGTGACCTCGCTCACCGCGTCGGAGCAGCCCGCGAGCAGGGGGATCGTCGCGGCAGCGCCGGCGACTTTCGTAAATTCTCTCCGGTCCATGGCGCGTCCTCTAAAGCCCAATTATAAATCCCTTCTCAATTTATGCTGGCTGCGCCACCGCTCCAGTTGGGGGGACGCCATCGTCTCTGTCACCCACTCGCCCTCGCGGAGACCGCGGTGCCCGCGTGTCGACATCTTATTACTTCGTGTCTCGGTAGTCGCTGTATGGAACTCGTCGGACAAACGCTCCGTGACCGCCTCGTCCAGGCACTCGTCGTCTTCGCCGTGCTTCTCGTGCTCGGCTACGTCCGGAACGATATCGACTGGGTGTTCCTGGGCGGCACCACCGCGCTCTTCTTCGTGATCTCGCTCGGCCTCGACGCACTCTGGGCTCGATACAAGGAGTGAGCGGACGACGATGAGACGGCCGGCGAACGAACGATGGGTGAACGTGGCTAACTCCGAAGCTTCCACACTGTACACGCGCCGTCGAGGGCTGGGTTCGCCGACCACCCACATCTAGCCGCCGACGTGCGAGTAGGACCGATCCGGCACAGACACAGGGCACTGCATAGCCACGTCGTGACGACTCTCTCAGTCCACGATCCAGCGATATCCGTCCCGAAGGCCTACCCCGATACCGACCAGTATCGCGACGACGGCCCCCGCGGTGACGATCGGTTCCAGGCCAGCCATCGAGGGGAGCGGGGTATACGTGTCGAGGGCGAACCCGATCACTGCGATGGCCCAGAGGAAACACGCCGCGGCGAGTCCAAGGGAGAGCGAACGGCGAGTGTTCACGCCGCCTCCTTCCCGGCCGCGCCAGGTAGTCATTTCGACGTCGCCCGACCTTCCATGGTCGACCATATCTTGCTCTTCGAGCCGCGCCTTCAGCCGCCGTATCCGTCGTCACCACTGCTTTCGTTCCCGCTGGACTCGTTGCCGGCGTCGTCACCGACGCTCTCGTTGTCGGTCGCGTCGTCTCCCGAAGCGTCATCGTCCGTGACGTCATCACCCTGCTCGTCGTCCGTATCGGTATCGTCCTGCCCGGTATCGTCGTCCGTATCGTCATCGGTGACTGCGTCGGCCACGTCCGTGGCTGAGAGGAGCTGGCCCCTGATCTCGCCGGCAGGGTTGGCCTCCGTGTGGACGTTCACGTAGGTATCGCCGCTCGCGATCTGCGCGAAGAGCGCGTCCATGGTCTGGCCGTCGACCTCTTCCGTGAGGTGCTCCTCGGTGATCGTTCCGGTGGCGAGGATGCCGTCGAACCGGCCCTCCTCCAGCCCGGGCTCGGTGGCGTCGGGGCCGGGATAGAGCCAGACTGCGACCGGCCCATCCTCGCCCGCGGGGCCCAGGTGGATGTGGGCCTGCGTGACGTCTTCGATCGCGTGGACGAGCACGGCGTACTCGAGTTCGCTCCGCTCCTCGTTCGCGCTGACCACCGCGCCACCCGTCGCCTCGGTGTCGATCTCTTCGGTCTGTTGGGCGCCGGTTAGCGCGGCGATAGAGAGACCGGGATAGTCGCCGGTGTCGTCCTGCGCGGCGGTGGCGCCGGCCGACAGCCCCAGACTGGCTCCGAGTGCCGTCGCCGCCCCGGCTGCCAGGATGCCCCGCCGGTGTATCCCGCTTGATCCGTCTCGCTGCAATGGTGCCGTCTCCGCCGGTGTGTCGTTACTCATGGTTTCTGTCTGCAGTTTTCGATCGTTCTCGTTCGGTCTCGACTCGCGGTCGAGCCGGTCGGCGAGTCGCCGCGGGCACCCCTCGAGAACGAGGAGAACCCGACGAACACGATCACGGGCCGGTCAAAGAGGGCCGCGGACCGTTACACGGGAAACGGCGGACTGACAATGGGTCGCGATCGCGCCGTCCGTCGTCCAGGCATGGTCGGCACGGGAATACCGACGATTACGCCGCCGACACGGGTGATTACGGGACGTCAATAGCTCGCTACCGATCGGGCGCGCCGGATCGCCGTCTGGCGATCGCTTCGCGCCGCCGAGTGCGGTCACGGTACGTGACGGGCGCCGTCGTGCTCGCCATCGCCGCACACGTGTGAGTACAGCCGTTTTGCTGAAGTCGCCCCATCGAGAAGCGCGGTCGACTCCGCCGGGAACTCGTCACAAAATTATGTGTTCGATGGACAATTCCGGTTCATTGTTTATGTCTGTCTACTCTCTCCGATATATCTGGAATTGAACAGAAGTTTTATCGTATCCTGTTGACGACCTTTCGAGGAAATGTGTTGTGAGAGAATATCACGCAACGATGGTGTCAGTACTGACCGACGAGCGGTCCTTCGTGCGACCGGTGTCGCAGCCGCAGGTGCGGTCGGACTCGCCGGATGTCTCGGGACTGAGGGCGGCGACGGCTCGGGGGAGGTCGGGGATAGCGTTCTCGTCGGACAACCGGCGTCTCTGACGGGGACGTGGGACTACTTGCAGCCGGCCGCGTCGGCAGCGACGGACCTGGCGGTGCAGCAGATCAACGACGCGGGCGGCGCGCTGGACGTTACCTTCGAGGTCGAACGGCAGGACACCGCTGTCGAAACGCAACAGGCCCGCGAGGTCGTCAGTCAGTTCGTCAACAACGACGACGTCGTGGCGATCAACGGGCTGTTTTCGAGCGAACTCGAGCCCCTGTGGGACTTCCTCCAGGAGCAGGAGGTTCCGATCATCACGCCGTGGCCGGGGTCGACCTACCTCGATACGCGAGGCGGTGACAAGGGGACCGACGACGTGAGCGACGACGAATGGCTCTGGCGGACCGTCATCGGCGATACGGTTCACACCGCTGGCGCGGCCCAGGCCATGATCGAGGAGGCCGGCATCGAGCGGATGGGCATCCTCAGTGCGACGAGCGCCGGCGAGGAGGGGTGGACCAGGCAGTTCACCAACTGGTACGAACAACTCGGCGGCGAGATCGTCGAGGTCATCTCCGCGCAGGGCGGGCAGGCGTCCTACCAGAGCCAGCTCAACCAGCTCTTCGAGAGCGACTTCGACGCGTGGGCGCTTTCGTTCGGCCTCGAAGATGCGATCACGATCATCCAGAACTGGCAGGACGGCGGCTACGGCAGGCAGCTCCTCATGGAGGACGGCCTGCGCGATGGCGCGCTCATCGACGAGGTCGGTGCGGAGGCCGAAGGAGCCTGGATCGCCGCCGGCAGCTCGGAGGGCCCGAACTACGACCAGTTCCTGGAGGGCTTCCAGGAGGTAAGCGACGAGGAGCTCCACCCGTGGGGCGTCGCGGCGTACGACGCGACGAACGTCATCGCGCTCGCGGTCCACCACGCGGGCGGCGTCTCGCCCGAGGACGTCCAGCGGAGCATCGGCGCCGTCTCTCGCCCGGGCGGGACGACCGTCACGACGTTCGGCGAGGGAAAGGAGGCGCTCGACGCGGGCGAGGAGATCAACTACGAGGGGGCCGTGACGAACGTCGACTTCACCGACCACGGCAACGTCTGGGGGGACGTCGTCGTCGAGCGGATCACGCCCGGCGGCTTCGAGACGGAGTTTACGGTCGAAGCGGACCAGCTTCAGTCGCAGATCGACGAGTACTGACGAGTCTACCCAATCCATGGATATTCCACTCCTTCAGGAAGTTATCTTCGGCCTCGTCATCGGCTCGTACATCGCGCTCGGCGCGATCGGATTCACGCTGGTCTACGGGCTCGTGAACATGATCAACTTCGCCCACGGCGAATTCATCACGATCGGCGCGTTCGTTGGCTACCTGACGATCGTGGTCGCGGGCCTGCCCCTCCCGGTAGGGATCGTCGCCACCCTGGCGATCACCGCCGTCGTCGGCTGGGCCATCGCCCGCGTCACGTTCGAACCCATGAACGACGCCGGTGCTGTCCCGCTGCTTCTCATGTCGATCGGCCTCGGCTTCGTGCTGCGAAACGGCATGCGCGTGGTTGCAGGACCGGACCGACGGTCTGTCCGCCTGGACGTCACGACCTACCGGTTCGACGACTGGGGATTCTTCATTACGAGTCAGCAACTGCTCATCATCGGCCTCGCGCTCGTCGCCGTCGTCGCGCTGCACGTGTTTCTCAGCCGGACGATGCTCGGCATCGCGATGCGCGCGACGTCCGACAACGAGGATCTCGCGCTCGTCTCGGGGATCGACACGCGACGGATCCGGAACACGGTCTGGCTCGCTGCCTCCGCGCTCGCGGGGGTCGCCGGACTCATGCTTGCGATCTCGCAGGCGGCGAATCCCACGGTCGGCTACGGCCAGTTGTTACTGCTCATCACCGCCGCGATCCTCGGCGGCGCCGGGAGTCCGTACGGCGCCATCGTCGGTTCGTACCTGCTCGGCATCGGGATCACCGTCTCCGTAGCGGTGCTCCCGTCCAACCTGACCGAACTCAACGCGACGATGGCCTTCGTGGTCCTCATCGTCGTCCTGTTGATTCGCCCCGGCGGCATCGTCGACACGGAGGTGCGTGCGTCGTGAGCGCAGCGACCGACCGGCTCGCGGACCTGCCGATCGACGCGACGCAGGCAGGACTCGGACTGCTGGGGCTCGCCCTCGTCTTCCTCGCGAGCCCGCTGTTCTTCCAGCCGCCGCCGGGCGCCTTCGTCCTCCTCGAAGTCGGCGTCCTCTTCGTGCTCTACGCGATGATCCTCGTCGGGCTGAACCTCCAGTTCGGTCACACCGGACTGGTGAACTTCGGCCCCGTCGCGTTCTTCGCCGTCGGCGGCTACACCGCCGCGATCTTGACGGCAGACCAGCCCTACCAGGCCGTCGGACTCGGCCTCCCGTGGCCGATCGGTGTGGCCGGCGCCGTCCTCGCCGCAGCGGCACTGGGCGTACTGCTCGGGATCTCGACGCTCAGGCTACGCGGGGACTTCCTCGCCATCGTCACGCTCGCGGTCGCGGAGATCGTCCACGGCCTGATTATCTCGTTCCGGGACGTCACCGGCGGCTCGACCGGGCTCTTCAACGTTCCGCAGCCGGTCGCCGATGCCACCGGCGCGGGCGGCGGCGCCGACATCGTCTCGACGCTGCTCGTCTTTGGCGCGCTCGCACTGGTGTTCTACGGGCTCTTCCGCCGGCTGTCCGCGGCCCCGTACGGCCGGGTTCTCCGCGCGATTCGCGCCGACGAGCAGGTGACCGAGACCCTCGGCAAGCGCGTGTTCCGGTACAAGCTCGTGGTGTTCGTCTACGGTGCGGCGATCGCCGGCCTCGCCGGCGCGCTGTTGGTCTTGTACAACGGTTCCGCGTCGGCCACCTTCTTCACGATCGACGTCACGGTGATCGTCTGGGTCGGCATGCTCATCGGCGGTGCGGGCAACGACCGCGGCGTCATCGGCGGCCTCGCCATCATCATGGGCTTCCAGCTAGTCACGCGGTTCATGAACGACGCCGTCCCGTACGTCACGCAGGACCAGTTCGCGTCGATTCGATTGATGCTCATCGGCCTCTTGCTGATGGCCATCGTCAGATATCGCCCACAGGGCCTCTGGGGCGACGCCGACAGGCTGGGGGTGGATTCGTGACGCTCCTCACCGTCGACGGGGTTCGACGCACCTTCGGGAGCCTCGTCGCCGTCGACGACGTCTCGTTCGCGGTCGAACCCGGCGAGATCGTCGGCCTCATCGGGCCGAACGGCGCCGGGAAGACGACCACGTTCAACTGCATCTCGAGCGTCATCGGGACGGACGCGGGGACCGTCAGATTCGACGGGGCGGACGTCACTGGCCTTCCCCCGCACGCCCTGGCCCGGCGCGGCCTCGTCAGAACCTTCCAGCGGACGCGAGAGCTGGAGACGCTGACCGTCGAGGAGAACATGCTCCTGGCGGCGCCCGACCAGCCGGGCGAGCGGGCCTGGCACGCGGTCGGCCGAACCGACCGGAGCGAACGCCGCGAACAGGCGGCTCGCGAGCGTGCGATGGAACTCCTCTCCGTCTTCGAACTCGAGTCGATGGTCGACGAGTACGCCGCCACCCTGTCGGGCGGCCAGCGAAAGTTACTCGAACTCGCGCGGTCGTTGATGCTCGACCCGGCCATGCTCATGCTCGACGAGCCGTTTGCCGGCGTCAACCCGTCGTTGACGACCGAACTCGTGGCGCACATCGAGGCGCTCAACGCAGCGGGATTGACCCTGCTCGTCATCGAGCACGAACTGGAGACGCTGACCGAACTGGTCGACCGGCTGGTCGTCCTCGCGGACGGCCGCGTCCTCGCGGCCGGAACGCCGACTGAAATCATGAACAACGATGAGGTTATCGATGCATATCTGGGCGGGTGAATCGACCGACGAGGAGACGGTGAACGTGACGCGGCCAACGCGCTGGCTCGCCGACGGATCGAACCGGAGGGGTCGCCGATGAGCCTGCTCGACGTCGCCGACCTCGACGCGGGGTACGGCGACCTGCAGGTGTTACACGGAGTCGACCTCGCCGTCGGAGACGGCGAGTACGTCGCCATCGTCGGCCCGAACGGCGCGGGCAAGTCGACCGCCATGAAAGCCGTCGTCGGCTTAGCGACGCACATGGGCGGTGCGGTGCAGTTCGACGGCGAGTCGATCGCCGGACTGGCCCCGCAGTCCGTGATCGAACGCGGAATCGGCTACGTTCCACAGACGGAGAACGTCTTCCCCACGCTCACGGTCGAGGAGAACCTGCAGATCGGCGCCTATCGGCTCGGCGGCCTGCCCGACGACCGGCAGGCGGCCGTCCTCGATCAGTTCCCGATCCTCGCGGACCGCCTCGAGCAGCGCGCCGGCAACCTCTCGGGCGGCCAGCAGCAGGTGCTCGCGATGGCTCGCGCGTTGATCCCCGACCCACCGCTGCTGTTGCTCGACGAGCCGTCGGCCGGGCTGGCGCCGGACCTCGTCGACGAGATGTTCGATCACATCGACGCGATC
>JGI2924J29684_1077041_pt1 | contig 13199 bp, 9 predicted proteins | sample BenlonsequencITS_FD_29684 | JGI IMG/M metagenome (IMG submission 29684)
GGATAGTTCGCCGTTTCTGATATAGTCAAGCATCATGGGGGGAATATACGGAACAAGTTGGGGCAACATGTTAGGCATTAAGGCGTCCATGGTTTTCGGCAGCAGGTCAGGCATCAATTCTTCCATATCTTCTGGCAGAGGACCTACGCGGCGCGATACCTCGGCTAGCATATCCGGCATGACTTTTGGCATGATTCCTGGAACCAGCTTAGGCATCATCAGAGGCATCATTTTTCCCATGATAGTTAAGCCACCGGGAATATAGTTCATGACCTTCATCATTGGTACCATGCCGGGAGGCATGTTGGCAAACATTTGCGGGAAGAGAGCCCCCATAATTTTAGCCATATTTTGGGGGTCCATTAAAAGGATAAATTTCTCGAAGTAACTCCACATTTCCAGAGAGAATTCTGTTTTATCTTCTGTTTCAAATCCTAAACCCTTGGCAATAAAGCGTGCTAAGTCCGTGATCGGAATGTCGAAGTTATTAGCTTTAGCTGCTGTTCTCAATTGAACCTGACAGCAAGGACAAAGAGCGAGCAAGGCATCAGCCTTGACATCAATGGCTTCCTGAATTCTCATACCCCCCAGCTTTGGAGCGACCGGTGTTTCGCCAATCAGAGTCAGTACAGAACCGCAACATAAGCCGGTTTCGCGGTTATGCTCCATCTCGACTAATTCTACGCCCGGAATAGCGGCAATAAGTTCGCGAGGCGGTTCATAAATTCCTTGGGCACGCCCGGCATGACAGGAATCATGGAAGGCAATTTTAGCGTTTATTTCGTGGTCAAACTTCAAATCTCCTTTGGCTAAGGCCTCAGCGGCAATTTCTGAGTAGTGCTTGACTTTAAACGGATAGTCAATTCCTTTTTTTCGAGCCAAATCGGCATAAAGTTCTTTCCAGACTAAGCCACATGCGGGGCAGGAGGTAACGATTGTTTTGGCACCGCGCTTTTTTGCTTCATTAACATTGTGCTCAAAAATCTCTTCAAAGACATCCCACTTACCGGCTACCTTCATAGGTATGCCGCAGCAAGCCTCGTCAGTACCGAGATAGGTAAAGTCGATACCGGCCTTATCCAGAATGCGGACAGTCGATACTGCAACATCACTGTTGACTAAGGATGCTGTACAGCCGGCAAAGTACATGACTTCAGCTTTTTCTTTAATTTTTGGCTTGATGTCCTCCGGGACCCAGTCCGCCCTTTTTTCTCGCTTGCTTGCCCAAATGTTCTTTTCCCCACGCAGGGATGCAGCCATCATTTCAAAAGGCGGGAAGGTCATCCGTTTTTCTTCATGAACTAATTGTCCACGCATTGTCATCCAGTTATGCTCTACAGGGATATTTAGTTGACAACGGGTATTACAAACTTCACAAGTGGTACAGAGAAGAAACTTATTGACCATTTCCGGACTAAATTTCTCTCGGCCTGCAATAACCTCTCGCAAATAGGCATACTTGCCGCGAGGAGAATGGGACTCCCAGCCACGCCCCATAAACTGTTCACAAGTTGAGACACAATAACCGCAACGGGCACAAGCTGTAGCAAAGAAGGCTACACTTCCCGGAACTCCATTTTTGTCTTTAGTTCTTTCAGAAAGATCACCCGTTGGAGCTTTAGCCGCATTGGCAATCGGCCGAATCAGAGGTTCAAATACCGAAGCCAATCCCATAATGTAATTAATGAGACCCGAGCCTATTACCTTATTGGGATTGAATAAATTATGGGGATCGACTTTGGCCTTATAGGCAGTAAGTTTTTGGTAACGTTCAGCACCTAAAACATTCTTCGCTTCACCTTTAAAATACAAACCGGTTGAATAGGCCGAACCCTCGTATTTTTTAGCAATATTAATGACGGAAATTGCTAGGGCATAGGCTGGGTTGAAGGCTAAGGAACGCTCATCGTGGGGAATAAAACCTAAGATTGTTATTTTATCATCTTTGCCAACCATACCTTCGGCAACGAAAGGTTGTTTAATTTTCTTATCAATATCGTTTAAAACGGCTGTTAGGTTTTTAGTGGGTATAATAACTTCAGTGGTAATGATGGAAGGACCAATCCGTTTTAAGCGCATGGGGGCAAAACGCAGATCCCATTCGTGTTCAGCTGCTTCTGAAGATAGTTCTTCACCTTTATTAGCCTCAATAATTCTCATTAAAGGCATATCGATGTCTGAGCGACGTGATTCAGGATAGGCCAGGACCAAGACAAAAGCTTCCGGAAGCTGCGGTCTTACATGGGGATTAGCTTCTTCATAGGGATGACCATGTTTATGAGGCAGTTTTTTCTTCAGCCGCATGGATTCCGGGTTTAGGAAAGTGATGGACCAAATGGGTAAGTTATGATGGGAGATGGCCTTTAAAGCGTCACCTAAGGTTTGAGAATTCTCAAAGGCAAAAGCCCGGTGTACCTCTGTCTGTAATTCTCGGACTTTGAGAGTTACTTCACTAATGATTCCAGTAATTCCTTCAGCATCCGCAATATAGTCCCCCAATTCCTGACCGCTGAATTCCTTAATTTCACCAGAAGGCATAACTACCCTGGCTGCCAAAACATTTTCCTTAAACTGTCCGTACTCATAGGAACCAAAACCGGAACCGCCTTGGGCCAGCCAACCACCAACAGTTGAAGCAGGCAGGGAGGTGGGATATAGCCTTAAATCTAAATTGTTTTTGTTGATTTGTTTTTGCAGTTGTTCCCAAATAATCCCCGGTTGGACGCGAACTGTTTGTTGGTCCAAATCTTCAGCGATCAGCTTATTCATGCCGCTCAAGTCTACCACAACAGCTCCTTCTGCAGGTAAAGCACCTCCATAGCCTGAAGTGGCCGAACCTCTTGGCACAAGCTGAATCTTCTCTTGCCGGGCAAGCTTGACCAACTCTGCGATTTCTTCTTCACATGTTGGCCGAACCACAGCACCTGCAATTCCAACGGGGACAAAAGGTTTAATCAGAAAAGGCAGAGCCCCCACATCATAAGAATAGAGTTTCCTTTCAATTCGATCAATCCTTATTCTTTCGCCAAAGATTTCTTGGAGTCGGGCAGTAACTTTTTCACTAACTACTGACATACTCTCACTCCTAGTTTGTTGTTTAGATGATTGCAGCCGGAATTGAAAGCTATTTAGTTCTAAGAGAATCAGGATGGAAGTTGGATGTTGTTTGGAACTTGAACTGCTTAAATTAATTTAACCTAACCTAACCCCCGTATAGGGGGATAAATAAAGAATACTCGAAAACTAGGATTAGGTCAATAGATTTTTGACGAAATTATAATTAATTTGTCGAAAATAGTACTAGGGAACTTGGGAAATAAAGGCGGTTTGGCCCTTCTAACAGGATTTGGGGATCATGCCGAAAGGGTTCCTAAGGATCTCCAGACGGTGGTACGAACTTGATATTCTGCCTATGAAATCAGCGAAGAATATTATATAATAGGCAAGTGATGTTTATGCATAATAAATTAATTATCAAGAAGGAGAGCCAAGAATATTATAAGTAGGAGGAGACATTGAAGTACAAATGTATCAAAAAAACCGAAATTATTTGCCCTATGTTTTTTTATTCGCAATTATATTTTTAGTTGGTGTATGGTATGTGAAATGGAACCCATATTTTCACAAAGCCCTTTTGGCAGCTGCCAAACATTCCATTGGGGATTCCATTGTTTCGGGTAAAGCTTCGGTTCCACCAGCTCCATCATGGACGGCGGCTTGGAATTATACCATTTCCTATTTTAAGGCAGTGTGGCAAGCGATTATTTTAGGACTCTTATTAGGGTCTCTGGTACAGGTATTATTACCAAGGAATTGGATTTACAAATTATTTGGGGGAACGAATGTTAAGAGTACAGTACTTGCAGGGGCTGCCGGAATCCCATCTATGATGTGTACATGTTGCTCGGCTCCAGTTGTCGTTGGCCTGCGACAAAGGAAGGCTTCTATCGGGGCAGCCCTAGCTTACTGGCTTGGTAATCCAGTGCTTAACCCTGCAACCATTATCTTTATGGGTTTTGTACTTTCTTGGAAGTTAGCTCTTTTTAGAATTGTAGCCGGAATTGTTATGGTTTTTGGGATCGGATATTTAGCGAACCACTTGGTAAGCGGTGATGAGACCCCGGATGACTTTATTGCAAATGATTTTAAAGATGAAGTCCAAGGGAATCTTTTTAAACAATGGATTAAGGCTCTGCTGCCTTTAATTCGAGATACCCTTCCTGCATATTTCATTGTTGTTGTTATCCTCGGGGCTATTCGTGCCTGGTTATTTCCGGCAATAGGCACAGAATGGGCTGACAGCCTACTTGCAGTAATTGGACTTGCTATAGCCGGAACTTTATTTATCATTCCAACTGCGGGAGAAGTTCCTATTGTCCAATCACTCATGGCCTTTGGTCTAGGTATTGGTCCGGGGGTAGCTTTACTCATGACGCTGCCCGCAGTTAGTTTACCATCTCTTCTTATGGTCAAACGAGTCTTCCCAACGAAAGTGCTCTTATTTGTGGCAGGAGCTGTCGTATTAATAGGTATACTTAGCGGTATTGTGGCAATGTTCATATATTAAATCTAACGGAAACGGAAAAATTACCAGGACGCTTGTTCTGGTAATTTGTTTTATGTAGGTTCAAACCTAGGACTTACTCAATGAACTGCCTTGAGCAGTTAAATAGTAAAACATTATAGTACTGAAGACTTGTTGACCGGGGACGGATTTTTATCCATTTTCTTTTAGGCCAAGGTCACATTAACTTATGCAAATAGCACTTTAATTTAGTGACTTTTGATACTAGTTAAGTTCTTTGAACTAGATTATTATGATGTAAATAGGACAGAAGACCTAATTGTATAGAACGTTGCACTTAGTTTAAGCTTATAGGTCTTTTGGTTAATTACTAAAACAGTTGAATACGGGGAAAGAGGTATATTTTAGTATTGGGTTGTCGCTCAGACGATAGATAGTAAGTGGCTCTCTGTTATAGAAAATTTATTTTACTAATAAGAGGTTTTAAATATGAAAAAAATAAAAAAAACCGATGATGGAGATGCTTTACTGAAATTAATGAATCAAAGTCCGGCCGTTATGCTTATCATTAAGGCTGGTACTGGAGAAATTTTGCATGCTAACCAAGCTGCTATTAATTATTATGGATATCTAACTGATGAACTCTTGTCAATGAGGATTTTTGATCTTAATGTTGGTGATCGGTCATCTTTAGCTGATAATATAAAGGAAATAAAAGCCACAGGCCATAAGGTTTTTCAGTCAAAGCATAGGCATAAAAATGGAGATGTACGTGACGTAGAAATCTTTTCAGGAGTTATAAATTACGAAAATAATATATCGATCCATTCAATCATCGTCGATGTTACGAATAAGGTTCAGCTTGAGCGAGAACTTGAGAAAAACTGTGAGCGGATGGAGTTAGTTATTGCGGGAGCGGAGGCAGGTATTTGGGATTATGATTTAGTCAATAATTCCGCAACGAACGATCAGCGTTGGAAAGCGATTCTCGGCTATGAAGATCATGAGCTGAATGGGGGGGCGGAGGATTGGCAAAAATCTATTCATCCCGACGACATCGACAGAGTTAATCGAGCCGTTCAGGAAAGTTTGGCAGGAAAAACCAACGAATACCAAATTGAACATCGAATGCGGCACAAAGATGGATCCTATCGGTGGGTAAGTTCCAAAGGCAAAATAGTATTTAATGAAACTATGGAACCAATCCGGGCAGTTGGAACTATCATCGATATTACCAGAGTTAAAGAAATAGAAGAGCGAATTTCGGAAAACGAAAAGAAATTAAGGAACTTCGCCCAAGCCATTCCCAATTTCAGCGCCATTGTTGATGAAGATGGAAGGTATATTGAGGTGTTCGGTGACAATAAAGTTTTACTACAAGAACTGGCAGATTCAATGACGGAAGATATAAGACAAACTCTATTGACCGGAGAAAATAGGAGCGTGATTCGGGAAATAAATTTTGGAAACGTAAAACGTTATTTTGAAAGCCGATCCGTGCCAATGCACTATCCTATTAATGGAAAAAGGACTGTTGCTGTATTTTTATCGGATATAACAGAATGGATTGAAATTGACAAAGTGCTTAAATTCAAATACGAGTTGCAGCGCAAAAGTGATTTCATCGATAATATTCTGAATGGCAATTTGACACAAAATGAGAAAACAGTCTCTATGGCTAGGGAGTTTGGTATTGATTTAAACCTTCCATTATATTGCTGTCTGCTCCATATAAATAATGTCCCAGAAGAACCTATTCAAAAAAAACGTATTCAGAATCAAAAGAACCAGCTTCTATATTTCATGAGCAGCAAAACGAATTGCCTTGTTTGGGATAATCAGGATAAGATTGGTGTAATATGTAACTCTAAGGATTTCCAGAGTTCTGAGGGAGAAACCGTGAAAAGTGTATTTGAAATTAAGAAGATGATTTCTGAATTTAATCCTAATCTTCCTATTTCAATGGGTGTCAGTGATGTTCAATACGGTTCCGACAGTATACAGAAAAGCTATCGGGAAGCATGGAACACTTTACTATCTGCTCAATATCAGGATCGAAACGAGGGAGGAATCTATTATTACCGTGATATAGGACTTTTTCAAATTCTCACAAATATTTACAGAAGTGATAACACCTTTGAGTTTGTTCAGAAGATGCTTGGTCCTCTCATTGAATACGATTTGAAAAAAGGATCTGATTTTCTGGTTACACTGGAGGAAATCCTGCAAAGCAATAATATGAAAGATGCTGCAAATAGACTTTTCGTTCATCAGAAGACCCTCAATTACCGTAAACAACGTATTGAGAAGATCTTGGGAATGTCCTTAGATAATTTCGATACAAGATTAGCCCTAGGAACTGCTTTTAAATTGCATAAAATGAATAGCATGCTATTAAAATAGTTTGCCGACGAATTGGTTGCTTTTAAGAATGCAGCCATCAGTTAAATGGACTTAGACATTTATAGTTGTATGAAATTGTTTTGCAATCCCACGTTAATATTAATGAATAACGTGGGGTTTCTTTATATTTAAGTATTCTTCTAGCTTTCGCCAATGACTCGATTTGAATTGTTTCTTCAAAGGCAAGGTAATTTTCAAAGATTATGGTTAGTATATTAGCACAGACTAAATTTCTATCATGTACACGAAGGAAAAATCAATAACGATATATGGAAATAGCCCTGCAATCAGTCTCATAATAACGCAAGACTATTCTAAAAGAAATAAGCCAGAGTATATGGATTACAATCACCGATGTACCCTTTACTTACGTATCAAATCTTTCGGGATAATGGAGGTTCCTACAGTGGAGACGGTACGAAAGATTTTGCTTATCTTCGGTATCCTTTCTTCCCTGCTTTATATAGTTACTGACATTCTTTCAGTCATGCATTTTAATAACTACAGTTACATATCTCAAAGCGTCAGCGAACTGCAGGCGATCGGGTCCCCGACCAGACCCTTTACCGTTTTGTTGTATTCCATATACAATGTACTCGTTGTTGCCTTCGGCATAGGTCTCTTAATGACAGACAGACGAAAGCGCACTAGGTTTACGGTAATGTTACTTATAGGATATGGAATCGTGGAACAAGTAACGATGCTATTCTTTCCCATGCACCTTCGTGGAGTCAAAAAGACTATAATCGATATTATGCACTTAACATTAACGAGTGTGACCGCATTCATTATTCTATTAGTCACTTGGGTTGGATCCACTTTATACGGGAAGTGGTTCCGCATTTATTCCATCGGGACAATCTTGATACTTCTCCTATTTTGGGCTTTAGCCGGTTTTGACGGACTTCGAGTTCTGGCAGAGCTGCCTACGCCGTGGATGGGAATTAAGGAACGTATTACTATATATGCTTCCCTGCTTTGGCAGCTGGTACTGGGGATTAATACTTTGCGTTCAAAAAATTGTTAATCTCAAATTAATTAGAAGTGGATTCAAGCCCCCGGAAAAATGGTTTGCAAAAAATTTGAAGGAATATTTGAGAACTTGTTGAATGTTTTTCTTTGTGGTGTGAGGCTGCATGAATAACTTTAAAATAGAGAACATGAGGTAAAATATGCAAAGCGTTAAAATTGACCCTACTTTATACAGGACCAAACCGATCAAAGAAAATCGACCAGAAACGGAAATGGCGATTTACGATTTATTGGAAAAACTTGATATTCCCTACTACAGGCTTGATCATGATGAAACCCCGTCTATTGAGTTTTGCTTTGAGGTTGAAAAGCTCTTAGAAATTGACATTTGTAAAAATCTGTTCCTTTGCAACTCACAAAAGACAAGCTTTTATCTGCTGATGATGCCGGGGCGTAAGAAGTTCAGAACAAAAGATTTATCAAGACAGATTAATTCCTCCAGATTATCTTTTGCTGAGGCTGAGGATATGGAAAAGTATTTAAAGCTTAAACCAGGATCAGTAAGTGTATTAGGTCTTGTCTATGATATAAGAAAATCAGTACAATTGCTGATTGATAAAGAAGTTTTGGAGAGCGAATATGTAGGATGTCATCCTTGTATCAACACTTCCAGTTTAAAGATTAAGACGTCTGATCTTCTCTCAAAGTTTCTGCCTTATACTGGACATGAACCGTTACTTGTAGAATTGTAAAATCACAGAGAAGAGTCTGCCCATTTTAAAGAAGCAACAAGAAAGAAGAGGCGACGCGTTGGATTATTTGAAGAAGAAAATAGTTCATATAAAATAAGCCTCTAGTAAGAAATCCTGATGATATCAAAGAAAAAAATAAAGGACGACATAAGTTGAAAATTATTATTTCTCCGGCGAAGAAAATGAATAGGGACGCGGACTTTCTTCCGCCCCGTAATATCCCTGTGTTCCTTGAAAGAACTCAAAAGCTCAAGGAGTATCTACGGAGCCTTACATACGAGGAACTTAAAAACCTGCTTTGTTGTAATGACGAGATTGCCGGACTGAATTATGAACGGTATCAAGCCATGGATTTATGCAGCTACACAAACCCGGCTATTTTAGCCTACGATGGCATCCAGTACAAGTACATGGCACCTCAGGTATTTGAGTACGACTATTTTGACTACATTGAAAATCATCTGCGGATTTTATCTGGATTTTATGGGATACTAAAACCTTTTGACGGGGTTGTACCCTATCGCTTGGAAATGCAGGCAAAGTTAAAAACGCCTTTCTGCAATAATCTGTATGACTATTGGAGAGATGACATCTATGAGGAATTAATCCGCAATGATTCCACGATTTTGAATCTTGCTTCAGCTGAATACAGTAAAACTATTGAGAAATACTTAACAGGCGATGTTAATTATGTTACTTGTAAATTCGGCGAGATGTTGAGCGGCAAAGTTGTCGAAAAGGGGGTTTATGTGAAGATGGCTCGCGGGGAAATGGTGCGGTTTATGGCCGAAAAAGCTATTGAAGATTTGGAAGAAATCAAAAAATTTAATGGGCTTGGTTTTAAATATATGGATAAGTTGTCGGATGATAACACTTTTGTATTTGTAAAGGGAATTAAAGCAGAATAATGAACTCTCAGGATCCAATATTTGATTGTTTCTCTATCAGAAAGATTATCTCGGTATTCTTTGGATACTTGATATTCAAAGTAATTTAGTTAAAAGGAGAAACCACTTGAGTAAAATAATTATTCAACGAGCTGAAAGCAAGAACAGCCCCGACTTGACTTTAATTTCTTTTGCTTCAAAAAGATATTGGAACTACCCTGAGGAATATTTTGATGTTTGGAAACAAGAGTTGACCATCACTCCCGACTATATAAAGAACAACCTTGTGTACATTGCTGAGGTCGAGGGGAAAATTACCGGTTATTTTTCGATCGTTGAGGTGAAAGGAGACTTTCGGGCAGGCAAGGTTTTAGTTAGGAAAGGTTATTGGTTAGACCATCTATTTATTCGGCCGGAGTTTATTGGGGAAGGAATTGGAACTGAATTAATATCCTTTGCAGTTAATCTGTGCGGACAAAAGTCAATTGGGCGGTTGTTTATTTTCTCAGATCCAAATGCTAAAGGGTTTTATGAAAAGATCGGGGCCAGATATATTGAGGAATCAGCATCGAGTATTCAAGGGCGCAGCGTACTACTCTATGAACTTGTCATATGACGAACCTTTCCGTATACGTAGGGGAATCCGATCCGCTTTAAGAATGGCACGGAATATGAATTAAATTAAGTACCGTTAACGAAATCTAAGTTCTTTGCGGAGATTCATAGATTGATGCACAATTGGAAAGGTTTATGAAGTTTGTTGTACTAGGCCGGGTGAACATGGGTATTAGGAGGTTCCATTATTTAATGCTTCTAACGTGGCGGGAACACCTATGTTATACTAAAACTAAATAATGATTGCGGAATTACGTTTCAATAAAAAGTTATTACAGAAGTGCGAAGGGCAGGAGAAAAATTGGCACAATTATATTTTCGCTATGCGACCATGGGGAGCGGTAAAACCGCGGATTTATTGAAAATAGCCTATAACTATACGGAACAGGAAAAGAAAGTCTTAATTTTTACTCCAGCGATTGATACCCGCTTTGGCGTTGGACGAGTCACTTCGCGGATGGGAATTTCCAAACCGGCTATAACTATTGATCCAAAAACAGACATTTTTGATCTAGTCCAGCGAGAAATGCCGGATTGTGTTTTATGTGATGAAGGAAACTTTTTAACCCGTGGCAACGTTTTGGAATTCTGCCGGGTTGTTGATGAGTTAGATATTCCGGTGATTATTTACGGCTTAAAGAATGATTTCCAGAATAATTTGTTTGAAGGGAGCGAAGCCCTTCTGATTTATGCTGACAAAATTGAAGAAGTAAAAACTGTATGTTGGTATTGCAACCGCAAAGCAACCATGGTCTTAAGGTTTAAAGATGGAGTACCTATCTTTGAGGGGCAGCAAATTGAAGTTGGCGGAAACGAGAGCTATCTGCCTGTTTGTCGAAGATGTTGGAACAAAGCAAGGGAAGGAACTAAAGCCAAATCTGATTAGGATCAATCGAAAAGTTCTTGAGAGTTTAGTTGGTAGGAAGTGGAATAGCGGCACTTAAATGCTCCGACTTTAAAAAGGTCAGGCTACACAATTTGTTGTGCTCCAACTAGGTGGCTACTTTTTAATCCCCTTTTGGACTCGTTCTAAATCTTTAATCGCTGAAGCCAGGTCTTCCTGGCTGTTTTTTAATTGTTGTTGGCTGAATTCTCCCGAGTTTATCATACTGTCTTTCATTTCAAATATGGAGGATGATAGAAATGTTGTCACTTGTACTAAATCATTGACTGTTGAATTATTTGCAGAAAGGTTTTCTAAAGCCTTGGCATTAACATAATCATTGACTGATAATTGATATAATTTATCGAGATTCGAGAACATTTGATCCTTATTCGTTTGCTGAGATGATGATATAATCCCTTTGTACTGTTTAACAATATTTTTAAGTGAACCCTCGATCTGGCCGGCATTTTTACTAGGTGCAGAAATCGTTGGCATACTATCTGAAAGATCTTGCCAGGCAGAATTTTTTTTAAAGTTAATAAGCTTTGCTCCAGCAACTATCGCCAGTACTAGAGACAATACAACTAACGTTGTAAATTTACCGGATCTCTTTGCAGCTGATTTAAGCATCTACGGCCTCCTTTTTGAAATTGAAGACTACACATTACATCATATAAAAATGCTTAGCCTTTGAACGTCTAAGAAATGGGATTTGCAGATCCCATTATGCTTAGACCATTGTCCATTTGTTATAAGTATTGAATAGGCAGATTAGTTATGCCTAAGGTCCTCAGCCAAAATATGGTTATCGTTATTTATTAAAGTTTTTTTAAGATCCGTTTTCGGGCTTGGTTACGAAGGGTCATTATTTAACCCGAATTTGGAGCAAAATCTTTGAAGGAAAACGGGTAATTGGAAGGATTAAACAATTGAAAGAAGATATATCAAATGATAAAGTAACCGTAGAACAAAAAAGGAAATAATATGGTTCCTGACGAATGTTCCCTTAAGGATCGATGGCATAAGGGGTTTTTTTTTGAATGCTAAAAGGTTTACAAATAGGTAATTTAAGTCAAACTGACTTAAAATCAGCCTATCAGGTTTTCGAAACGACAATACCAGATACCTATAACAAAGAGGGTCTCGGGTCTCGGAAAAAAGACATTATGAATGAAATTTACTTTAAAAAGCAGCTGCTTGATTCCTCATTGACTCAAGATGGTCCTGAGATTTATTTCCTGCTTGCTAAACTAAACGAGAATGTCATCGGCACAATATCTTTTGGACCATGTGGTGAAGATATCAAAAAATGTACAGAAAGGCAGCTAAATAATGTAGGGGAAATAGGAAGTTTATTCATATTGCCTCCTTATCAAGGCCAGGGTGTTGGATCAGCTTTGCTTAGTACCATGGTAATGCAGCTGGATAAACAGGGCATTGACCAGTTTTGCTTAGACAGCGGCTATAAAAATGCCCAAAAACGATGGTTGAGGAAATTTGGAGAACCCTATAAAGTAGTAAAAGATTATTGGGGACTTAATTATGATCACATGATTTGGCTTTGTAACGTTAAGTCGTATTTGCTGCCCGGTGTTCCTAAAAGTAATCGCTGATTGGAAATTCTCTGTTCGCTATTTGCTTATAGGTTCACTTTCTAAAAGATTGAATATGACCTTAGGATAAAGTGGATCAAAATATGTACAGTTTAGCAGGAATAATGAGATTTATGTATAATTTTAATAGTTATTAATTACCGAAATTGTTGTAAGTTATTGTCCCAATCCCGGATGAAGACTGTAATATTTGCAGACTATTAGATGCCTGATAGTGCAGATGCTAAAAAAAGAAGTAAGGTAGTGGGAAAATGAAAAAATTAATTATGACTGGAAATGAAGCTATTGCCAGAGGAGCTTATGAAGCCGGTTGTTTAATAGCTGCTGCCTATCCAGGAACTCCAAGTACTGAAATACTGGAGAATTTGCCGCAGTACAAAGAAATTTACTCCAAGTGGTCACCGAATGAAAAAGTTGCTATGGAGGTTGCCTGCGGCGCGGCGATTGCTGGTGCCAGGGCCTTGGCCTCTATGAAGCATGTCGGCCTCAATGTGGCGTCCGATCCTCTATACTCCATCGCCTATACAGGAATTAACGGCGGCTTGG
>JGI2924J29684_1077039_pt1 | contig 13190 bp, 14 predicted proteins | sample BenlonsequencITS_FD_29684 | JGI IMG/M metagenome (IMG submission 29684)
CCCCCCTATTTCTAATTCGCTCGTCTCCAGCGGCATCCATTATACGCCTCCCGGAGATGAAGAGGCGACGGCATTTAATCTTAAAACCAAGAGTCAAAGCGATGCTAATAAGCTCTCTAAGTTGTTTCACTCTGCTGGCGTTCCTCATTCCCTACAAAACATTGGAGGAGAGCACCGGCTTAACTTTGATAAGCTCTCACCGGAAGAATCGATGAGGGCAAGGAAACTTGTTTCAGATAATCAGACGTTATTTAAGGAAAAAGTGACCCATCTCGAAGCTGAACAAAAAGAAACGATGAGCTTTGAAGCGACTAGTTCGGAAACGGCGCATTCAATTCAATCTTATCTGCAGATGCGTGGCGTTGAGTCGAATTTAATCGGCAGTCGGGTAACGTTTCCTACATCGCAACTGGACATCGTTCAACAAATGCTCGAGAGAGCAAATCGTGGTGATCTTCCCATAATTGAAAAAAGGGGATCCAAGTATTTTATTCGCAAAAATGGAATTCCGGTTGAAATTGCCATCGACCAATTTACCCAAGGTAAATATTTAATTGTTTCCTAAATTGAAGACAATACGTTGATGGATTAAAAAGGAGGAAATAGTCCAATGTTTGAAGCTATCGATAAACAACTCTTTAAAGAAATGCTCCAAGAACCGCCCAATAATGTTGCTATTATTGGACATGGAAGATATAGAGTCTTTGAAAAATCCAATCATCTTATGATCTTTCTCGTTATCTCACTTTGAGTGATGAACGACAAGGAATATGTGATGCTATCCATACTGGTACGAAAGGCATTATTTCACTTTTTCCAGGAACTAATCCGGACAAGCTTTTTTTTCTCATGGCTATATGGCTTAAAGAAAGAGGATACCATTCTAATGAAAATATTTTATTGGAAAAAGCAAAAAATGTATTTGATTGGATCATTGTTACAGATAACTATTCCAAGGATCGTACAGCTCGTATTTCCAAACTATTGAAGGCACCTTTTGCGCTGCAATATTAATTTTGCTATACCAATCGATATCCATAAAATTTTATATGTCAAGTGTTTGCCACCTCTATTCTAAGGAGGTGGCTTTATTTTCTCGAAGGTATTGTTGTCCAATTCCCTGATGAAATGCGCAAAGTCTTATGTAAGGAGGTTTGGAGAAACATTGCTCATAAAGGCACTAAACCTAAAAGTGGGGGATCAGCTGGCTGAGGAAGATGGATTTCTTTGGGATGTAACAGAGATTATCCAAGAGACAGAAACTACGATTACCGTCAGGCTCAACTCGGATTTTTCTAGTTTTAAAGAACATTGGAGGTCTAGGTCAGGTATTTTAAAGACATTTGATAAACATAGAAGCCTCCAAGGTGTATCGGCGTAGGTGGGGCGCTGCAGTTAATAGAAACTACGTTAAGAAGGGATCATGGATGACAACAAAAGAATTAAATTCAAAACTTCAAATCGTGCACGTTAAGGGTAAACGGTTTAAATGCCCAGAGGGTTACCGAAAGATTGAGAGTGGTTTCGCCTTCTTTGTCCCAGGATTGGGATATCTCGCTTTCAATGATTCAAAATATATTCCTTATATGCCACTAGGGGGAAGAAAGGCATTAGAAAGTATTCTTAAAGCCGGAGGGATGCTTAATTACGATGACATTATATTCATCCGGGAAATGGATGCTTACGGAACTAGTCTTTAATTTTACTAAGAAGGTATCAAATATTAAAAGTCTATTGATTAGAAAAATGAGGGGGAGCGCCCATGTTAGAAAAACTCAGAAAATTACTGAAGGAACGATTTGCGGATACAAAATACCTTTTAAAGTTCACCTTGATCGGCGGCACAACGATTAGTGTCGTCAAAGATGAGGAGAATTTTAACGAGTTTATGACATGGTACAATTCACCGTCAACAAATGAGTTTTTGATTAAAAACCGATCTGGGTTTATATCAATCAATAAAGAGCACTTGATAGAGTTTCACTATTCGGAGATAACACCGAAGGCGAGAATTGCGGCTCCCATTGGCTATGTTTTGTTTCATCCAGTTCCAAAGTTCTTAACCTTATTCTCGTACTTGACGTTACTGCTCACTGGATTTGTAGGCTCTATAGTTCTCTTATATCTGAAAAATGATTTAAACATAAGCAATTTGTATTTAATGTTTGGCCATTGTTTTGAGTTTATCGGTGGTTTCTATTTATTTTTCTATACCATTATTTCGGCTATGTGGGCTATTAAGGCTTTGCTTTCGGATAACCATACACTGATAGATCTTGACCGTTATTTATCCTGCAGTTACGAAAAAAACGTAACCAAATTTCTTTTCGTTAATGCAGTTTTGATTTTTGTCTTTTTCTCTAGATTAAACTATGGGGAATTTAGGGCATTCGTTACAATGTTTTTTAATTATTAATGGTTATTAGTGAATCTCAATGGTTCCGATATGGACAGAAATGAGCTTTTGATGCTTCAATCATAACGTCCTACATTAGCAATTTGTTCTTAAGGAGGAATTTTATGCAGTGGCAGGAGCCGCCGTCCATTGATCTCGATGCGACCATTGACGCCCACGTCATTGGTCGTGTCACCGTCATCCAGTTTGTCATCGTTGTGATCATAACTATCCCCAGTATATTTTTATCCTTCATCGTCTTACAGCTGCCGTTTTTTATAGCCTCATTTGTCACCTTACTCTTACCGGCGGGAACGTTTTTCTTTTTCTATAACGACGGTCCACGCGAGTTGAAAATTCTTAGCGGCTATTATAAACGCAAACGAACCCCTGAAGCTGGTTATTCGATGCCCGGTGCTTATGATTTTGAGTCCTTTGGTACGATGAACCCTCTGGTGGCCGTTCCAGATTACGTCTTGGTACACGCTACCATAACACTCCAACCCGTTTCTCTTTTGGGAGAGAGTGAGGAATCTCGTTTGAAAATTGCTTTGGAACGTCTTACCAGGGCGGCAGCTAAAGCCAATGTTCTGTTGGATTGGTTTATGTCTCATGAACTGTACCGCCCGATTGTTCCTCCAGAATCCAATTCGTTATTACAAGATCGGAATCGCTATTGGATGGAAACCGGAACCCATCGTTTTCAAACGCCCTTGGTGATACGCTTGGCAGCAAAAACACAAGATTTAGATGAAGCATGGCGAATCGCAGAACAGGTACGACGTGGCTATGAATCCGCTGGTGGCGAGGGCTGGGAATGGGCGAGCTGCCAATTGATCGGTCAAATGACGATTGATCAATTAGACCCCGGCGCTGCGTGGCGTCGTTATGTTAATCAATTTAATACTTCAAATTCAAACCCGGCGGACAAACGTAAGGAGGGTATGGGATGAGATTACCTGTTGGAATGCTTGAGACGAATCACGAATGCGTTTGGAATGGCAAAGAGACCGTATTTCATCGCACCTTTCGAGTGGTGACCTGGCCGCATAGCGAGATTCAGCAAGCATGGTATGATTTGGCGACCGACGAGCAGGGGATCATCTTTCGGGTCCGCCACTCTCTTAGCCCAAGCCCGTTTACGGTTTCTCCGGATTTGCGACGAAAAATTAATCGCTTAAAAGGAAATACCACAGGGGTTGACCAGACACGAGCCAGGGATGACGAACTTTCCGGTCTTGAAAAAATTCAGAAATTGATAATGCATAAGGTCCGACGAAAGGAAAAGCTCGTCGATGTGACAACATTTCTCACAATCTCGGCACCGGACCTGGAAACGCTGGATCATGATTGTGAGGCAGCTATAGGCATTTGCTCGGCCTACGAAATTGTGTTGGAGCCGATCCATGGATGCCAGGCTCCAGGTTCGCTCTTGACCACTCCCATGGGCATGGTCGATTTTACCGGTGCAAACTTCTGGTCTCCTTGGACCATGCTAAGCAGCCGAGGTGCATTTTTAATGCCTTGGGGAGTTGGTACTGCTGGAGACGGATTTGGTAATTATGTAGGGTGTGCCACTGATTCTAATGTTCCAATTAATGTGGATTTTTCTCGAGGATTTTCCGGTCTTGCCAGTAATATGATTTTCTTTGGTATGACCGGTGAAGGAAAAACTCAGGAAATTCATACCCTCCTTCAGAGTTTTCACGCTGAGGATAAATACATTATTGTGTTTGATGTTGACGGAGAGTACCGGCAACATTGTGAAGAGTTGGGGGGGCTTTATATCGACTTGTCGGGGGTTTCGGGACAGTTTCCTGACCCCTGCATCATCCCGCCGCCTAGTGGGAGTGACGATGTGATGGAGGATCAGTTCCGTTATGATCGCATGCGTAGTGCTGTCACCCGAACGTTCTCCATCATGGGGCACCTGAATGACTTAGAGGAAGGGGCCGTTGAACGGGCTATTGATTCTGCATTTGAGGAATTTTCAATTTCTCCGGAAGATCCCTCGACCTGGGACCGAAGCCATCACGTAACTCTTAAGCTCATTTATAGTTACCTGGAGAAATATTCGAACGAGGATCCTGATGCGCGTGATGCCAAACGTAAGTGCTGGCGAGGAATTAAAGGCGGACTCGCCCGGTTTTTTAGTGACCCTTTACAATATACTGAACAACCTAACCGAGCTGTCTTCTTTCATCTGGGGGATCCTGGGCGAACGGCAGACCGGCGGGCTAGTGAACTGAAATTTAGCATGGTCATTAACACGGCATGGGAATGGATTAGACAAAACCGACGAGCTAACCGAGGGAGCGTTATTGTGGCCGATGAGTTTCAGCGGCTTGTCTCCGATCCGATCTTAGGCGTTTTTATTGCAGATCTGCAAACAACCATCCGGAAGTGGAATGGAATTCAGATTATCGCAACCAATACCCCCGGACAACTTTGGGATGTTGAAATTGACGGCAATAAAAAGCTAGGTGATAAGATCTGGGGAAACGCTCCTCTGAAAGGGATTTTTGCACTCGAAGAAGACCAATTAAGAGCCTTGAGGAACCACGTCAGTATCCCAGATGGAGTGGCGGACGCTATCTCAAACCAAATGGGCAGTCATGCGTTTTGTTTGCGTTATGGAGGCAATAAATGGGCTCAGGCACGCTCGGATGTACCGCCTCAAGAAGCTGCCCTCTATAAAACCAGAACTAAGTAAAGGAGGGTCAACCGTGTACGTAACCTTTTTCAAGCAGCGAAAACTAAGACTATCGACGAAAGTCATAGCCCTCTTATTAGCTCTACTCATGCTTCCTTGGCTATTTATCGGAAATATATCGGAAACGTTACTTTACAGTATCGAAGAGCCAGCGATAGAGCCTGTCTCAGTTCCATCATTTGCTCCGGTCCCTGCAGGGTACCCAGTTTTGGTCCAATATGTCCCTTTGGATTTATCGGCTGTGGAGGGCTGGATCCAGTCACATTATCCTGGCAGTTTAGTTGACATCCCCATGCTCCAAGCCATTGACCAGGCTGCAAAAGAAGCCAATGTGAATCTAGGAATTCTATTAGGGATTCTTGCCGCTGAACAAAGTATGCTGAGCCCTTCGATTGTTGGTTATGCTCATGCCATGCATTATTATGACAATCCCTTCGACTATGGAGTTTATCCGGGAAGCACGTTTCCCTTTGCAATTGGGGCTTATGCAAGTGCCAAAGGAGCCTCTTCTCTAGCGGTGCGAAGTCTCGAATCCTTTGCTCCTGGGGCCTGGCGCGCTGAACAATTTGTTCAATGGATGGGTTTTTTTGAAAACTGGTATGTTAACGGGATTACGGCCTTTTCGACGATTGGAAATTGGGGTGGGAGTGTCAGCAGTGTTTGGAATTCAATGATGCAATATGTAGTACAAAAGGCACCTACCTGGTTTGATAACGTGAAAACCTGGATTCATAACGCTGTTGAAGGAGTCGTCAATTGGTTTAGTGAGCACAAAGTAGCGGTTCTTATAGGCGCTTTAGCTTTAGTCGCAATTTTCTTAGGTCCAGAAATTGCAGCGGGTGCCATGGTCGCCTTTAATACCAGTTTTTCTCAAGTCTTAGCCACTTCACCGTAGAACTTCCTATCAAAAACAAAACTAATGGGAGGATGAAAAACGTGACGATTCAACAAAGTTTAAATTGCCTTAGGTATATCCCCGCGAGTTTAGAAACTCAAATAACATCCGGAACTTTAACCGATGAGATGACAGAATTCTTAAATAGCTATGTAAAAAAAGGCAGGACTAACATTATCGTTTCCGGGCCGACCGCTTTAGGGATGACGACGGGCTTTAGGCTTAAAATCGGAGATAGTTCCCTATGCTCGGTAAAAGCACGTCCCTCAGGTTAGCTCCCAGCTTCTTATTCTTAATCGCTTTTATGTCCGAGAGAAAGGAGAATCGCCTTGAAGGAACCCTCAAATCGAATGGATCTTTTAGCCGGTCTACTCGGCCTCATTATCGCCCTGGTTATGCTCAATTGGGCAGCGAGCATTATTCACCTGCCCTGGACCTTGAATATTTCCGGAGCTAAGGATGCTTTGCTGGGAGCATCCAGTGCCTCAACGCAGCAGCTTAACTCTGTCAAAGCCATCCCACAAACCAACTCTGCCCATGAAGCCTCGACCTATGGCAACCTTCTCGGTATTGGAACTAGCCTTTTGCCCAAACTGTTGCTGCTTCTACTTTTTGCTTGGATCCTGCTAGGGATAATTGTCTGGTACCGAAAAACCAGCACCCATACGACCCAAAGCGTCCGTGATTTCTTGGTGTTCCGTTGGCCTCAAATGTCCTTAGGATACGTTTTTAGCCGCCCGGAGCTCATCCAAGATGCTTGGAATCGACATGTGTTATCGCGATCCGAAGTATCGGTATCAGGTGCCTCGTCGCAATTTGGAAACCCTCAAACGCTTCACCGTATTGAACAAATACTCTTTGCCGCCATGAAAGGATCGGACTTTAAAGTTGAAGATGCCATCGGCCATGGTCAGGATACACGAACGATGATTCGTACCAATGTCGTAGCCACATGGGAAGACCATGGGTGGCGTATTCAACTCCAGTGGCCTCATGGGTTCCAACTCGATATTTATACAAAATGGCGAGAATGGGGTCCCAATATGGCTCCCATTGCCTTGAGGCACTATGGGTTTCCTGCCTTAAAAGGTCATGTCGATGAGTACGGCTTTCTTCATATTACCCTGGACCAGCCTGAAACTGAGTTTTCTAAACAGCCTAAAGCAGATGCTTTTTTTAAAACTGAAGAAAAGGAAATAACCGAAAGTATAAGCGCAACCCAGGAATGCTCCGCAAATAACGAAGGGCCTCTTCGGGAGGGTGGCCCTCCCCTCTCTCTTTTGACTTTGGGTAAGGGAGCAGTCGGTCGACCTAATGAAGGAAAGATTGTTTCTAAGGCCTTAGAAGATGCTCTGACGGCCTTTCAGCTTTCTGGAACCGTTCATTTGCGTGGAATTGGTCCAAGCCTTATTCAATTGGCCATCATCCCACAACGAGGACTCTCTCCCAAAAAGATTATTTCGCGGGCCGATGACTTAAGAATGGCTGGGAAAGGATCTCTCCCTGGGTTAACTCTTGAAGGGACAGATACGGAAATTCGTGCTTTGGTCACCCGCAAGACTCGGGAAATTGTAGCGTTACGCGATCTGCTCACCGTCGGTCCTCCTGAGAATTCCAATGAAAAAACTATCCCTTTGGTGTTTCCTTTAGGGGTGGATCTCGCGGGTAGCCCTATTTGGATTCCCTTAGCCAAAACACCTCATTTACTCATCGCCGGAACGACCGGAAGTGGGAAAAGTGTCTTCTCCCAAAGTATGCTGACATCTCTAACATTTCGCTATTCATCAGAACAGCTGAAGTTTATTTTGATTGATGCCAAAGGAACTGAAATGGCCTTTTATAAACATATTCCACATCTCCTTAGCCCGATTATATCCGAAGCTAACAAGGCTGCAGCGGCGATTCGTTGGGCAGTATCCGAAATGGATTCGAGGAATAAGCAGTTCGTTGACGCTGAGTGCCGGGATTTCGAGGGGTATTTACGCAAAGGCCATCATCTTGCTCGTATTGTAATTTTTGTTGATGAACTCTACGATTTATTGGCCGGAGCAGGAAACTTCCGCGAAGAACTTGAAGACAACCTCACCAGTATTGCCCAAAAAGCTCGTAGTGCTGGGATTCATTTAGTCTCCGCTACCCAAAAACCGACTGTTGAAGCGATACCAAGCTTGCTTAAAGGAAATATTCCGGGAAGAATCGCCTTTCAGGTTTCGAGTAGGACTGAATCTGTTGTTATCCTTGATGAAATAGGCGCAGAAAAGTTAATTGGTTATGGAGACGGGTTATTTAAAATGCCCGGATGCCCGAAAGAGCGTATTCAGGCTCCCTTTATCGATGACAATAGCGAGCTGACTGCAGTTTCCAAATGGTGGCGAAATAACCCAAGGAAAGAATTTAGTCAACACCAAGGCGAAGACAATTCACTAAAATCCACTGTAGCTGGGTTGGGAGAAAAGCATCAAGCGCAAGAGCATCTTGTCCATGATCCTCTCCCAGATGAGGACCAAGGTCATTCTGTTGCGGAGATCGAGGAAGAAGATTTGGATGAATTGCCCCCCATTTATTCAAGATGCCTCGAGGGGGTGGAGGAGAAATTCTCCCCTCTTTCTGGAGAAGATGTTTGGAGAATGAATCATGTTGCCCAAATGGTTGTCCAGGCTTGTCCAGTGGGAGTAATTATTGAAGAAAAACAATTGGCCCTGGCGTTTACTGTCTCCGACGACGTGGCCAATAAGGCAATTCAACAAATGTCCGCCATGGGATTTATTAAAATGCTAGGTGGTGAAAAAGTGTTAGTCCAACGCTGGAGGGCAAGGAATGATTCACGTTCCTCACCTTTTTAAAAATCTGTCAAAGGTTTGCCACCTTAATCATGAAACATTTTTTACCTAATGGTTTAATTATTGCCGAAAAAACACACTGTTTTCTGTTCCCTTTTTGTTCCTTTTAAAGTATCTTATCTAATTCCTTTGCATGTAATTACTGCAGTTCTTTTGATGGGCAACCTTCTTTTTTAATAATAATTCAAACCTTTAATAGTCAATTTTGCGTTTGGCAATGGGCATCAAACTCAAATGCTATTTTTTAAAAAGGAGTAAAATGTTTATGACCATACTATGGACTTTTCTTCTAGCCCATTGGTGGCTCCCCTTCTTAGTGTGCATAATACTTAATATACTTTTGTTTATTATTGACGACACAATTATAGTGGATCTATTTCCAGTCGCTTTAATTTTTGCGATAGGTTTTACTTCAACTGTTTTTCTTTTGGATCAAAAGTATGGGGTGGGTCCTAACTAACTTCCTACGTTCATGCATCTATTAATTTTTAATATTTTTGTGCAATTGATCGGTTAGTCGCGTATCAGCGTGAAGGAGGGATCCTATTGGATTATAAAATAGAACAACGTTATCAAACTTTCTTAGCTCGTTTACAATACTCCCCTATCTCATCCACAGGTATACCTATTTTCTATTTCAGAGATTGCATGAATATCGGTTCTGCCTTTGCTCTAAGCAAAAGAGGTCATAGATGCATCATTGGAAACAAGATTATACCCTCCGCAGTTAAGCTATACGGTTTTTCAGAAAAAGAAATAGACTATCTCTTTTCTATTCCCAAAATTTCAAAAAAGAGAAAATATAAATGTCAAATATATAATAGAAATTACAGGAAAAGGAAAGGAGTCCTCGCTCACAATGAGAGAAGAAAAATTAACATTGACCAATATAAAAAAATACTCAAATTACGCAAACTGGGATTCTCCCGAATAAATGTTGCTTGTGAACTCAATATTTCTCTAAATAGAGTTCGCTATTTACTCCATTTATTCAGGCAAAGTTAATTGTCTTTATCCTTTGTTGATTTGGCATAGGTACTGGTATATTTTTCGAGAAACAATTGCGCCGCAATCGACCGATACCACTGGTATTTTCCCGATACCACGCTGTTTTAATTAATATTTTTGTATTTCTGCTATTTTCTAGCTTATATCAATGGTATTTGTGAAATACCATTATTTTGATTCAAGACTCTACTAGCGTTTAATGATGTCGTGATTTAATGTCTCGTCCTGTCACGCTATTTAAAGAGAATATTTACCATACTTTAAGGTTTTATGTTATTAAGACTTTTGTGATCATTTTAATGCGCGTGACATGGCGTGACATTTTCTTTAGCGTTTTATCGAAAAAGCTCTATAGTCACGCTAGGTCACGTACTAAAACTAAGCGTAATATTTCTAAATTATTATAAACGTTATTTTTTGCTAATATAATCGTGTCAATACGTGACTCAATTGCTAGATTTAGGATTTTAGTCACACTATGTCACGTTCTTTTAAAGTTTATTTCTATGATCTACTTACCGATAAATAGTTATTCCGCAATTTATTCGCAATTTCTAATGTGACGATGCGTGACACTCTTGTTTATATGTCTATTATTTTTTGATTGGCAGTAAATCGATAGCTACGCTATATTAAAAAGGTCTAAAAAGAGGTAATTATAAATGTCAAATATAACAAATGTTATTCTTGGATCCCTCAAATTGAGGTACTTAGACACACGCGAACGATGGGTCTGGGTAGCACTCAATCTCCTCAACGACAACGCTAATGGCTTGATTTGTAGATCTAACGGTGAATGTTACAATTTATTAGAGTTATCCGAGTTGATTATGCTCGACTCCGACAAACTAAAAGATAGTTTATATATCTTAGCCGAAAAAAATTTTATTTCCTTAGAAGATGATATAAATAAAATAAAGTTATTACTTACTCCAGAAGAGGAAAGAAAGAACAAGCTTCGGATCGCTGCCCGTTTGCGCAAGAGAAGACAAAGAAGTAAAGAGATGAAAGGCATGGTGAAAGTCGATGTCTAAAAAGAAACCTACGCTACAGGAAGTAATTTTTAATTTACCTCATCAATTAAAGGTTAAACGACTTACATCTGAGCAAAAATGGTTATGGGTAGTAATTTTAATTTTATCTTTTGAGTCACCGATTCCAGGGAAGCTATACATAGATAATAACTTAGCTGTTTCTGAAGAGGATTTAGCGTGGAAATCATCAATTCCTATTGAAAATTTAAAATCTCATCTAATTTCATTACAAAAACTCAATATGCTAAGGAAAGATAACAATGCTTGGGTTATTATGGAATCGGCAAAGCAAGATGAATGCCACAATAATTCAGATATAAAGACTGAAGCTAATTTAAATAGTTCTCAATCAGTAAATTCGGATGAATTAGAGATTGCCAAGGAAATGGGTTACACGACGGAGGAATGGATTGCGCTTAAAAACCCAAAAACCTAATTAGGGATCGAAATTATCACGCTATGTCACGTTTGAAATTTAAAACCGTCTATAAGGATTGGAAAGAAGATAAAATTACCGCAGTAGAAGCTATGCAAATATGTATGAAAAGCAATACTTTTTTTATAGAAGGGTAAAGGAATACAAATTGAGTATCTAACAGCAACCTTTGTTATGCTAGATTAAAACAAAGGTTGCTGTTTCAGTTATTCCACCTTTGGGGTGGTGTGCAAAATACGATCCTAGTTAGAAGTACACATTGCCATTTTAAGGAAAAACATGTCAAATAATGTTGACAATTATTGGAAAATATAATCGTATAAATAAAGGAATTTAGTTTGTAATAATGAATTTATATAATGAATAGTTTAAGTGTTCAAGGGGATTATCCAAGAGACATTATGTCATGTGGAGGGGGGATAAATTTAAATAAAGACAACCTCGGATTATCAATACCAAAAGTAACAAATGATCTAAAGGGATTAGTCCCTACACAAAATAGTAGGTTACTTTATACTGCCCCACTGGGGATATTTGTGTAGGGAGATTACGAAAGCATTCCTGTAAACTGAGAAAAACAAACTTTGCAAAAGAAGAGACCTCGCAATAGAATTTGAAAGGATGAGTCGGCCGACAAAATCCAATCAAAACATATCGGAGGTCTGTACCATGAATTGTAGCCAAAACGAGAAGCTAAATCAAGTGACATAAGAAACGCTTGTGATTGGAGTGGACATTGGCCATGAGACGCAGCATGCCAGGGCATTCGACTGGCGGGGCGTAGAACTTGGTAAAGTATTCCGCTTTGAAAACAGCAAGGAGGGATTTGAGGCGTTTGGCAGATGGGTGGAAAAGCTGAAACACAGCGTGGGGAAAACTGCTGTCATGGTAGGCTCGGAGCCGACCGGTCACTACTGGTTCAATCTGGTGCCATACCTGAAAGAAAGCGGAATGAAGCTGGTTCTGGTGAATCCCCATCATGTGAAGAAAAGCAAGGAGATGGATGACAACCATCCGAGCAAGACCGATCGCAAAGACCCAAAAACCATTGCCAAACTGGTATGTGAGGGGCGGTACAACATTCCACATATTCCAGAGGGCGTATACGCTGAGCTGCGTATCATGATGGAACTTCGGTTGCGGGTTTGCAAAGAGTTAAATCAGATCAAGAACCGTGTCCAAAGGTGGCTGTCGATCTACTTTCCCGAATTTGTGAAGGTGTACTGCAAAATCGATACGGTAAGCGGTCTGCTTGTTCTGGAGAACGTGCCGATGCCGGAGGATATCCTGGCTCTGGGAGCCGCCGGACTCAACGGGCTGTGGCGGCAATCTAAGATCAAAGCCGTTGGGATGAAGAAGGCTACGAGCTTGTTTGAAGCGGCTAAAAGCAGCGTGGGATGCAAAAACGGCGGCGATGCAGCTCGACTGGAGCTTCGGCTTCTGCTGGCGGATTACCGCACCAAGATGGAACAGTACACGCAGATCATGGAGGAAGTGGAAAAATTGTGTAGGCAAGTTCCAAACGTGGAAAAGCTGCTGGAGATAGGCGGCATAGGTTTTGTCACGGTTGCCGGTTTTGTAGTCGAAGTTGGGGATATTCGACGCTTTCAGTCCCCAAAGCAGATACAGAAGCTGGCGGGTCTGGCCCTGCGGGAGAACAGTTCCGGTCAGTGTAAGGGGCAAACAACAATCAGCCGACGCGGAAGGGCGCGATTGCGTGCAGTTCTGTTTCAGGCAGTAATGCCTTTGGTATCCAAAAATCAGGAGTTCAAGAAAATCCACCAATACTACACTAGCAGGGCGAAGAATCCTTTGAAGAAAAAACAGTCGCTCATTGCCCTGAGCTGCAAGTTGATCCGAGTGTTTTAC
>JGI2924J29684_1077037_pt1 | contig 13177 bp, 8 predicted proteins | sample BenlonsequencITS_FD_29684 | JGI IMG/M metagenome (IMG submission 29684)
CTTCTGGGCATCGATGAGAGCCGCTCCGGTACACCCGCCGTTGAGATGGATAATTTTATTCTGATTCAGGTAAGGTTGAATTGCCATTGCACACGTTGTATTTGTTGGACCAATAAAGGCATCAATTTTGTCCTTAGTCACAAGTTCACGCGCTAGATTCAGCGATTTAGTGGGATCAGCCTCGTCGTCGAGTATTACCAAACGAACGGGAATTCCATTGATCCCGCCCTTAGCATTGATCTCATCGACGGCAACCGTCGCACCATACTTCAAGTTATTGCCTAATTGAGCGCTAGGTCCTGTCATCGCGCCGATAGCCCCTATCACAAATTCCTTTTTGCTTTCACCGGACTGAGTTGTGGATGTTCCGCATCCTGCCAGAAGGCCAGGAAAAGCCAACGTTGCCAACGTAACTCCGGAAAGTTTCATGAATTTGCGACGAGATACATCTTCCATTTATTTTTCCTCCTCAAAAAAATTAATTAATTTATTTCGCTAACTGCCTTCGACACTTTAAATTTCAAACAAGCAAGAAATATGCCAGTTTTCAAATAACTATTTTACAACGACTTTGCAGGCTAGTAGACCGTCTTTTTTGAATCTTCGGATAATTATTAATTCGCTTATATCTATTTATATTGCAAAAATACAATATTCAATGTGGCAAATTTGCAATATGTGCTATTTTCTCAACTTAAACGCTTAGTATTAAAAATCAGAGCCTCTCCAACACCGTTGAAGAGGCCAAAAATTAATATCCATATTAATTAAATTCCTGATCTCTCAGATTAACAACGTGTACTTTCCTGTAGATTGCTGACCGGTCCATGCACAAGATCCGAGCGGCTTCACTCACACATCCATGACATTCTTCTAAAATATTTTTAATATATTCCTTTTCGATATAATCCATGATTTTCTTAAGTGGAGCTTTGGAACTGACAGAAATGCAAAAGGTCTCATTTCCTTTATCTTCCCGACTCTGCTTCTGAGTGGTATTAACGCGTAGATTCCGTGGTGAATTTGTTATTTCTTCAACTTGATAGTCGATAACATGCCCCACGGTCGTTATCACGAGACGTTCAATTAAATTGCGGAGTTCTCGGACATTACCCGGCCAACTATAGTTCAAAAATCCTCTGAGCGTTTCGTCGGCAAATACTTTGTCGTAACTATACTTCCTGTTCAATTCTTCCAAGAAGATCTTGCTTATGGCTAAAATATCTTCAGATCGTTCGCGCAGAGGCGTTAAACGCAGGGGAACAACGTTGATCCGGTAAAATAGATCCTCACGAAAGGTTCTATCGGCAACCATAATTTTCAAATCACGATTTGTAGCACAAACTAGGCGAAAGTCAACTTTTCTTGAAGTTGTGCCCCCTATCCTTCTCACATCGCCGTTTTCCAAGACACGCAGTAATTTTGCCTGCAGTATAAGGGGCATCTCTCCTATTTCATCAAGGAAGATCGTTCCTTTATCGGCCAGTTCAAATAATCCCGGCTTTCCTTTGGTATCTGCACCCGTAAAAGATCCTTTTTCATAACCAAACAATTCTGCTTCAATTAAATTCTCGGGAATCGCCGAACAATTAACTGTAATAAAGGCTTCTCTCGATCGATGACTAATGCTATGGATATACTTTGCCAATATTTCTTTACCCGTGCCTGATTCACCATATAACAGGACCGAAGAGTCCGTGGGACCCACTGCATTCGCTTTTAGCAGCAGATTCTTCATGGCCGGGCTTTCTGCAACTAAATGACGATTCTTAAGGCCTTGACTTCTTAGATATTGAACTTCGTCTTTATACCGTTGGACAAGTTCTCTCTCTTTGTCCAAAGTTTGGGCTAATTTTACCAGCGTATCTTCATCTCGGCTGTTACTAATGACCATCGTCATAGTTCCATTAGCATCAAATAACGGCCGGCTGGTACACATAAGATTGACTCCAGCCTTGGTTTTGATGACTCCGGTCACGGTCGTTCTCTTTTCAATGGCCTCCAAGGCAATCGACTTATTCCAATAGCCTTTTTCTATAAGTTCTCTAATATTTTTACCCACCATTTCCGAAGCGGGTAAGTTCAAAAGTCGTTCAGACGTAGAATTAGCCATTATAATATTGCCTTGGGCATCAGTCACAAAAATTGAATCATAAGAATTATCCATGACTTCTTTAAGGTAGTAAGAGTCAATCCCAAGAGCACTTTTTGTCTCAATCATTTCTTTCACCCTTTTGTTGATTATTTAATGCTAAATGATTCACTGACAAAAAATTGTAGAGTATATTTAATTATATTTAATTTTTAAAGATTGTACAATACTCGAATAATTAACAAGCCCGTTGATTTCACTGTGAGTTCGTTAAATCAACGGGCTTGTTTCATTTTACTGAAGTATGAATTTATCTCTTTATCTTCTTTATCGAGCTTCAAACCATGCTGTTACACCCTGTCCGCCGCCACAGCAGAAAGAAATCAGACCATTTTTAAGCTGCCGCTCACGCATAAGATAAGCAAGTTTGGCTGTTAGAATTCCGCCTGTAGCCGCAAGCGGATGTCCTAAAGCAATCGCACCGCCATTGACATTGACCTTTTCCATATCCATCCCTAAATCTCGAATACACGCTATAGATTGGGCAGCAAAGGCTTCATTTAATTCTAAAACATCAAAATCCTTGATCACCGTACCCGTTTGTTTTAATAGTTTGCGTGTTGAATGAATAGGACCTAAACCCATGTAATTGGGATCCAATGCTGCAATCGCATAGGCTTTGAACTTTAACATCCAATCGAGTCCCATCTCTTCAGCCTTTTCTCTCGACATTACAACACAAGCAGAAGCTCCGTCGTTCATTGGAGAACTGTTGCCCGCGGTAACAGTACCACCCTCCTTAAATGCCGGCTTTAATTTCGATAAAGCTTCCAAACTAATATCCGGTCGAGGGCACTCATCTCGGTTAACAATAAGCGGAGAACCTTTGCGCTGCGGAATTGTGATCGGTACAATCTGTTCATCAAACGCTCCTCGTTCGATTGCAACCAAAGCTTTTTTATGGCTTTGAAGGGCAAATTCATCCATTTCACTGCGCGTAATTCCATAAAGATCAGCAACATTTTCGGCAGTTATTCCCATGGGTGGATTGCCGATTTGTGGAGGAGACGCTTGAATGCCAAAAAACTTTGGAGCTGTTTGCACTTTATAAGCCTTATCCGCCCTTTCCATGACATAGGGTCTTCGCGAATCACTTTCAGCACCTCCTGCTATATAAACATCGCCAAGACCACTCATGACTAGAGCAGCAGCTAACATAATAGCATTTAGGGCTGAGGAACATTGCCGGTCAACGGTCATTCCCGGTACTTGAAGAGGCAGGCCTGCTTCAAGCACACACATGCGAGCCATATTGGCCACATCGAAAGAAAACAAATTCCCCATAATCACATCGTCAATTTCCAGAGGATCTATCCCCGCTCTTGCTATAGTCTCTTTAATAACTGCCGCACCCAACTTATAGGCCGGAACTTCTGCAAGAACTCCGCCGCATTTACCGACAGGCGTTCTAACCGGCGCAACGATAACCGCATCTCTTAATTGCAAAAAACAATCCCCCTTTCTCTTTCTTATTTTTTGTGATGCAAAAAGGGTGCCAATAAAGCCTGATCGATTTTTCTGGTATAAAATTTGCAACATCCTGATTGCTAATCAATTTAAGTGAGGTGATTAATCATGGACTACGGAAACTCCATAAAAAAGTGGGAAGAATTCAACGTCGGTGATTCCACTAAGTATGCTAAAACTATTACCTCTGCCGATATCGTAATATGGTGCGGACTAACAGGTGATATGAATCCGATTCATCTTGATCGTGAATACAGCCGAAAAACTCAATTTAAGGACATTATTGTTCCAGGAATTTATGTCTTAGGATTTATTTCAGCTACTTTGGGTAAGATCCTCGGCAGTATCTATGCTTCTCAAACTGTTCGATTTACGAAACCTGTTTATGTGAATGATACCATTTCGGCAGAATCTACCATCATTGATAAACTTGAAAATAAACGCATGCTTAAGCTCCACACTCGTTGTGCGAATCAGAATGAGGAAACCGTCTTAGATGGTGAAGCCTTGCTCTATATTCCTAGACCCTAAGAAAAGAAAGGGATTTAGAATGAAGAACATCTTTAACTTAAAGGGAAAGGTTGCCCTTGTTACAGGAGCCGGACAGGGTTTAGGCGCAGTCATGGCTCAAATCCTATCTGATGCAGGAGCATCAATCGTTTGTGCCAGCAGAACTCTGTCGAAGGCAAATGAAGTACGAGACACCATCATAGAAGGAGGTGGGTCAAGTATTTCCGTCCAAGTCGACGTGGGTAATGCTCAGAGCGTTGACAATATGATAAAGCAAACCCTTACCGAATACGGTACCCTTGATATTCTCATTAATAACGCCGGGGTCAACCACCGGGAATTATGTATCAACATGGCAGAGGAACAATGGGACGAAGTGATACGCGTTAACTTGAAAGGTATTTTTCTTTGCTCACGAGCCGTTGGGCCCATCTTTATGAAAAAGAAACAAGGAAAAGTAATCAACATTACTTCTGTTATCGGGTCTCAAGCACTGCCGACCCGAGGCCCTTATTCTGCTTCGAAAGCAGCCGTTATCCAATTCACAAAAGTCCTGGCGTTGGAATGGGCACCTTACAATATCAATGTCAATGCCCTAGGTCCGGGGTACTTCAAAAGCAGAATGAATGATTCCTTAAATGATGCAGAATCTATTCTCAAACGCATTCCTTTGGGAAGAATGGCGGATCCTGAAGAACTGGCAGGGACTATTATTTATCTCAGTTCTGAAGCCTCAAATTATGTAACCGGTCAAACATTGTTCGTTGATGGCGGTTTTCTCTGTAATTAGATAGTTCTGATTCCACCTTACGCTCTTGATTGTTAAAGCCTTCGAATACTTGGCAAATATATGGTAAATCTGCAACGTTTAATGTTGCAGATTTACCATATATTTTATTATTAAGACTATTGAGAGAATTGATATTAACATAATTTTACTGTTCTATTTGTTTAAATTCACACAATCTAAATTTGGCATTATTCTTGCAATAGTTGGAGACTGTCACAAAATTCATTGTCTTGAAAGGAGTATTTTCTCAATGGATTGGAGAGAAACGTATAAGAGCCGCCTGACAACTGCTGACGAAGCAGTGAAAGTCGTTAAGTCAGGAGATTTTGTTATACCCGGCCATGCAGCAAGTGAATCAGAACTACTTGTAAATGCTCTTGTCAAACGTTACTTAGATTTAGAAAATGTTACCATTATTCAAGGGGTTGCTCTTGGCAGTTCGCCCTACTGCAAACCTGAAATGGAAGGCCATTTTATTCTAAAATCTATGTTCGTAGGGGCCAATACCCGCAAATCCGTCTGGGAAAACCGGGGAACATTCTTTCCTCTGATGTTTCATGAGTTTCCTCGGGCTTTTCGCGAAGGTTATTTGGGCTCTGATGTCTTCATCACAATGGTTAGTCCGCCTGATGAACATGGTTACTGCAGCTTGGGAATGTCCGTAGATCACTCGAAAGAGTTAGTTAGATGTGCAAAGACCGTCATTGCTGAAGTGAATCCTAATGTTCCTCGAACCTATGGAGATACCTTCGTTCATGTCAGTGATCTTGATTACATTGTCGAAAACGATGGTCCTCTACTGGAACTTAATCGTTTTGCGGCCATGGATGAGGTTACTCAAGCCATAGGGCGAAATGTCGCCGGGCTTATTAACGATGGCGACACTCTCCAAATGGGCGCCGGAACAATTCCCGATGCTATACTTCATTACCTCAAAGATAAAAGAGATCTGGGGATACATACGGAAATGTTTTCCGATGGTCTCATCGATCTTATTGAGGCCGGAATCGTTAATTGCTCTAAAAAAACCATAAATCCTGGAAAAATTGTTGTAACCTTTGCAGAAGGAACTAAGAAAGTTTACGAATATATCGATAGAAATCCAATGTTTCAATTTCATCCCGTTGATTACGTCAACAACCCTTGCATCATTGCCCAACATGATAATATGGTCGCCATTAATTCTGCTTTAGAAATTGACTTAAGCGGTCAAGTTTGTGCCGAAGCTCTCGGGGCTAAGCAATACAGCGGCATTGGCGGACAATTAGACTTTATTCGCGGCGCAGCGGCTGCCAAAAACGGCAGACCGGTCATTGTTTTACAGTCTACGGCTAAAAGCGCAACGATTTCCAGAATCTCCTGTCAATTAAAGCCGGGAACCCCAGTCACTACAACTCGCAATGATGTTCACTGGGTCGCCACTGAATATGGTGCTGTCGATTTATTCTGTAAATCAGAAAAGGAAAGGGCCGCAGCTCTTATCAGCATTGCCCATCCCAACTTTAGAGATGAGCTTAAACGACAGTACCGTGAAATCTATGGCCGGGTTCTATAGTTAATAGTTTTATAATTAATAACGAGGTGAAGTTAATATGAGCTTTCAAAAAAGCACGGACGATATCGTTTGCGTCAGCGCAGTCAGAACACCTTTTGGTAAATTCGGCGGTTCCATGAGGAATATCGACATTTACGACCTTGGGGCCATTGCCATGAGAAACGCGATGGAAAAAATCAGCCTCGATCCCTCCTGCATCGATGAAGTATGGTGGGGCAATGGTGATACTACCAGCACAAAAGATCCATTTACTCCAGTTGTCGCTCGTCAGACAATGCTGAAAGCTGGGATTTCACCCGAGACCCCTTCCATCTCTTATGATCAAGCCTGCACCTCAGCTCTCAGTACCGTTAAATACGGAGCCCGAAGCATTAAACTTGGGGAAGCCAAAATTGTCATGACCGGGGGATCAACGAGTTTCAGCACTGTTCCCTTTTTACTGCGGGATATTCGCTGGGAAGGAAAAAAGCATTCTTCCTTTATGGTCGAAGATCCGATTATTCCCCTTGGCTACAAGGACTATGCACCTGTTGCAGTAGATTCCGGCAATGTTGCCATTGAGTATGGCGTATCCCGCGAAGAACAAGATGAGTTAGCTTTAAGCAGTCATGTTAAATACGGTAAGGCCTGGGAGCGGGAATTTTTCAAAAATGAAATGCACCCCCTTGAGTTAACTCAAAAGGATAAAAAGGGAAATGTCATTTCTTCCAAAGTCTTAAATATCGATGAGCAATTCCGTTCCGATATCAGTATGGATAAGCTTGAAAAATTAAAACCGATTTTCGGCAATCCAACCTGTACAGCAGGCAATGCTCCAGGAATGAATGACGGTGCTGCTGCCCAGATCATTACAACCAGAGAAAATGCCGAGAAATTGGGTCTGCCTATTCTTTATACCCTGGTTGCAATTTCTGCAATTGCCTTGCAGCCAAGAATTATGCCGGTATCACCTGCTTTTGCCATTAAAAAATGTCTTGATGAGGCAAAAATAACCATGAATGATCTTAACTATATTGAAATTAATGAGGCCTTTGCCTGCGTCCCTTTAGTTTCACTTAAACTCTTGTCTAATGAACGATTCTTAAAGAGTGACTACAAGACAATGGTCAAAGAAGCTTCAGATAAACCTATCTTAGATAATGATGATATTCAATACCGGAAACTTAAAGAAAAGCTCAATCCTAACGGAAGCGCCATTGCTGTAGGCCATCCCAACACAGCAAGCGGGGCACGAATCATGATGACTGCTGCTTATAATCTCAAAGAAAATGGCGGCGGCTACGCGGCTTGCGCAATTTGCGGCGGATTAACTCAAGGAGCAGGAGCAATTATTTGGGTCGAATAGAATTTAAATTCACCCCAAAACTTATAGGTTCCTCCAACACCAATTAGCAAAGAGTTAAGAAATAAGTTTCATATTTAATTTAAGAGAGATTCGTTATTTTGGGAGCGAATTTTAATTAAACGTTGAAAATCAGCCATAATTTGGACTTTCAAATCTTGGCTGATTTTTAGGCATACCACAAATCTATGTGAGTTTATCGTGTTCTTTTTTAATAAGATCTTTCATCTCTTGTTTTGTTTTCGGAGACAAGGTATCGCTTAAATAATTACGATTTTCTTTCTGTATAGCCTGATATTCCCGATTTATTCTTTCATTAGCCAAATCGATCTCAATCTTCAATTCTCGAGCGGATAACAAGGCACCTCCTGATCCTCGGATAATGATCTGCTGTAAACCATCTGAGGTTGCCACTGTGATATTATATTGCTTCTGATGATCATAAGCGAACTTTTCAATATACTGGTCTGCCGTTTGGGCCTCCTTAGTAAAGACCAAATGAATATTATGATAGTCAATGACTTCTTCAGAATGCCCCAGAACAAGGTAGGCGTCAAAGACGGTGATGATTTGACACTTTCGAATCCCCTGATAATTACTTAGAATTTCAAGCAATTTCATCCTGGCGCCATCCATGTTGACATCTGCAAGCTCTTTTAGCCCAGGCCAGGCATAGATAATATTGTAGCCGTCAACAAGAAGATACTCTTCTTTCGTTTCCTTCAGCCTGCTCTCAGAGCTAAGCGATTCGTAATAACTTTCATGGGCTGTTTTGCGCTTTTTCCAAACAGCCTTTTTCCCTTGGTTGGCATAGGATGTGTTATTAATTATTTGATCAATCTCCTCTAAACTGATCCACTTTTCTTCTTTATATGAAGCCCGGTATGGGGCAGGTTCTCCATATAATTCTTCCTTTTTCTGAAGATAACTTTCAAGATGCATGTAATCCTTTACTTTATCCCACTCCACTAAAAAACCTGCACCATGTGCACAAAAAACAGAACCTGTTGGATTTTCCGGGTCTCTTTCCGAGTCATATCCTATAGTTTCTATGACCTCAGCCCCATTATGGCACGGTTCGTAACCTTTCAGACTGCAAAACAACCTGCCGTGACCTTTGGTATAAGCGATGACTTCTTTCTGATAATTTTTCATCGCTATGACCGGAGCACTTCCCACGAGAACTGCCACCTCATCATTTGTCTGTGATACCTCACAGGTACCATACATTTTCTCAACATCTGTCATAGCTTTACCGACCATTTTTACCGGCAGTTCCAGTTGGAAGGTATAATAAGGCTCCAGTAAAATAGATTCAGCCTGCTTTAAACCCTGACGAACGGCACGGTAAGTAGCCTCACGAAAGTCCCCGCCTTCTGTATGTTTATGGTGTGCTCTGCCTGAGACTAAGGTAATTTTCATATCAGTAATTGCAGACCCAGTAAGAATTCCCTTGTGTTCTTTTTCTTCCAGATGAGTTAAAACAAGTCGCTGCCAGCTTTTACTTAAGATGTCCTCACTGCAGTCTGTCCCAAACTGTAAACCACTGCCCTGTTCCCCTGGTTCCAATAAAAGATGAACCTCCGCATAATGCCGTAAGGGCTCAAAGTGCCCCACTCCCTCTACTACATTGGCAATAGTTTCTTTATAGACTATTCTTCCGGCATCAAAGTCTACCCGTACACCAAAACGGCTTAGAATAAGGCTCTGCAAAATTTCAATCTGTACCTCTCCCATGATTCGGGCTTGGATTTCCTGTAACTGCTCATCCCAGACTATATGAAGTTCCGGCTCCTCTTCTTCAAGCTGGCGCAGCTTTGGAATCATCACTCTTGGGTCACAGCCTTCCGGAAGGATAATTTGATAGGACAGTACAGGCTCCAACACTGGTATAGTGGACGCTTCCTCGATCCCTAAGCCCTCTCCCGGTCTGGTTTGACTAAGTCCGGTAACTGCCAATATCGAACCGGCCTCTATCTCATTCACTGTCTCGTACTTCTGACCGGAATAGATACGGATTTGGTTCACTTTCTCTTCCCACATGCCATTCCTTAAGACATCTTTCACCTTCAGTTTTCCACCGGTCAGTTTCATATGGGTAAGACGGTTTCCTTGTTCATCTCTTGTAATTTTAAATATTCTCGCCCCGAATTCATCGGGATAGCCAGGCAGCTTGGCAAAGTTCACAAGGCCTTGCATAAATCGTTCGACGCCTTCTAATTTTAAAGCGGAACCGAAATAGCACGGAAATACTTTGCGCTCTTTGATTGCTCTCTTAATAGTTGCAGCTTCAAGTTTTCCTGTTTGCAGATAATCTTCCATCAAAATTTCGTCACACATAGCCAGTTGGTCGTAAAATCCGTCTGTCTCGACTAGTTCAAATTCAATGCATCCGTCGTTCAGCTGCTTTTTTATTTCATTGATTAACTCGCCCTTATCCGTACCAATCTGATCCATCTTATTGATAAAGAGAAAAACAGGGATCTGATATATGGCGAGGAGCTGCCATAATGTTTTGGTATGTCCCTGCACCCCATCCGCACCGCTTATCACTAAAATGGCATAATCCAACACCTGAAGAGTCCTCTCCATTTCAGCCGAAAAGTCCGCGTGCCCTGGAGTATCAAGTAAGACAATCTGAGTATTCCCAATTTCAAAGATGGCCTGCTTGGAAAAAATCGTGATTCCCCTTGCCCTTTCCAGTTCATAGTTATCTAAATAGGCATCCTTATTGTCAACTCTCCCTAATTTTCCAATTTTGCCGCTCAGATAAAGCATACTCTCTGATAAGGTCGTCTTGCCTGCATCAACATGGGCCAATATTCCAACGACTAACTTTTTCATCATCTATTTCAAATCCTTTAATTTGTCTGTTCCCATAAAACGAGCTCGTTGACCTTTGTCGATTCTTTAATTATTATGATACGAGCAGGTTTGAAATACAAGAATGAATCTAAAGACAGTACTTTCATAATTAAAAGCAATATGCGTATAGAATAAACTTCAGATTAAATAAAATACCAATTATATTATAAAATGACTCTCAATAATGTAAAAAGGTAATCAAGTACTAAAAATTCCACACACTGTTTACCATTTAAGTTGACCCCAGCGGTCATATTGATAAAGAAAATACTCAGCAATCCACTGCAGGAATATGCTTAGAGAGTCGCAGTGCGGCGATAAGCTCATCTTTTATAGTTATGGCCGACGGTTAGATAGCTGTTACTTATACCAGGGGAAAGAAAAGGTAATATTTTATCGCTTAGCTTTGAGACCAGATAACATAAAAAGGCCCAAGGGGCGTTACTCAAACGCCCTCTTGGGCTGATTTTTCTTCTTTTAATTCTGCCTCTCTATTTTCTGCTGGGAAATTGCGGTGTACATCAAAGGTTGCTGATACATCTTTTAGGTGCTCAGTTATTTTCAGATGTTGAGGGCAGGCTTTTTCACATTCCTTACATTCTATACAATCACTTGCTCTGCCGTGGTTTGCGGCTAGGTTTATATAATAAACAAACTGACTTGAAAAATTATCAGTCGTAGCTCGTTTGGCGCTGTTATGCGCTGGTCTGGCATTAGGTCTCCTTTAAAGCTTTATTATCTCTGCTACTTATTTTTCTAATAATTATTTGATACGCAATTCATACACAAAGGAGGTTCAAAAAAGTCAAATACTTGCTGGCCGCAGCGGAGGCAGAACCGTCGTTTTCCTTGATGCAAAAGAATTTTGCCAGTAAATAAACGATACGATAACGATCTGATGCCCATCCTTAAAGCTTTAGAACGGCATATACTGACACATCTTTGGCAGTGTGTGCATTTCAATGGTTCGTAAATCAAGGTTAACTGTTCTTTACTATCTTTCTTAGTCAAAGCTCCTTGAGGACAAATCTCCGAACATTCACCGCAATTGATACAACCTTCGCTCACAGTCAATACCGGCAGAGGAAGAGCCTTAATCGCTGGTTCACGCAATTTCCAAGTTCCCTCCAAAAACTGCCGTGTCTTCGGAATCGGATCTATTTCATCGGAGACGCCGCCTGCCATCATCGCCTCAAATTTCTCACGACTAATTTTCAGCAAGCTCTTTGACTTATTCTGTGCATCAAGTGATATGGTTTCGTCAATATCACTGTTCCCTTCGTCAGGTACAACCTTAATCTTGACCTGTGGATGATCTTTCCATGCTTCATGCAATTCTTTAAACGTCTGCACACTGATTCTGCAAGCTTCTTTGTCCGGACAGTCTGAACATACTCCGGTGTATATTGTCAATTCCTTCTCCCCGGCATAAAGCATGAGCGTCATCCATAAGTCACGATCGAGAATCCCCAAACAAGGAATTTCATAACCTGCCTGCATTGCTTGGGGGCAGCTTAAGACAACTTTTTTTGTAGTCTTAATATACTCAAAAAGCTTCGCAGAACTGCGATAGACAAATCCGCCGCTTGGGCAGACTGCCAGGCAGACCCCACATTCCGTACAGTGTCGAGGGTTTAGTTCATAATACATAGAAATGGCTTGATGGGGACAAGCGTCAATGCACAGCCGGCAAATATTAACAAATTCCTTTTTGACATTGAGACAATTTACATGGTTATAGACAATTTGACAATGATTAATCACTAGACACCTCTATTGTTCAAAAGCTTATCTCGCAGTAAATGCATAATCGGTATCTTCGGGCATTAGATTGTCAACAGTCTCTGATCCTTGATGATGAATAATATTAAAGTTTTCAGCTATGAATAAATAAGCTAAACAAGCTATGGAGACTAAGCCTAAGCTGACTATAACCTCCGTCAGAGCGGGGAAATAATGACCGCCATATTGGTTTAAATATTTTCCCATTCCTGTGAACACGACATCAAACCGATTTAATATGACTCCGGCTACATCAAGTATTCCAAACCAAATTAATCCTTTGCGTGTCCCGGACAAGGAACTAAAGGCTATGATGATCGGTATCAATACGCCGAAAATCAACTCGGTTAGGAACATTATGCTAGGCAGATCAAATGCAAATACATTGGCAAAAGTTCCTTTTACCGCTATATCCACGATTTTTAAAATTAAATATAAGAGCATTGCTCCGCCAGAAATTCTGACTAACCCTCTAAGGACAGAACTGTCAACTTGATGATCAAATGCTTTACCTGAGAGAGTGCTTTCTATAATAATCATGCCTGCCCCAACAAAAAATGATGACAGCAGGAAGAACGGCGGCAGAAATACCGACCACCAAAGAGGATTCTCTTTGCCAACCATAATATAAAAGAGTTCGCCCAGTGACGATTGATGTAGTGTTGGCAGAGTAATACCCACGATCAACAATACAGGCATTGCTTTCTTAAGAAA
>JGI2924J29684_1077036_pt1 | contig 13174 bp, 12 predicted proteins | sample BenlonsequencITS_FD_29684 | JGI IMG/M metagenome (IMG submission 29684)
ACTGCAGTGTCAGAAGAAGTTAAGGTTTCTCTCGGTGCACATGCTTTTCTGGATTATGAAAACGTTGAAGTTGCTGGTGACAACGAGGTTGACGGCGTAGATTTAAGACTATTCCGCGTCGATGTTAAAGGTAGCTATGGCAACTACAATTTTAGCAGCAATGTGGATTTTGCTGGCGATGACATCAAGGTAAAGGATCTCTTTGTCGAGATTAAAGGTGATACAACAGTTCGGGTTGGGAATTTTAAAGTTCCGAACGGATTAGAGCAAAGCTCATCTTTATACTCAACGACCTTTATGGAAGGTAGTTCAATTGCGAAGATAAACGGGATTAGCCGTTCATTGGGAGTTGCTGCTTACAAGAAACACGGTTCACTAACATTCAGTGGTGGTGTTTTTGGACCAGATGCAAATGTTACATCTGATCAAGATTTGTTGTCAGTATCAGGGCGTGCAACTTATTCAGCTGAGCCGGCTGGAGAAGATAGTGTCCTGCATTTAGGTGTTTCATCTCGTTATAGAAAAACGGGAGCGGACGATGCTCCATTTAGTTTTTCTCAAAAACCGTATGCGGCGAGTGCAGCTAAAACGATTAAAACACCGTCCATTTCAGAGAGTGATGTATTTACTGGAGTGGAAGGTGCTTTCGTAAAAGGCGGACTTTCATTTCAAACTGAATATGGTCTGACAAGCGTCAATTGTCACGATGCTTCATGTGACGATGATCCCACCATGAGTGCGTATTATCTTGATGCTAGTTATATGTGGGGCGGACACCGTAATTACAAAAATGGTTTATTTAAACGAGATTTTGTTGAGAACCCAGTTGGTAAAGGTGGACGAGGTGCGTTTGCTGTATCAGCACGTTATGATGTCGCCGACCTTAGTGATGGTTTCACACAAGGTGGGAAGCAAGACACTTATGTCGCGGGAGCAACTTGGTACCGCGATAATTTTTTCAGGGTTATGCTAAATTATTCTCACTCAGAATTCAAAGACAGCCCAGTTTATGGCGATGACAGTGCAGATTCTATTCTGTTGCGCGCACAAATAGAAATATTTTGATTGAAAAGAATCTAATAATGAAAAATTTGAATGGTCTTCGATGGTTAGGCGCTTCTGTCATTGCATTAACTCTAATGCCGATGGGAGCAATAGGGGCTGCAAATGCACAAGAGAATGGTCAAATCGCAACAAGTTTAATAGATGATGAGGTCGTTGGAGATATTCGTGAGTTCTTACAGAATGATGTTGTCCAAATCTCAGTAAATGCTGCGAACCGGCGTAGGGAAGGAATTTCTGAAGCAGAAATTCTTGAGTTGGATAAGAAGTGGCGAGAAGAGAAAGTTAGTTCTGGAGAGCAGCCCCTAATTGCAACTGCGCTTGGTAGCCCGGTCTCATCATATTTGCTCAGAGTTCAGGCTGCCTCTGGTGGGCTATATAATGAGATTTTCGTTATGGATGCTAACGGGCTGAATGTTGGTCAAAGTTCGATAACATCTGATTATTGGCAGGGGGATGAAGCTAAGGTTCAGAAAACATTTGATGTTGGCATTGGCGAACTATTCATAGATGAACCAGAATTCAATTCCCAGCGTGGAATTTGGTCGGCGCAAGTGAACCTTACATTGGATCATGATGGAAATGCGATCGGCGCAGCAACTGTCGAAATCAACTTAACAGAATTAAAGCGTAGAAAAGAATTGGGACTTATTTGAGATGATTAGTAAAATGAGTGTTACCCAAAAAACGTCAGCTGCCTTTATGGTGTTGGCGTCAATATGCGCTGTTGCTGGTGGAGCAAACATTGTCAATGTTAATGCAGCAAAAGAAGAAAATAACAGCATTCGTGATCTAAGAGTTTCACTAGATACGCTGTTTGGGTTTGAGCGAGAATTAAACAATCATGCTTTCGTAGGTGATAGTTTTCTTTTAACTTCTGATGCAGATGCGCAAAAAAGTTTTGAGGCTGCTAGAGACGAACTCAATATGGGGTTTAATCTCTCAATTGAACAGCTTCAACAGCACTCTCCTGAACTTGTCGATTCCCTAAATGAAGCTCATACAAGCTGGAAAAAATTTGCTTATGATTGGATGGGAAATCAAATCAATTTGATGAACCGTCCCGAGACAATTGATTTGGCGAGAGCGAGAGAGGGTGAAGGTGAAGGACGCCGGATACTTGAAGATACGCATGTGGCCATGGGAGCTGTTTTGGCAGGCTTGTCTGAAAAAGCCGAAGCGTCTGCAAGTCGAAGCGATGCAAACCTTCAGTCAATTTATCTGGTTGTGATAATTGCAACTCTGGCCACATTGTTGGCGTCTGTTGGTATGGGTTTCATGTTTCACCGTATGCTTTCACGGCCATTGTCTCGTATCAGTGATACAACTAAAATGTTGGCCAGTGGGGATTTGAATGTAAACATTCCCTACAATTCTCGTGGCGACGAGATTGGAGATTTGTCTAAAGCTTTGAGTGTGTTCCAGATCAATCTGGTGAAAACCCAAGAAATGGAAAAAGAACAGCAAGCCGCTGCTGCCAGAGCTGAGGAAGAAAGACGGAAAATACTGCAGGAAGTCGTGACTGCGTTTGAGCAGCAAGTAATGGGTTCCATCGGAGATATTTCCCAAGCCATTACCAATTTGCAAGCTATGACAGAAGAAGTGACAGCTGGTGCTCAAAAGACTGATAGCAGTGCGTATGAAGTAAGCGGTGCCACGGAGATTTCTTCTCAGAATATTACTACCGTTGCTGGTGCTGCTGAAGAAATGTCTGCAACGATTCAAGAGATTGCTTTTCAAGTCACAAAAGCAGCTTCGACTGCTCAAGAAGGCTCACTTGCAAATAGTCGAGTGACAGGTGAATTAGAAAGCCTGACTGAGATTGTTGGAAACATTGAATCTGTAGTTAGTTTGATCTCCGACATTGCTGAGCAAACTAATTTGCTGGCGCTAAATGCAACTATAGAAGCTGCACGTGCGGGTGATATGGGTAAGGGGTTTGCTGTTGTTGCAAGTGAAGTTAAAAACTTGGCATCGCAAACTGCTAATGCGACAGAAGACGTTTCACGCCAGATCGCACAAGTTAGGGAAGCAACACATAATGTGGTTGGTTCAATAAATGTGGTAAGTAAAGTTGTTGCGGATCTGGATGAGATTTCGACATCTATATCTACAGCAATGGAAGAACAAACAGCAACGACACGGGAAATCGCTCACAGTGTTGAGCAAGCTGCTGTCGCAGCAAGTAGTGTGTCTTCAAGCATTACCTCAGTTTCAGAAATTGCGCGTATGACGAAAGGGGCCTCAACGCAGATTGCAGAGGAAGCCGTTCGTATGAGTGGACAGGCGAAAAATGTTCAAGAACGTGCCGCTGACTTTGTTAAAAAATTGCAAGCTGGATAATTCGGCTCAAGCACTATAAGTTATTGACTTTATAGACTTTAAATACAAACTAACTTAAGGCTTTGAAGATGTTGAAAAACTCTTCAAAGCCTTAAAAACGATGTCTGTATGATCGGTGAAAAAACCATCAATGCCAGCACTTACTAAGTCTTGTGTTAGGTCGACAAGATTCCCAAAGCTGGTGGCATTACTTGCATCGCCTTCCGGTCCGATCCGATATTTATGAGGCAGCATAGCGTTTTCTGCGCGAAGTGTCCAAACATGGACTTTAAGATTTGCAGCATGTGCATTTTGAATGAGTTTTGACTCAGTTGGCTGAGTGGTGTCTGTCGTCGCCGGAAATACCAAGCTTAAATCTGGTCCAATACCATCACAGAAATTGGATATAAATTTCAAATGGTTAGGCTCAAATGTCTCTTCCCATTTGGAAATATTTAGAGTTTCTAAAACTGAATGATCTGGCGGGGTGGTCGCAAGCAGTAAAATCAAAGGAAGAGGTGTTTTGTCACGGATCTTTTGTAAGGTATGCGGCCAAAAACATTGAATAAAAACCGGCAGGTCTGGAGTTTGCGAATTTAGGTCATTCTTTTCTAATATAGCTAGAAAGCTATCTTCCATTGGTAGGCCAATATCATTGAAATATGTGGGGTGTTTTAGCTCAATATAGAGGCCAATTTTACGCTTATTTAGATTGCTCTGTTGGCGTGCAAATACAATAATTTCTTCAAGCGTTAATATATCTAACTTGTTGTCAAATAACGTGTTTTTCGGTCTCAAATCGGGTAGACGTTCTTTGGCTTTCAATGTTTTTAATTCTGCTAAAGTGAAGTCTTCCGTAAACCAGCCTGTGTGAATTTCCCCTTCAATGGTTTTGATTGTTTTGCGGGAAGCAAATTCTGGATGATCGGTGACATTCGTTGTTGTGCTTATCTCGTTTTCGTGGCGTGCGATTAAAACACCATCTTTTGTCATAACTAGATCGGGTTCGATAAAGTCTGCCCCCATTTCAATAGCCAATTTATAAGATTCTAGGGTGTGCTCGGGGCGATATCCGCTAGCGCCTCTATGGGCTATGATGATTGGAAGGGGCTTTGCTTCAGATGATGCCATATCGCTTCGGTGCCTAGAAATTGTGTATTTATTGTCGATGCCGTACAGTGTTGGTGGTGTTTGCGTGTCTGATTGATGAGGGCTTTTTGTGTGCTGGCTGTCAATCTTTTGTGGACCTGATCTCAGCTAGATAAAATTGAGTGTTTTTCTGTCACGAGTTTTACCAGAAACTCGCTTACTGCCTGAATACGCGCAAGCGAATGTGCATCCTGATGTGTCGTGAGCCAGAATGATCGCGTAATGTTGATTTCATTTGGAAGGATACGGACAAGGTCTGGATGCTTCTCTGCCATGAAACGAGGGAGGATGGAAATTCCGGCACCGGAGCGCGTCATTTGTAATTGGGCGACAATGCTGGGACTGCAAAGACTGGGTTTTAAGTCTGGAAAAATTTCTTGATAATAATTCAACTCGTCTGAGTATAATAACTCATCCATATATCCGATAAGTGTGTGACCGCTGAGATCAGATTTAGATTTTATGTTGGAAAATTCATCCAGATATTTTTGTGTTGAGTACAGGGCCAGTTGATAATCGGTGAGCTTTCTGACTTTAAGTCGTCCTTTTTGGGGGCGTGTTAAAACGATAGCTAAATCAGCTTCCCTTTTGGATATGTTTGCATATCCAGGGATAGCGATAAGATCGAGCGCAATATTTGGATGTAGTTGTGTGAAGTTGGCGATTTCGGGTGCAATGAAATAAGTGCCTAAGCCCTCAGTGGTTGCTAATCGCACATGACCAGCAATTTGTTGCTCTGTCTGAGCGTAGGTCGCTATGCTTAAAATGGATTGTTCCATTGCTTCGGCTTGAGCCGCTATTTCCAGAGCTTCGGGGGTGAGAATATGACCTCGTCTTGTGCGTTCAAATAAAGTCAGACCAATTTCAGTTTCAAGCTTTTTAAGACGTCGACTAATGGTAGTGGCGTCTTGTCCGAGTTTTTGACTTGCCTCGGTTAGAATGGGGTATCTGCTAACAAGAAGTAAGAGCTTTAAATCATCCCAATTCATCAAAACTTCCTCACCTGCAAAAATGCAGGTTAAGTTGGTGTGTTTTGGGATTTATTGTCAATGGTCTTATGCGATGAGACTGGTGTCCCTATTTTACCGAAGAAAGCTTCTGATAGTCACCAGTCAAACGGCTGATCAACCGCGCAGAGAAATAACCCAAAGTGATTGGCATGGGTAAGATGAGCCAAATGCCGCTTAGGTTTAGAAATGAAAAGGAGGCTATCCATAATCCAAGCGTTGCCAATACAAAGATCCAATAAATGCGTTCGCTTCCTTTGGGCATTCTGGTTGCCAAATACCCACCCAATGCTCCCAGTGCAGCAAAAATAAATATTCCTAACATTGTTTCTTGAAGGATAACGCTGAAAAGCAAACCTATTATTGAGGCAGCGATGATGGGCAAATGCTTTGTCACTGGAATATCCTTTTATTCTTGTGCTTGCTTGGGAGTTTCAAGATAGGTGGAAATATCATTTGCGTTTTCAATTGGGCAGGGTGCGCCAGCACTTTCCCAGGTTTTAATAAATCTAGCTACTTCACGGCTTGAATAAGGTGCGGGTTGACGCCCAGGACCTGGGTTCCACCCCCAATGCACAAGTTCATCATGTTCTATATGCTTTGAAATTTCAGCTAAAGTGCGATTACCGTTTCTTTCTGGATCTTGAATTTGTTGGCAAATATAGCTTGAGCTCTTGCCAAACCATTCCATTTCAACTGGCGGCAATAACCAAACGTCACTCCCTGGTGGTGAATGTGGTTTGGTATCATTCCGGTGCTGATGGCATGTGGCACAGGGCGTGGTTGTTGCACCAGTGCGGTCTTTCCCTGCATTGATATACATTGCATGATACATGTTACCTCCTTTTGGGAGGTTGTATGCTTTTTCGTACGATGGCCCTGACCATTTTGGTCTGTTGTTTTCTCCAACATGACAATTGGCACAGCGTGGATGAGAGAAGACTTCGTATATTTGTGCCCAAACCTTCAAGCCGTCATTTTGCGTTTTTTCTTGTGCTAATGCGGCTAAGCTGGAAAACGCGACAATCATCATAATCGCAATAGATTTAATCATCGGGTTTGCCCTCTATATGAAGTCGATATGTTTGTTGAAGGGCATTTCGCGAATACGTTTTCCAGTCGCTGCAAAAATAGCGTTTGCTAAGGCAGGTGGTGCGACGGGCACTGTTGGCTCACCAATACCTTTGACAACTGGGCCATTTTCCAAACCCCTTACGATTATCTCAGGACATTGATGCATGCGCATGCCGGCATGCATGTGATAATTTGTTTGTTCGGCCATGCCGTCCCAATAGGTGATTTCAGCATTCATGGCGTGCCCAAGCCCCCAGACCACACCGCCCTTCACATGATTATCGAAATTTATTGGGTCTATGATTTTCCCAACATCAGCTGCAACAAAGACTTTGTCGATTTTTATACCGTCTGTAGTGTTAGTCACTTCAACAATTTGCGCCACGGGTACGCCAAAGGATTCGACGAAAGCGACGCCCCGTCCTTGATTTGGTGCCATTGGGCTTCCCCAATTTGACATGTCGGCGACCGCTTCGAGCACTTTGCGAGATACATCATGTTTTGTCATAATTATACGAGCTTCAAGCGGGTCTAAACCAGCTTCGTGGATGAGCTCATCTATGAAGCAATCAGCAAAGAAACCACCTGTTGCAGCGCCAACAGATCGCCACGAGCTTGTGGGTGCTAAGATGCCATCTGGCACTGCATATCCACGCATTCGATAGTTTGGAATATCATAAGTTAGGTTCCACATACCTGAAGCGATTTGGGAATCTGGGCCAGGAATAGGCATTCCCATTCTTTTGCTTTGAGATCTCACGGCTGAAACGGACGCACATGATAGATCGAGGGTTTCGATTTTACCGTTGGAAATTACACCCTTACCACGCGCCATTGCTATTTGGCGGGTGTAATCATGCAGCATATCTTCTTCGCGGGAATAGGTTAGTTTTACAGGTGTGCCGCGCATTTTATTTGCGATTTCGGCGGCTTGTAGAATGTTATCAAACTCTAAACGATGGCCAAAACTTCCTCCGCAATACTGATTGTGGATGTATACATTTTCTGGCTTGTGGCCGGTAATGCTTGCGACCATTTTTTCAACAGCGGCGGGTATTTGGTGGGATACCCAAATATCGGCGCGATCATCACTGACCTCTATGAGCGCGCCAAGAGGCTCTAGTGGTGCATGTGCTGCGTAGGGCGCTTTGTATTCTGCTTGGAAGACTGTTTCTGAATTAGCTATAGAAGCCTGCGTATTTCCGTCGTCTCGCCAAACTTTATCTAAGCGTTCGGGTGTAAAACTGGCTTCTAATTCTTTCCAATGTTCAGCTTGATTGGATGGATAAGGGGCTGGCCCCCATTCGCATCTTACGGCGTCGGCAGCTTGGAAAGCGCTCCACGTATTATCTGCAATGATCGCCACCCCGCCTTTGATCTCAAAGATGTCGATAACGCCGCGCATAATCTTTGCTTTTTGTGCGTCAAAGCTATGTAAAAGACCGCCTTTACGTGGATTGGTTTTAACCGTGGCGTGAACCATTGCATCTTTTTTTAGGTCTATTCCGTAATTTTGTTGGCCGGTGGATTTTGCAACAATATCCAGACGCTTCATCGGTTTTCCAATGAGCCGCCATTGCGATGCAGGACGTAATTGAACATTCGTGACTGGTTTTATGGAAGCAGCGGAGGTGGCTAGTTCAATATATTTAAGTTGAGTGCCATCAGGGAGAATGACGTTTCCGCTTTGGGTTTTGAGTTGCGATACGGGAATGCCGGTGGTTTTCGAAGCTGCTTTTTTAAGTGTTTCGCGAGCAATTGCGCCGGCTAATCTTAGTTTGTGGAAACTGTCAGATGTGGACGAGGAGCCGCCTGTTATTTGTTGTCCCATAAGTTTGAAAACTGAATTGCCAAAATCACCGAGTTTGTCTCTCACGAAGCTAGTGTCTGTGGCGAGAGCTGGGAAGAGCTCTGGACCCATTGCTGTATTATAATAGGCGGGACTTGTTGCGCCAAAGCTAGTTTCGAATTGGCCAAACTCTAAATCCATCTCTTCGGCCATCAATGCTGCTTGCATGGACACTGCGCCTTGACCGATATCAGGGTGGGGTGTGATGAGCGTGATTTTATCAGGAGATATTTTGATCCAAGGATTGAAGCTGGCTTCATCTGGTTCAATGTCATCCAATAGGGGATTATCGTGGGGTTTTTTGACCGCGTAATATCCAAATGCAATTCCGCCAGATATAGCCATCGACCCAGCCAAGAATGTACGACGCACTATTTTGGATGCTTTGCTCATATCAAGCACCATTTAGTTTGGCTGCGGCGGTTTTAATGGCCTCACGAATTCTTGGATATGTTCCGCAGCGACATAGGTTTGCGGACATCCCCTGATCGATTTGGTCATCCGTAGGGTTTGGAATGGATTCAAGTAGGCTCACGGCAGACATGATTTGGCCTGACTGGCAGTATCCACATTGCGCGACTTGATGATCAATCCAAGCCTGTTGCACGATATGCAAAGCATTAGGTGATCTTAAGCCTTCAATCGTTGTGATGTGGCTTCCATCGATTTGTCCGACAGGAATACTGCACGAGCGAACAGCCATCCCATCAATATGCACGGTGCAGGCACCACATTGAGCGATACCGCATCCGTATTTGGGGCCAGTAATATCTAATTCATCCCTCAATACCCAAAGCAATGGCATGTCGGGTTCGACTTCAAATTCGAAAGGTTCGCCATTTACTGTGAGCTTCATTGCGCGTCCCTCAATATGTTTCAATTTTAATAGTTGGTCTTATTGAAGGCGTTGTGTCAACCAAATCAGAACAATCATTCTAATTTTGAGCAAGTGAAATTGTCGTTGGAGTGGTGCTCCGATACTATCTCAATAGATTGGATCATCTGTGATTAAATCTATCTTGAAATAGAAAGGGTGCCCTTATCAATAGGAGCATCAAGATCAATAAATTAGGAGGTTTAATGGTGCCGTCGGGGAGAATTGAACTCCCGACCTCAGCCTTACCAAGGATGCGCTCTACCACTGAGCTACGACGGCAAATATCGCGAATGCAGCCAAAATAGCCGCAGCGAGGGATCCGCATAGCCGATCTAGTCATTGAAGAAAAGACCTAAGATGGCTATGAGGGTTCAATCATGACCGATAAAATTGAAAAACCGACAAAAAAATACCCTAAAGAAACGCGAGAAGAGCGGTTGTCAGCAGCATTGCGCGCTAACCTTCGACGTCGAAAAGCGGTAAAGAAGAAAAAAAAGAGTGTTCAAACTGATTCTCCGCCTACCTCGGAAAATCACGAAGAATAAAATTCCCAAACTGCGCCTTGTTTGCGCCTTTAATCTAGGCTTTCGTCCCCTATGGACAAATTAGTAATTACCGGAAATGGCCCCTTAAATGGTGAGATAGTCATCTCAGGAGCCAAAAATTCAGCGCTTAAACTAATGGCAGCATGTCTTTTGACTGATGAACCATTGGTTTTGTCTCGGATGCCAAATTTGGCGGATACGCGTTTTTTATCTGAATTATTGGCGTCATTAGGTGTCGAAGTGTATTGGCCCAAGGGCGAGAATACCTGTCATCTCAACGCTGCCACATTAAAAACTACGATCGCGCCTTATGAGCAGGTGCGTAAAATGCGTGCGAGTTTTAATGTTTTGGGGCCGCTTCTGGCGCGTGAGGGACATGCAACTGTGTCCTTGCCTGGTGGGTGTGCGATTGGTGCAAGACCGGTTGATTTACACTTAAAAGCTTTTGAGGCTATGGGCGCGGATCTCGTTATTGAACAAGGATATGTCAAGGCAGCGGCGATCCGCGGGCTTAAAGGCGCAGATATTGAACTTCCTTTCCCTTCAGTTGGTGCAACAGAGCATACTATGTTGGCGGCAACTTTGGCAAAAGGCACAACACGGATAAAAAACGCAGCGTGTGAACCGGAGATTCAAGATCTTGCTGCTTGTTTGAATGCAATGGGCGCAAATGTGTCTGGTGCAGGAACAAGCACGATTACAATTGAAGGCGTGGAAAAGCTTCATGGGCACAAGCACCTTGTTATGGCTGACCGTATCGAAGCGGGTACTTATGCCATGGCTGTGGCGGCTACAGGTGGTGATGTCTTATTGAAAGATGCTCCCGTAGAGGGGCTTGCGGCTATGATTGAGCACCTTGAGAAAGCGGGCGTTTCAGCAAAACCTGAAGCTGAAGGCTTGAGAATCAAACGCGGTGAAGGGCGGTTAAAGCCTGTAAATGTTGTGACGGCACCTCACCCCGGATTTCCGACAGATTTGCAAGCTCAGTTTATGGCTTTGATGAGCACTGCTGATGGGGTTTCTACCATTACAGAGAACATTTTTGAAAATCGTTTTATGCATGTACCGGAATTGTCGCGTTTAGGAGCAAAGATTCAGGTGAAGGGTAATGAAGCGGTTGTGACAGGTGTGGAGAAGCTAAAAGCTGCCCCTGTTATGGCAACTGATTTGCGTGCGTCTGTGTCATTGGTCATTGCTGGGCTGGTGGCAGATGGAGAAACGACTGTTAGTCGGGTTTACCATCTGGATAGAGGGTTTGAGCGACTTGAAGAAAAATTGGAAGCTTGTGGCGGTAAGGTTGTTCGGGCTGTAGAATAGATCACTTATCAAGACGGTCATAAACGTATTAAGAATCGTAGCCATTAGCTGAGCATATGAACGGGAAAGCACGATGAAAAAACCATCACCTCTTAGGTTATATGCCGAGGATGCTGAAGGTGTTGAAATCATTTCTTCCATCTCACAGGATGGGGTTGCAAAGGTGAGCGACCTGTCTTTTGAAAAGAAACTTCATCGCTTTTCTATTGAAATGAACCGCTTTAATTGGGAGTTGCCCAATTCAAAAAAGCCGTATTTTCGAACACGTTCATTGTTGGCTGTATATGGTGTTTTGAATGTGAGAGCGCGTAATCTACCTCAACAATCGTCTGATGCAGTCATTTCTTTGTTGGCAATTGTTTTTAAAGGTGAAGAAGAGCAACCAAATGGTGTCGTTAATTTGCAGTTTGCAAATAATGTTGAAATAGAGTTGGAAGTTGAATGTGTCGACTTATCTTTAATAGACTCTGATACCTCATGGCCGACATTGAAGAAGCCTAAACACAAGATTGCCGCTAAGAAAGCTAAGACATAATGGCTCGCCGATTTAATATACTAGAAAACGCTACAGATTTTGACGGTTTTAAAGCCTTCATGAAAGAACCACGCGGCGGCGGTTCTTTGGATGTATCTGTCGCGGCGAATATCGTTGAAGATGTAAAAAACAGAGGTGCAGTAGCCGTTGTTGAATACACAACTAAATTTGATAAATTGGATCTGAATGTTTCAACGCTAGCAAGTTCTCAAGTTGATTTGGAAGCACTTGCCTCAAAATGTCCTGAAAATGTGAAAGCAGCCATAAAGTTTGCTGCCAAACGTATCGAATACTATCATGCTCAACAGATGCCTTCAGATCACCGCTTTGTTGATGATGACGGCGTTGATATGGCGTGGCGTTGGGGGCCGATTGATGCAGTTGGCTTATACGTGCCTGGCGGGCGGGCAAGTTATCCCAGTTCAGTCTTGATGAATGCGATCCCAGCAAAAGTTGCTGGTGTGAAGCGCATGGTGATGGTTGCGCCTGCACCAGAGGGAAACTTAAATCCAGCCGTTGCGTATGCTGCGCTGACCGTTGGAATAACCGAATTTTATCCTATCGGCGGTGCTCAAGCAGTTGCGGCCCTAGCCTATGGCGCAGGTCCGCTTTTGCCGGTTGATAAGATTGTGGGTCCCGGAAATGCATTTGTTGCAGCAGCAAAAAGAATTGTGTTTGGAGACGTCGGTATTGATACAATCGCTGGTCCGTCAGAGATCACTGTCGTTGCTGATGGTAAAAACGATCCGGCTTGGATTGCAGCCGACCTTCTCTCTCAATGTGAGCATGATCCGGCTGCACAATCTATTTTGATTACATCGGATCAAGGTTTTGCCGAAAAGGTCGAAATTGCTGTAAAAGAGCAGTTGGAATCCCTTTCCACCCAAGCAACAGCAACAACAGCTTGGGAAAATCATGGTGCTATCGTAATCGCTCCAATGGATAGAGCGGCTCAGCTTGTTGATATTATTGCGCCGGAACATGTTGAGTTTGCAGTTGATGATCCTGAAGAGCTTGTTGATTCGGTACGTCATGCGGGTGCAATGTTTGTAGGCCGGTATGGTCCCGAGGCATTGGGAGATTATGTGACTGGCTCGAATCACGTATTGCCAACTTCTGGTGCTGCGCGGTTTTCTTCAGGGCTTTCATCCCTTGATTTCATGAAAAGAACATCGATTCAGCGGATAAGTGTTGAAGCTTTTGCTGCTTTGTCGGAAGCTGCTGAAACTTTAGCTATTGCTGAAGGCTTGCCGGCACACGCAAATTCTGTGTCTATTCGCAAGAATTGATAGCGAGCGAGATAATGGATGAAAAAAATAAAATAGCGTCTATTCACTTAGACGATGAAACTTTATCAGCTGCTGGCCCAGACGCAGAGCATGAGCGGCGGGTCGCTATTTTCGATTTGATTGAAAATAACTACTTCAAGGTTGAGGG
>JGI2924J29684_1077035_pt1 | contig 13169 bp, 13 predicted proteins | sample BenlonsequencITS_FD_29684 | JGI IMG/M metagenome (IMG submission 29684)
CGCGACATCAACTGGGATATGAAACGTCTGGAAGGCTATCGTAACTTCTGTAACAAGCTGTGGAACGCCAGCCGCTTTGTGCTGATGAACACCGAAGACCAGGACTGCGGCTTCAATGGCGGCGAAATGACCCTGTCGCTGGCGGACCGCTGGATCCTGGCGGAATTCAACCAGACTATCAAAGCGTACCGCGACGCGCTGGATAACTTCCGCTTCGATATCGCTGCGGGCATTCTGTACGAGTTCACCTGGAACCAGTTCTGCGACTGGTATCTGGAGCTGACCAAGCCAGTGATGAACGGCGGAACGGAAGAGGAGCTGCGCGGCACGCGCCATACGCTGGTGACGGTACTTGAAAGTCTGCTGCGCCTGGCGCACCCGATCATCCCGTTCATTACCGAAACCATCTGGCAGCGCGTGAAAGTGATTTCTGGTATCACCGCTGACACCATCATGCTACAGCCGTTCCCACAGTACGATGCGTCTCAGGTGGATGAAGCGGCGCTGGCCGATACCGAATGGCTGAAGCAGGCGATCGTTGCCGTGCGTAATATCCGCGCGGAAATGAACATCGCGCCAGCTAAACCGCTGGAACTGCTGCTACGCGGCTGTAGTCAAGAAGCCGTTCGTCGCGTCAATGACAACCATAGCTTCCTGCAGACTCTGGCGCGTCTGGAAAGCATCACCGTGCTGCCAGCCGATGACAAAGGTCCGGTCTCCGTGACCAAAATTATCGACGGCGCCGAACTGCTAATCCCGATGGCTGGCCTTATCAACAAAGACGATGAGCTGGCGCGTCTGGCGAAAGAAGTGGCGAAAATTGAAGGTGAGATTAGCCGTATCGAAGGTAAGCTCGCTAACGAAGGTTTCGTCGCCCGCGCGCCGGAAGCGGTGATCGCCAAAGAGCGTGAGAAGCTGGAAGGTTACGCCGAAGCAAAAGCGAAACTGATTGAGCAGCAGGCGGTGATTAGCGCGCTGTAATTATTCGCCATCCGACAAATAAATTCAGGTTTGGGCCGGCGTTTACGCCGGCCTTTTTGCATCAGATAAACGGGAAGTAAGGCATGATGCCACGGGAAATCCACATCAGCGGACCATTTTCCAGCGGCTTCTCATCATTGGTTAGCTCAAGGGAATCCAGATCGCCCTGAACCTGCGTATTTTGCGCCAGCCAACCCACCAGCCAAATTTTCAACCACGGATAAGTCAGTCCCAACGTCACGCCGGATAGCATAAACACCACCAGTGACCGCCACAGCATACCGTGTGAAGTTACAGATGAACGAAAACAAATCGTATCGTTCGCCAGTGACAAATTGTTTAAAAACAGATTGCGTAACGTCACATATAAGTAACAGATTACCACTATAACCGCGAGGAGATAGAGGAAGTAACACGCCATTATCTGGCTGTAATATTACAGAATAATCGACCCTCCTGCCTGCGTATTCCCCATCGTACTTAATAAAATTATATCAGTGAACACCGGGGTAATTAGATAACCAATCACCACCGCAAAAGGAAAGAAGGTAACATTGATCTTACCCACCAATAGTGGACACGCGACTAAGTGAGTAAACTCTCAGTCAGAGGTGACTCACATGACAAAACCAGCATCAACCACCAAAAAGCCACGTAAGCAGCCATTGGTAACAGGGGTGTACAAGAAAGGATGTTTAAAGAGGTCTTGAAGTAGTAACCTGACTGCGGCTACACTGAAAGAACAGTTTTGGTAATTGCGGTCTTGTACACCCAGTTACCTCGGTTCAGAAGAGTTAGCGCTCAACTGCCCCCTCGAAAAAACCACCTTAGCGGGTGGTTTTTTCGTTTACAGAATCGGAGATTACGCCCGATAAAAAAGGATCTCAAAAAGATCCTTTTTTATTAGGTACATGTCCCCCCTATTTCATTGACAGCAACTTATTATAATCAGGGATGATGCCGGGTATATCATCCCTACTGCCATCGGGATAGAGTGCGGTAATATTTCCAGGAGGAGGATTTGGGCTTTCAAGTATGACTGGCTTATCTATATGAACAAACGGATATAGATGAATGTTTTTTGTATTAGACAAGCGATAATGTCGGCTCCATTTATCATAATTAGTATCCCCGCCAAAAAGCCGTAGTGTAGCTTCTTTGAACATATGATTTATAAAGATCATCGGGAAAAAATCAGCTGTTATATTCAGATTGCCACTGACATTTTTGGCATCGCCAGTATCATACGTATTAACGATCCCCCAATCCCTAAAATCAAAAAGATAGCTAGTATCGAAGACATTTCTCCCCTTAGATAAAGGACTATCGTCAGATAACCTGAAATGCACGCGGATTCTACTTAACTTCCACCGACAACGCCCCCCGCCATCTTTCGCGATACTGACCGACATAATATTTCCCGATCCTTGGCTGACAAAGGGCAGGGAAACCCCCGTCGTCGCGTCAGCCTGATAAGTATTTCCCCCGGCGGTAAAGTTTGTATTCGTACATTCAGATGACTCGTATAGCCCTCCCAGTGGCAAAAGCGTGACGCCCTCCGGCACGCGGAAAGACACGGTGAGCCGCTCAGAGTCGGCGGGCGGCGAGAGTTTCCTGCTCAGAAACAGTTCGTACCCGATATACAGCAGAACCGGAACCAGAAAAATGAGAAGCATGACACGCTTTTTAGTTCGGAAGTTCAACTTCTTCCTCCGTGACTGCCGCAAAGCGCAACAGGGCATTTTTTCCGGTTTCTTCTGTCTGCAGCCGGCTCAGCGTAAACCGCAGCATGTCCTGAAGCGCCAGAAACTCGCGGTTACGTTCAACTTCATCCGGGTTGCTGAAGTTTGCCTTTTGTTCTACAGCCTCCCGGAACAGGGTTCGCATGGCTTTCCGCTCCATATCCCGCGCCGGATCGGCCAGCTCCAGCACCTGATTGTGAATATAGGGAAGGTACTTACTCGCCATAAAATGATTCAGGGGTTTGGTGAATAACCCCGCTGAGGCCACATTTTCTCTCTGGGGAAAACGCTTCTCCAGCTCTCCCGGAGCCAGACATTGTATAAACGCCGCCTGATGCTCTCCCGTAGATTTCAGGCATTCTTCATTCAGGGAAGGGACAAGATACAGTTTGACCGCCGCTTTCTCCGTGTAGCTTACCGTTCCGCCCCCTATCCACAGCGTATTTCTCTCACCAGACTTCATGACGCTCTGTTCTGCGCGTAAAAACAAAACCGTTTTTCCGTGATGCCAGTACGGGTCTCTTTCCTGTGTAATCCCCATATCCACACCCGCATTCCCCCCGAAGGTTCGCGGTAAAAGACCTATTGCCGATGTTGCCAGCCAGTCAAAGCCCAGTTTGTCACCCAGCCCCCCCAGCTTCTCGTAAAGCTCGCTGTCCATATCCACCACCGGCGGTATCTGTGGCACCAGGTCGTTATCATTGACGTGACGGTAATGAGTGATATCCTTCAGAAGGTGCCCCGCCAGACGGCTGAAAGTCCGCGGCATTCCGTAGGTATACAGGACCGGATTAAAAACTTTCATCTCGGCGGCGTACAGCAGCGCCAGCGCCCCGCCCAGACTGTGACCACAGACAAACAGTTTTTTACCACCTTTAGCCAACGATTCCTGGACACCACTTAACTTATCCCCGAACTTCCGTTTAGCCAGCTGATAAGCCTCCAGAAAACCACCGTGCACGTCTCCCATCCCGCTCAGCTCTGCCTGACAACGCTTCGGCGCAAAAGAAAAATCTGTCCCAACATTCAGCCCGCTGGCCGTCCCGCACCACGCCACCAGGACATGCGCTCCGCATTCCACCGTGAACAGCCGCGAGTCCCCCTCCGGATTTTCATCCCTCCCCGGATGGGCCGTGTTCAGATACGTCGGTTTCAGGTACCGCTCCCGGAACGGCACGTCCACCGCCAGCGTATGAAAATAATTCGGAAACTCCGCAAACTGCGGGAGACAGGACAGATCCTGACATTTCTGCTCAAAAAAATACGAGATAAGGTGGGTGTCCTTGTCGGGTAAAAACTCCTCTGCATACGCCAGATCGGCCATAATGCCCAGGTTCAGTGCGTTCGCCAGGTCATACTCTTTCGTGTCATGCAGCGGCAGTACCCACGCCCGGAACGGACAGATTTCTATCACATGACGCTGCTCCAGCGCATCCCGCATGATTTCCGTCCCTTTCAGCGCCTTCCCCGGCGGAAAATGGAACGCCGGCGGCTCCGGCGCGTCCCAGCCCAGCATATCCGGCAGACGGTCGCACAGTTCCCCGATGGTCACATAGTGATGGTGATAGCCGACAGCCTCCGCTTTCTCCTGCACGTCTGAGCGCCAGGTTTTGTCCCGTGTCTCCCGGCGAAAGGCGTTTCCGCTCACCGGCTGGCTGTTCGGGTTGCGCCGCAGGCCCAGCGGACGCTGCTCCATGATGTCGGCCAGCTGCTGCCCGTCCGTTTTCACGTCTACCGCTATCCAGTACAAGTCGTCGAACCGCACCAGCCCCTGGATGTCAGTGACGCCGGCTGGCGGATTCGGGGGAGGCGTGGGGTCAAACCGGGTATGGCGCCCCTGGCCCACAGCGCCAGCTCCGCCGCGGTCGCCAGCGGATGGTATTCCAGCTGCACCTTCAGCCCGGATACCGGCTGGTTATTCTCGTCCACAAACTGCAGTTCCAGCCAGTAGGGCTTCTGCTTTCCGCATGCGACGGCCTTAAACGTCGGCCTGAGGCTGGTGACACACGTGTTATCGCCGGTCATTGCCATACTAATTCCCTGTATTTTAAGTGGTTAAAATCAGCCCATCATACCCCTGATCGGACTTAATCCAAATTATCGCTACAGCTCCAGCGATGGCCCCGGATACTCCCGCTCTTTTGTCAGTTCTTTCTGGCGCTGCTCATGCACCACCCACGCATGCGCTGCCGCCACCTCGTACTCGTGCCGCGTCACTGACGGCTCAAGCGCCTCACCTGCTCGCTTAAGCTCTGCACCCGCTGACACACGTCCCGAGCCTGTCGAACTCTTGCTTCAGCAGTTGCCCGGTAGCGTTCGCCTGCTCGCTCGATTTCTGCCTGAAATCCGTCGCCATTTTCAAATGACTGCTCATAGATTGCTCCCCTGAGTCTGAGATTGCGGCCCCCTTCCGGGTCCGCGAGGCTGATGCTGGTCTTCGTGGTCCGCACCACGTCCAATCCTGACGCTGTGAGCGTCTGTATCACGTCCTGACGAGTTTTAATCTCTCCATCCGTAATCGCCTCAGCAGCCTCCTGCTTCGTTCTGGGCAGGGTGTTCAGCGTGACCAGCGTCCGTCGGTTCTCCGGCGCGTTAGGGTCGTGCAGGTCCAGCTTCGCGTTCACGATGGTCTGCCACGCATCGATACGCGGCCGGTCGGCCCGGTCGTAATACGGCTGCAGACGCTTGCCCGTCAGCAGTTCCGTGTTCGGGATAAGGAAGTTCAGCTCAAGACGCCCTTTGTCCCGGGGTTCCACCCACAGGATGCTGTAGGCGGAATTTACTCCGGAAGGAGAAAATCTTAATGATGCAACTGTTTGAGTGTGCTATCAGCATTGATCATCAAGATATGAGACCCCGCTCAGAGAGCGGTTTTCTCACATCTCAGTGGTTAAAAAACGACCTTAACGTACAATAATTTTCGATATCCAAACTGACCCCTATTGGGTGATAGAACAAAACGGTAGCGTGGTGGGCGGCGGCGGTATTGCGCCGTTATCCTGTAGCGAACCCGACATTTGCGAACTGCAAAAAATGTATTTTTTGCCGGTGATCCGTGGTCAGGGGCTGGCAAAAAAGCTGGCGCTGATGGCTTTGGATCACGCCCGTGAACAGGGTTTTAAACGCTGCTATCTGGAAACAACGGCTTTTTTACGCGAAGCGATTGCGCTGTACAAGCGTTTAGGGTTTGAACATATTAGCGAGCCGCTCGGCTGCACCGGTCATATCGATTGCGAAGTGCGAATGTTAAAAATACTGTAATTTCGCATCAGCAATGCATACATGAAGTTTTACTACCTGCAATCCAAATATTGAATCGGATTGCAGGTTATTTCTTTATTCGTTCCTTCAGACCTCATCACGTTAAGACTGAATAACGGCAGATATTTTATTTAGCGATAACTATAAAAAATACCTCACCGGCTTTTATTTTACTATCAAGCTCAAGTATTTTTATAAAAAAATAACTATCATGTCTGCCTCGCGCAAAATGATGACCACTTCCACTTTCATCAATTCAAGGTATGCCCCCCTGGCCCAGGCGCCGTTTACCCGGCGGCTGGCACGCCGCTATGAAAACGAAACTCGCGGTCTGGCGACAAGATAAGGTCGGCTTCCACATCGCCAAAATAGCGCACACGTGCAGAAATCTCCTCGTCGGAAATCTGCTGCGCCAGCGCCAGGTAATCCTGATAATGGCGCGCTTCGGAGCGCAGGAGCGAGAGATAAAACGTCTGCAAATCCTCATCCAGCCACGGCGCCAGAGCGGCAAAACGTTCGCAGGAACGGGCTTCGATATACGCCCCGCAAATCAGCTTATCAATTAAGGTGAGCGGTTCGTGCGTGCGTACCGCTTTCAACATTCCTTTCGCGTAGCGGCTGGCGGTGATTTTCACATAAGGAATGTTTCTGGCCTGCATGACCTCACGTACCTGCCAAAAATGGTGCAACTCCTCTTTAATCAATAACACCATACGGTCGATAAGCTGACGTCCCCAGGGGTCATCAGTTTGCGGCATTACGCTTTTGCTAATCTGTCTATGCAGGGCAATAAAATCCGGCTCCGGTCCCTGACGAAAAGCGAACGCTTCATAAGGTTGCAGACAGGCGAGCAGCGCGTCGGCACCCGATTTATCGGCGACATATTTACGCACCAACAGCAGCGCGGTTTGCGCGGCCTTCAGTTCGCAGATCAAGTGATCGGTAAGCAGAAGCGGCAGATTTTGCGGTTCGCGGGCTTGTATAATCCACGCCTGCGGCGTCGGACAATGCAGAAAGTTAAGCACCGGAGAGAGTATTTGCGGGTAATTCATACGTAACCTGTTGAAAAAAATACGACAGCAAACGCTGCCGTACCGTAATACTACGCGGCTTTAGTGACGCACACCGTCGTCATCTTCATCGACATAATCGCCGTCATCATCCTCTTCGCCGTTAGGGTCTTCGAAATAGGTTCCCCAGCCGTCGTATTCAACATCATATTTTTCCGCCAGGTTCATCAGTTGCTCAACCTGAGCGTCGATGAGTTCGGCGTTCAACGCGCATTCGCTGAGGATATCGCAGCAAATGACCATGTCCCCCTCTTCCACCTCAAGTTCTTCCGGCTCCGTCACTTCATAGCCGAGTTTAAAGGCTTCTACCGCTGCTTTTTCCAGCGTTTCAAAATCGTCGGCGGACAGGTGATGCTCAATAGTGTACAGCGCGTCCGGATCGCTGCCGTCCTCAAGTAGCTCTTCAATAATTAAACGCGTTTCTTCACGCTGCTCTTCCAGTAATTCTGGGTTTGCCATAGCTCGTTCCTCGTAGATGTCCTGCCGATACTTTTATTGTCACACACCGTCGACGTTGCCTCCACCCTATCGAGAAAAGTTTTATCAAACAGAGTTGCAAATGAATAATCATCCATATAAATTGAATTTAAATTCAATTAAAGGCCTAAGCCATGTGAGGGAAGTATGTCTACGTTTTACCAAAAGCCTTTTTTAAAGTTACTTGATTTCACCACCGACGAACTCACTGCTCTGTTGCAGCTTGCCGCCAAACTGAAAGCCGATAAGAAAAACGGTAAAGAGAAACAAAAGCTGGTGGGTAAAAATATTGCGCTCATCTTCGAAAAAGACTCGACCCGGACACGATGCTCTTTCGAAGTTGCCGCATACGATCAGGGGGCGCGCGTGACGTACCTGGGTTCCAGCGGGAGCCAGATCGGCCATAAGGAGTCCATCAAAGATACTGCTCGCGTCCTGGGCCGGATGTTTGACGGTATTCAGTATCGAGGATATGGCCAGGAGATCGTCGAAACGCTGGCTGAATATTCCGGCGTACCGGTATGGAACGGTTTAACCGATGAGTATCACCCAACGCAATTACTGGCGGATCTGCTCACCATGCAGGAACATCTGCCGGGTAAAGCCTTTAACGAGATGACGTTGGTCTATGCCGGAGATGCGCGTAATAACATGGGTAACTCCATGCTGGAAGCCGCCGCATTGACAGGGTTGGATCTCCGTCTGGTCGCGCCAAAAGCCTGCTGGCCGCAAGCCGCGTTAGTGACAGAATGCAGCGCAATGGCGAAAAGGAACGGCGGCGCCATCACGCTGACCGAAGATATCACCTCAGGTGTAAAAGGCGCGGATTTTATCTATACCGATGTTTGGGTCTCTATGGGCGAACCCAAAGAGAAATGGGCGGAGCGTATTGCCCTGCTGCGTGATTATCAGGTCAACAGCCAGATGATGGCCTTAACTGGCAATCCGCAGGTTAAGTTCCTGCATTGTCTGCCTGCGTTCCATGATGACGAAACCACGCTCGGCAAAAAAATGGCCGAAGAGTACGGTTTACATGGCGGGATGGAAGTGACCGACGAGGTTTTTGAGTCTGCGGCCAGCATTGTCTTTGATGAAGCGGAAAACCGAATGCATACCATCAAAGCGGTAATGGTAGCGACGCTGTCTAAATAATGTCGTTATGATGCCGGATGGCGACGCTTATGCCTCTTATCCAGCCTACAAAATAGCACCGTGTAGGCCAACCGCCATCCGGCACAAAAAATATCAAGATAACGGGCGTGGTACTCTGCGCTACGCGATTCGCCCGGCTCCGTCATATTTTCAGAAATCATATAAAACAGCCTGTCGCTGTCAATGTCATACTTATCTGGCGCGGTCGTTGCTGCGACATGCGCTTTGATATGCTCAATCGCCTGACATAGCGCCGTCAGTATCCAGGCCTCCAGATGTTCAATATTGCCAACAATCATCGCTCTCCCTTAATTAAAATAGCGTTTTTTTCTAGCTATACACAAAATCATTCAAGTTACATCACAAAACGCTTTAGCCTTTTGAACAGCCCTTGCGCTGGCCCTGGAAGGGCGAGGCCCAGAGATGGGCCGAGTAACTCGCAGCCAACGCAGCGGCAGCTTGAAGGATTGATGTATAGACGAAAAAAGCGACTGCCACACTCCCCTTACTCTTATCGATTTTGCGCCAGCGCATGTTTATCGCCAGTGGTGTTTATATTTTGTTAATAATGCGCCAGCCTTTATGCAGCCTCTATGCATAAAACCCAGCGGTCCCCAACTGCCATCACTAACAACTATCTGATATTAAAGGTGTTAACATAAAAACGTTTTAGCGATCACAATTCGTGCTCTCTGCATAAGTCACCTTTACTTCCATAGTTATTTTTAAATTATTTAATCATCCCCCGATAATAAAATCACTGTCACGCATAGCTATGCGACCGTTAAATGAAATTTATTATTTTTCAACTGGTTAAAAACAAAACATTATTCAACGCAATAAACAAATTATTAACAATAAAAAATAAGAAATCATATTACTGCGTAGTAATTCATTTAATGCTTTACTATTTTTTTAATTTCTCTGACCTGGCTCATATATTAAATAAGAAAAATAACACACCTTAATTGATGTGAGTTTCATCACATTAATAACCAAAATAAAATCCAATGATTGCTCCCGAATTTAACTGAAACGCCGCGACTGCAAACATACTAAATATTTGCAGCCACTCCCTCTTTATTCTTGAAATTATCTAAAAGGTATAATGATGGAAAAGCATTTTGTCGGTTCTGAAATCGGTCAATTACGCAGCGTAATGTTGCATCGTCCTAATCTCAGCCTGAAAAGACTCACCCCCTCAAATTGTCAGGAATTGCTTTTTGACGATGTATTATCCGTAGAGCGCGCTGGTGAAGAGCATGATATTTTCGCCAACACGCTGCGCCAGCAAGGGGTAGAAGTGTTGCTGTTAACCGACCTGCTCACCCAAACGCTGGATGTGCCCGACGCCAAAACCTGGCTGCTGGATACGCAAATTTCCGATTACCGTCTTGGGCCCACATTTGCCGCAGATATTCGCGCTTGGTTAGCGGATATGTCGCATCGAGAACTGGCTCGTCATTTAAGCGGCGGTTTGACCTATGGCGAAATACCAGCTTCCATAAAAAATATGGTGGTCGATACTCACGATATTAATGACTTTATTATGAAGCCATTACCGAATCACCTATTTACCCGTGACACGTCCTGCTGGATATATAACGGTGTCTCAATTAACCCCATGGCGAAACCTGCACGCCAACGTGAAACGAATAATTTACGCGCTATTTATCGCTGGCATCCGCAATTCGCGGACGGTGATTTCATTAAATATTTCGGCGACGAAAACATTAATTACGACCACGCCACTTTAGAGGGCGGCGATGTGCTGGTGATTGGCCGCGGCGCGGTGTTGATCGGTATGTCTGAACGTACTACGCCGCAGGGTATCGAGTTCCTGGCGCAGGCATTGTTTAAACATCGTCAGGCGGAACGCGTGATTGCCGTTGAACTGCCAAAACATCGCTCCTGTATGCACCTCGACACCGTCATGACCCACATTGATATCGACGCCTTCTCCGTCTACCCGGAAGTTGTTCGCCCGGACGTTCAGTGCTGGACGCTGACGCCAGACGGACACGGCGGTCTGAAGCGAACTCAGGAAAACACGCTGGTTCACGCTCTTGAAAAAGCGCTTGGCATCGATCAGGTGCGCTTAATCACCACTGGCGGCGACGCATTCGAAGCAGAGCGCGAACAGTGGAATGACGCCAATAACGTGCTCACCCTGCGTCCCGGCGTGGTTGTGGGCTACGAGCGCAACATCTGGACCAACGAAAAATACGACAAAGCCGGTATTACCGTCCTTCCTATCCCCGGCGATGAACTGGGGCGCGGGCGCGGGGGCGCACGCTGCATGAGCTGCCCACTGGAACGTGATGGTATTTAAAGGAGACGTTATGGAAAACAAACGCACGCTGGTCGTCGCGCTGGGCGGCAATGCGCTGCTTAAACGCGGCGAGCCGCTGGAGGCTGATATCCAGCGTAAAAATATCGAACTGGCGGCCAAAACCATTGCCCAGCTTACTCAGCAATGGCGGGTAGTGTTAGTGCATGGCAACGGCCCACAGGTTGGACTGCTGGCGCTACAAAATAGCGCCTACGCCAGCGTTACCCCTTACCCGCTCGATATCCTCGGCGCGGAAAGCCAGGGAATGATTGGCTACATGCTGCAACAGGCGCTGAAGAATCAATTGCCGGAGCGTGAAATCAGCGTCCTGCTCACCCAAGTCGAAGTCGATGCCAACGACCCGGCATTCCTGAATCCAACCAAATATATCGGACCGATTTACGACGAAGCGCAGGCCCGCGCGTTACAGGCAGAAAAGGGCTGGGTATTCAAAGCCGACGGTAACGCCTTCCGCCGCGTTGTGCCCTCACCGCAGCCGAAACGCATTGTGGAAAACGATGCGATCCGCGCGCTGATTAGCCGCGATCACCTGGTGATCTGTAACGGCGGCGGCGGCGTGCCGATCGTGGAAAAAGCCGATGGCTACCACGGTATCGAAGCGGTAATCGACAAAGACCTGTCCGCCGCCCTGCTTGCCAGCCAGATCCACGCCGACGCGCTACTCATCCTGACCGATGCCGACGCAGTGTATCTCGACTGGGGCAAACCCACCCAGCGCCCGTTGGCGCAGGTTACGCCGGAGCTGCTTCGTGAAATGCAGTTCGACGCCGGTTCGATGGGCCCAAAAGTGACAGCGTGCGCTGAGTTTGTCAGCCGTTGCCGCGGCATTGCCGGAATCGGCTCGCTGGCGGATGGGCAAGCCATTCTCGCGGGTGAGAAAGGCACTCTGATTCGGTGCGAAACCGTCGAAGCATAAATCCATTTCATTTCATGACGCAAATTCGTTGCCGGACGGCGGCTTCGCCTTATCCGGCCTACATTGGCTTAAGGGTAAATAAATGTCTATTTCATTGAAAAAACGTAACTTTATTAAACTACTTGATTTTACTTCAGCGGAAATCCAGCACCTTATCGACCTCGCGATTGCGCTGAAAGCGGCGAAAAAAAGCGGCCATGAGCAAAAAACGCTGATCGGCAAAAACATCGCGCTGATTTTTGAAAAAACCTCTACCCGTACCCGTTGCGCGTTTGAAGTCGCCGCTTTCGACCAGGGCGCTCAGGTGACTTATCTCGGCCCAAGCGGCTCGCAGATTGGCCACAAAGAGTCCATGAAAGATACCGCTCGCGTCCTGGGACGGATGTATGACGGCATCGAATATCGCGGTTTTGGTCAACACATTGTGGAAGAACTGGGGGAATACGCTGGCGTTCCCGTCTGGAACGGCCTGACCGATGAATTTCATCCTACGCAGATCCTGGCCGATCTGATGACCATGCTGGAACATGCGCCGGGCAAAACGCTGCCGGAACTGAGCTTCGCCTATCTGGGCGACGCGCGCAACAACATGGGCAACTCGCTGATGGTGGGCGCGGCGAAGATGGGCATGGATATCCGCCTGATAGCACCAAAGTCCTTTTGGCCGGATGCCGCGCTGATCGCGCAGTGCCGGGAAATCGCCAACGATACCGGCGCTCGTATCACCTTAACGGAGAGTGTTAAAGACGGCGTTCACGGTGTGGATTTCCTCTATACCGACGTCTGGGTCTCGATGGGAGAGCCCAAAGAAGCCTGGGCGGAGCGCGTCAGTCTGATGACGCCATATCAGGTCAACCAGCAGGTGGTAAACGCTACCGGTAATCCTGATGTGAAGTTTATGCACTGCCTGCCCGCCTTCCATAACGAGCACACCAAAGTGGGACGCGAAATCGAAATGGCTTACGGCCTAAAAGGACTGGAGGTCACGGAAGAGGTGTTCGAGTCCGCAGGCTCGATCGTCTTCGATGAAGCGGAAAACCGGATGCACACCATCAAAGCGGTCATGGTGGCGACGCTCGGCGACTAATCCCACAGGATATGCGCCCTCGCGGCGCATATCCGTGATATCAGGAGAGAACATCATGGGTAAATTTAAATTTCCCACCGCTTATACCATCCTGTTTATTCTTATTGCCCTGGTCGCGGTGATGACCTGG
>JGI2924J29684_1077033_pt1 | contig 13168 bp, 10 predicted proteins | sample BenlonsequencITS_FD_29684 | JGI IMG/M metagenome (IMG submission 29684)
GTTGTTGAAAAAAGCAGCCGGTCTGGAGACTGCGTCAGGTGAACCTAACAAAAAGAAAGTTGGCAAGGTGACCAGCGCCCAGGTGCGGGAAATTGCTGAATTAAAGATGCAAGACCTGAATGCTAATACTGTTGATGCAGCTATGCGCATGGTTGAGGGCACTGCCCGCAGCATGGGCATAGAGATAGCCGGTTAAAAAATTGTGGGAGGAGAATTTCCGCTAATACCACAGGGAGGTATAATGTATGCCAAAAAGAGGAAAAAGGTATCAAGATGCGGCCAAGCAAATTGACCGTACCAAACTTTATGACCCGCTGGAAGCCATTGAATTGTTAAAGGGCATGGCCAAAGCCAAGTTTGATGAAACTGTGGAAGCTGCTATTAAGCTTGGCGTGGATCCGCGGCATGCCGACCAGCAGGTCCGGGGTGCCATGGTATTGCCCCATGGTACTGGTAAAACCCGTACTGTGCTGGTATTCGCCAAAGGTGATAAAGCCAAGGAGGCTGAAGCTGCCGGAGCGGATTTTGTTGGTGCGGAGGATATGGTGGAGAAGATTCAAAAGGAAGGTTGGCTGGGGTTTGAAGTAGCCATTGCCACCCCGGATATGATGGGTACGGTGGGTAAGTTGGGCCGTATTCTTGGTCCCCGGGGGTTGATGCCCAACCCCAAAACAGGTACCGTTACCTTTGATGTGACCCAGGCTATTCAAGAAGTGAAGGCCGGTAAAATTGAATACCGGGTGGATAAAGCCGGGAGTATTCATGTTCCTATTGGTAAAGCTTCTTTTGAATCTGAAAAACTTGCCCAAAACTTAAAGGCACTGGTCGAACAGCTCATCCGGGTAAAACCTTCGGCAACCAAAGGCCAGTATATTAAAGGTATTACGGTGACCACCACCATGGGGCCCGGTGTTAAGGTTAGTGCCCAGAAAGTTACCGCTTGATAAATTAAACTGCATAGTGATACCTAGCCGCAGACAGCAGGCGCCCTTAAGGGGCTTAATGGCCAAGTGCCGCCAGCCGAGGCCGGGAGGGTTTAACCTTTTAAGCTTTGCTTAAACGGGCCTCTGGCATGCTGTCTTGCACCGGAGGCTTTTTTAGTTATCCGATAGCTAATCGCCGCTAATACTCCCACTTTTTAAGCGGCAGATAAGCGGCGCTAAGCTCCTGGATAACAACTTCTAAGATTTATCGGATAGGGGACACACCTCTTCGAGGAATGTCCCCAATTTATGGGGTTAAAACCCCACCCGAATTAAGAATTTGTTTAATGGAAAAGGAGGTGTACATATTGCCTATTAATAAACAGGAAAAAGAACAAATGCTGCAAATGCTCAAGGAAAAGATGGGTTCCTCGCAAATAACTATTATGACCGATTATAAGGGTATCAATGTGGATGCCATGACCAAATTGCGCCGTAAAATGCGCGAGTCGGGCAGCGAGTTAAAGGTAGCTAAAAATACCATTATTAAAATTGCAGCCAGAGAATTGAATATGGAGGGTGCGGACCCGTATCTGGAAGGCCCTACTGCGCTGGCTTTCGGCATGAGTGATCCGGTGGCACCGGCCAAAGTGCTGAATGAATTTATTAAAGAGCATAAGAAGCTGGAAATAAAAGCAGCCATTTTGGAAGGACAGGTTATTGATGCAGCGCAAGTGAAGGCATTGGCCGGTTTGCCTTCCCGGGAGATGCTGCTGGCACAGGTATTGAGTGGTATGCAGGCTCCCATGTATGGTTTTGCCGGGGCACTGCAGGGCCTGCTAAGGAATCTTGTTTATGTGTTTGATGCCGTGCGTGAAAAAAAGGCCGGCGAAGCGGCGGGTTAAGGTGCTGGTCACTATCCACAGCAATTACGAAACGACTTGCAATAAGAAAATTAAATTTTTAGGAGGTTTATATCAATGTCCAAAGTAGCAGAAATACTTGAAGCCGTTAAGGGCTTAACCGTGTTGGAACTGGCCGAACTGGTCAAAGCTTTTGAAGAAGAATTTGGTGTAAGTGCCGCTGCCCCCGTTGCAGCCGTAGCTGCCCCTGTAGCAGGTGCTGCCGCTCCGGCCGAGGAAGAGGCTCAAACTGAATTTGACGTAATTTTGACAGCCGTTGGTGACAAGAAAGTAAACGTTATCAAGGTGGTACGCGAGGCTACCGGCCTTGGATTGAAAGAATCCAAGGAACTGGTGGACAGCGCTCCCAAGCCTATCAAAGAAAAAATCAGCAAAGAAGATGCCGAAGCGCTTAAGACCAAGCTCGTTGAAGCTGGTGCTACCGTTGAAATTAAGTAGCTGGTATTAAAAATTTTAACTATAAGCCGCTCCCGAGCCGGGGTGCGGCTTTTTGCTTGACAGTAAAGGAGTAACATGATATAATCCGAGAATGTCCATTATAAAGAGCATTGGTAAAAATAGCAGATTTTTCTGGGCTAGTTCTTTTATAAAGGCTTTTATTTTTTATGCATGCCCGGAAAATGTATCCGTTATAAAAATAATGGAAATAATACATTAGATAGCTTTTTTTATTTTGTTAGTAAGCGAGGGATTGTGAAAAGGACAAGACCTTGCTTTTCGTTGTTTGTATTAATATTAATGCCTTATTTTTGGGGGTGTGGTGCTGTAGATGTATCCTGAGCAACTGGGTACTAGAACCAGGTGGAATTTCGGGAAGTTCCAGGAAGTTTTGGAGCTGCCTAATCTCATTGAAGTGCAGCGCAACTCGTACGTATGGTTTCTTAACGCAGGGCTGAGGGAGGTGTTCCATGATATTTCTCCCATTCAGGACTTTACCGGCAATTTAGTGCTGGAGTTTTTGGATTACAGCCTGGGGAAACCAAAGTATGGCGTCGAGCAATGTAAGGAACGCGATGTCACCTATGCTGCTCCACTTAGGGTAAAGGTGCGCCTGATTAACAAGGAGACAGGTGAGGTTAAGGAACAGGAAGTTTTTATGGGTGATTTCCCGCTGATGACCGATAAGGGTACTTTTATTATCAACGGGGCCGAGCGGGTTATTGTCAGCCAGTTGGTGCGTTCACCCGGTGTTTACTTTGCGGAGACACACGACCCCAGCGGCAAAAAACTATATGGTGCAACTATTATACCCAATCGTGGCGCCTGGCTGGAGTTTGAAACTGATATCAACGACCAGCTTCACGTGCGAATTGACCGCACCAGAAAGATTCCTGCGACAGTATTGATTAGAGCTTTGGGTTACGGATCCAATATCATGATTACGGATTTATTTAACGAGAACATACATATCCAGGAGACCCTGGCCCGGGATAATACTGATTCAACGGAAGATGCGCTGGTGGAAATCTATAAGCGCCTTCGCCCCGGCGAGCCGCCTACGGTGGATAGCGCCCGGTCGCTGTTGGAGACACTCTTTTTCGACCCCAAACGTTATGACCTGGCAGTCGTAGGACGCTATAAGATTCAGAAAAAGCTAAAACACGGAGTGTTGTACCGTTATCCTGAAAGCGAGAACCAGGATACCGAATTTGATCCCTATTTAAAAACAGAAGTGCCCAAAGTACGGGAATTTATTCGGGAGCTATCCGCCCAGGATATCATTGAAACGGTTAATTACCTGCTGCGCCTTATGGAAGGTGAGGGGCAGGTGGATGATATCGACCACCTGGGCAACCGGCGCCTGCGCTCGGTGGGAGAGTTGCTGCAAAATCAGTTTCGTATCGGCTTATCCCGTATGGAACGTGTGGTGCGGGAACGTATGACCATCCAGGATGTGGATGTTATTACCCCGCAGGTGTTGATTAACATTCGCCCCGTTGTGGCGGCCATTAAAGAATTTTTCGGCTCAAGCCAGCTCAGTCAGTTTATGGATCAGACAAATCCTCTGGCCGAATTGACCCACAAACGACGCTTATCCGCCCTGGGACCCGGTGGCCTTAGCCGGGAGCGGGCAGGTTTTGAAGTGCGGGACGTGCACCACTCTCACTATGGTAGGATGTGTCCCATTGAGACCCCCGAGGGTCCTAACATTGGTTTAATAGGCTCTCTCTCGTGCTATGCACGGATTAATAATTTTGGTTTTATTGAAACGCCCTACCGCAAGGTGGATAAAGATAACAAGCGGGTAACGGATGAAATAGTATATCTTACTGCTGATGAGGAAGAAGATCAAATCATTGCCCAAGCCAATGCACCGCTAAACGAGGATTTTTACTTTGCTGAAGAACGGGTTAACGCCCGTCACGGCAGTGAAATACTGGTGGCACCTGCGGAGCAAGTGGATTACATGGATGTTTCGCCCAAACAGGTGGTCAGTGTGGCCACTGCGTTAATACCGTTTTTGGAACATGATGATGCCAACCGGGCATTAATGGGTGCCAACATGCAGCGGCAAGCCGTGCCTTTACTTAGAACCGATGCCCCGCTGGTGGGCACTGGTATTGAATATAAGGCGGCCCGGGATTCCGGCGTGGTCAAACTGGCCAATAACAGTGGCGTGGTGGAAAGGGTTACGGCCACCGAAATTGTAATCCGGACAGACGACGATAGACTGGAAAAGTATAAGTTGTTGAAGTTTTCCAGGTCCAACCAGGGTACCTGTATTAATGTGCGGCCGATAGTTAGTAGGGGTGAAAGGGTTGTGGCCGGTCAGGTTATCGCCGACGGGGCCTCTACCGACAATGGTGAACTTGCCCTGGGCCGCAATATCCTGGTAGCCTTCATGCCCTGGGAGGGCTACAACTACGAAGATGCTATATTGATCAGTGAAAAGACTGTTAAGCAGGATTACTTTACTTCCATACACATAGAGGAATATGAATGTGACGCCCGGGACACTAAGCTGGGTCCCGAAGAAATCACCCGGGACATTCCTAATGTGGGTGAGGAAATATTAAAGGATCTGGATGACCGTGGTATTATCCGTGTAGGTGCCGAGGTGCGGCCCGGAGATATACTGGTGGGTAAGGTTACCCCCAAGGGGGAAACAGAGCTTACTGCCGAAGAACGCTTGCTGCGGGCTATTTTTGGTGAAAAGGCCAGGGAAGTACGGGATACGTCGCTGCGAGTACCTCATGGTGAAGCCGGCAAAGTGGTGGATGTCAAGGTGTTCGCCCGGGATAACGGTGATGAATTGCCCCCCGGGGTTAATCAGCTGGTTCGGGTATACATTGCCCAAAAACGCAAGATATCCGAGGGTGATAAAATGGCCGGACGCCACGGTAACAAGGGTGTTGTGGCACGCATTTTACCCGAGGAGGATATGCCGTTTTTACCCGATGGCACGCCTATAGAAATTGTACTTAATCCTTTGGGGGTGCCCTCCCGGATGAATATAGGCCAGGTCCTGGAGACACACCTGGGCTGGGCTGCCCATGCACTGGGGATTCACATGGCTACCCCGGTATTTAACGGCGCATTGGAAGAGGATATCGTAGCCCAGCTGGAAAGGGCAGGACTACCCACCAACGGTAAAATGACTTTGTATGACGGTCGTACCGGTGAACCATTTGATAATCCGGTTACAGTTGGGTATGTGTATATGCTTAAACTGGCCCACCTGGTGGATGACAAAATCCATGCCCGTTCCACGGGACCATATTCACTGGTTACCCAGCAGCCGCTGGGCGGCAAGGCTCAGTTCGGCGGTCAGCGTTTTGGTGAAATGGAGGTTTGGGCGCTGGAGGCTTATGGCGCGGCTTACACGCTGCAAGAGATACTTACCGTCAAATCCGATGATGTCGTCGGGCGGGTAAAAACCTATGAAGCAATTGTCAAAGGTGAAAATGTGCCTGAACCCGGTGTGCCCGAGTCCTTCAAAGTGCTTATTAAAGAACTTCAAAGCTTAAGTCTGGATGTCAAAGTGCTTTCAGAGGACGATCGGGAAATTGAAATCAAGGAAGCGGAAGATGATATTGCTGAAACCGCCAAGGATTTAGGCATTGAATTGCATGAGGATCGGGGACGTCGGCGGGATGATAATTATGAAGAACCCGAAGATGAAGAAGACGTGGAACCGGGTGAAGATATCGACCAATTGGATGAGGATGCTCTTATAAATGAAGACGGTAAATTGGATGATCTGGATGAGGTAAATAATCTTGACGGGGATCTAAACGATTATGACCCCGATGAGGATAATTACTAACACAGTTAGAAAATCCGAAGGGAGAGAGGTCCTTGCTGGACTTGAATAACTTCGACCGAATTCGCATAGGCCTGGCTTCACCGGAACAAATCCGGGCCTGGTCCAACGGTGAGGTCAAGAAACCCGAGACCATCAATTACCGCACATTAAAACCCGAGCGGGACGGGCTGTTTTGCGAACGCATTTTTGGTCCCACCCGCGACTGGGAATGTCATTGCGGTAAATATAAACGTGTTCGTTATAAGGGCGTAATTTGCGATCGCTGTGGTGTCGAGGTGACGCGTTCCAAGGTGCGCAGGGAGAGGTTGGGACATATTGAGCTGGCTGCACCGGTATCCCATATCTGGTATTTCAAAGGAATACCCAGCCGGATGGGACTTTTGCTGGATATGTCCCCCCGGGCGCTGGAAAAGGTATTGTATTTTGTCTCATATATAGTAGTTGATCCCATGGAAACACCGCTGCTTAAAAAGCAGCTGCTCACTGAAACTGAATACCGGGAACACCGGGAAAAGTATGGCAGCAATTTTAAGGCGCTTATGGGAGCAGAGGCGATCAAGCAGCTGCTGCAAGAAATTAATTTGGAAGAAATGAACCGGGAATTACGTTTGGAACTGCGGGATGTTTCAGGACAGCGTAAAATCCGTGCCGTTCGCCGGCTGGAAGTTGTTGATGCCTTCCGTAAAAGTGGCAACCGTCCTGAGTGGATGATTATGGACGTGGTGCCTGTAATCCCGCCCGAGCTGCGTCCCATGGTGCAGCTGGACGGTGGCAGGTTTGCCACTTCGGATTTAAACGACCTTTATCGCAGGGTGATCAACCGCAATAACCGTCTCAAAAGGCTGCTGGATTTGGGAGCTCCGGATATCATAGTGCGTAATGAGAAGCGCATGTTGCAGGAAGCTGTGGATGCCCTAATTGATAACGGCCGGCGGGGTCGACCCGTGACTGGGCCGGGTAACCGTCCTTTAAAATCATTGAGCGACATGTTAAAGGGGAAACAAGGCCGGTTCCGTCAAAACCTGCTGGGCAAAAGGGTGGATTATTCCGGGCGTTCTGTAATTGTGGTGGGCCCCAAGCTGCAACTGCACCAGTGCGGTTTACCCAAAGAAATGGCTTTGGAGCTATTCAAACCCTTTGTAATGAAAAAACTGGTCAATGACGGTCATGCCCATAATATCAAAAGTGCCAAGCGCATGGTGGAACGCGTGCGCCCGGAGGTGTGGGATGTCCTTGAAGAGGTCATCAAGGATCACCCGGTGATGTTAAACCGCGCACCCACGCTGCACCGCCTGGGTATTCAGGCTTTTGAGCCAAAGTTGGTGGAAGGGAAGGCTATACAAATTCACCCCATGGTTTGTACCGCTTATAACGCTGACTTCGACGGAGACCAAATGGCGGTGCACTTGCCTCTATCCGCTGAATCCCAGGCCGAGGCAAGATTGCTGATGCTTTCAGCGTATAATATTTTAAATCCCAAGGATGGGCATCCCGTGGCCATTCCCACCCAGGATATGGTGTTGGGCAGCTATTACCTGACTATGGAAAAGCCCGGCGATCTTGGCGAGGGTAAAACCTTTTACGGTGCGGAAGAAGCCATGATAGCTTATGAAAATGGCGCAGTTAGCCTCCATGCCAAGGTCAAGGTCAGGTTAGATGAAGAGATTATAGAAACAACCGTGGGCCGGGTCATCTTTAATTCAGCTGTTCCCAAAAAGCTTGGCTATTTTAATAGGGTGGCTGATAAAAAAGCACTAAGTAAAATTGTGGATGAATCTTACCGTAAACTTGGTTTTTCCGCTACCGGCCAGTTGTTGGATGGAATTAAGGGCCTTGGCTTTAAGTTCGCCACTAAGGCAGGAGTAACCATTGGCAATGCGGATATCATTATCCCCGAAAAGAAGAAAGAAATACTGGGCGACGCCGAAAAACAAGTTGCTAAAGTAGAGGTTCAATACCGCCGGGGCTTGATCACAGAGGAGGAGCGCTATCGCAAGGTTATCGGCATATGGAATGATGCCACCAGAAAGGTTACCGATGCGCTGATTGAATCCCTGGATAAATTTAACCCGGTATATATGATGGCCAACTCCGGTGCCCGGGGTAATATTCAGCAAATTCGCCAGCTGGCGGGCATGCGGGGCTTGATGGCGGATCCTTCGGGACGGATTATCGACCTGCCCATTAAAGCAAACTTTCGCGAAGGTCTGACGGTTTTGGAGTACTTTATTTCCACGCACGGTGCCCGCAAAGGTTTGGCAGATACCGCTCTGCGTACAGCTGACTCGGGATATTTGACCCGCCGCCTGGTGGATGTGGCCCAGGATGTCATCGTGCGGGAGGTCGATTGCGGCACTGAAGAGGGTATCAGTGTTTCCGAAATTAAAGACGGCACCGAGGTAATTGAAAAGCTCGAGGATCGTATTGCCGGACGGATTGCCCTTGAAGATATCATGCATCCGGAAACAGGGGAAGTTATTGTGTCGGCAGGTCAGGTGATTGAATATGATGACGCTGACAGCATTGTTGCAGCCGGTATCAGGAAAGTTAAGATCCGTTCCGTGCTCACCTGTAAAAGCAGGTATGGAGTATGTATCAACTGCTACGGCCGCAACCTGGCCACCGGGCATATGGTGGATATTGGCGAGGCGGTGGGTATTATTGCCGCACAATCCATTGGTGAGCCCGGCACCCAGTTGACTATGCGCACATTCCATACCGGTGGTGTGGCCGGAGATGATATTACCCAGGGTCTGCCCAGGGTTGAGGAACTTTTTGAGGCCCGCAAGCCCAAAGGCCAGGCCATTATTGCCGAAGAGGGCGGCCTGGTCGAATTAAGAGAGGTCAAGGGGCGTAGAGAAATAGATATCACCAGCGATGACGGCAGCAAAAATAACTATGTAATCCCTTATGGCGCCCGATTGAAAGTACAAAATGGAGACCGGGTGGATGCCGGTGACGAATTGACCGAGGGTTCAGTTAACCCCCATGACCTGTTAAAAATAAAGGGTGCCACTGGAGTGCAAATATACTTGCTTCATGAAGTGCAGCGGGTATATCGCCTGCAGGGTGTGGATATTAATGATAAGCATATTGAAGTGATGATTCGCCAGATGCTGCGCAAAGTACGGGTGGAGGATCAAGGTGATACATCGCTGCTGCCCGGGGGACTAATCGACATATTTGATTTTGAAGAAGAAAACAGGCTGGTTGAGCTTGAGGGCGGTGAACCGGCCCAGGCTAAGCCGGTATTGCTGGGCATTACCAAGGCATCTCTGGCTACGGATTCATTCCTGTCGGCAGCCTCGTTTCAGGAAACCACCAGGGTGCTTACCGAGGCGGCCATTAAAGGAAAAATGGATCCACTTCTGGGGCTCAAGGAAAATGTTATTATAGGTAAGCTGGTGCCTGCCGGTACCGGTATGAGCCGCTATCGAAACGTTGAGATTAATCCGCCTGAGGATGTTGAGGACCTAAAGGAAACAGTGGATTTAACTTCAGAGGTGTAACCGGCCAAAGGGTGCCGGGGGATGATATGCAGCCGGGCGCCAATCAGTGTGCCTGGCTGTATGTCCCAAAAAAATTATATAACCGAGCACCTCCCAGGCATCGGTGAAATTTATTGACTTTGCGTGTTGGTAGTGATATTATGCTTAAGTGTGTTATTTTTGGGGGTGTCGATTATGCCTTTAAAACGGCTGCAGGCAGCCAAGGAAAAGTCGGTGGGTAGCAAGCAAACCGTTAAGGCATTGAAAAAAAAACTGGCCAAAGTGGTGTATGTAGCAGATAACGCAGATAAACATGTCGTCGATCCTGTGATTAAGTTGTGCGAGGAAAACCAGGTCTCGGTTATACGGGTAGATTCCATGAAAAACCTGGGCAAGGCTTGTGGAATTAAAGTTGAATGTGCTACGGCAGCTATTATAGAAGATTAATTGTTTATATTTTGCCTTAAATTAATAATGCGGCAAAGGAGGTGTAATTGAATATGCCGACAATCCACCAGCTGATCAGAAAAGGCAGAGAGGATTTAATTAAAAAATCTACTGCACCGGCATTGAAAGAATGCCCGCAGAAAAGGGGAGTTTGTACCAGGGTATATACCACAACTCCTAAAAAACCAAACTCAGCGCTGCGCAAGGTGGCCAGGGTAAGGCTTACCAATGGTATTGAAGTAACCTCCTATATCCCCGGTATCGGTCACAACCTGCAGGAGCACTCGGTGGTGCTGGTTCGCGGCGGTAGGGTAAAGGACCTGCCGGGCGTTAGGTATCACATTGTCAGGGGTGCTTTGGACTGTGCCGGAGTGCAGAACCGTAATCGGGGTCGTTCCAAGTATGGTGCCAAACGGCCAAAAAAATAAGACAATTGCTCTAAGTCCTTGATATCTTAATACGTAAGGGGGGAAACAAATGCCGAGAAGAGGTGCTGCACCAAAACGGGACATTATGCCCGACCCGGTACACAACAGCAAGGTGCTTACCAAGTTAATAAATCAAGTTATGCTCGATGGTAAAAAGGGCGTAGCGGAAAGCATCTGCTATGGTGCTTTTGATATTATCCGGGAAAAAACCGGCAAGGATCCCAGCGAAGTTTTTGAGCAGGCCATGAAAAATGTAATGCCGGTTCTAGAAGTAAAGGCCCGCCGGGTAGGTGGTGCCAACTATCAAGTGCCTGTGGAAGTAAGACCAGAACGCAGGCAGACACTGGCTATTCGCTGGATAACCAGATATTCCAGGGAACGTGCCGGTAGGACCATGCGGGAGCGCCTGGCGGATGAATTAATCGATGCATCCAACAACACAGGGGCTTCTGTAAAGCGGAAAGAAGATACCCATAAAATGGCGGAGGCTAACAAAGCTTTTGCTCACTACAGGTGGTAATGAAAGGGGGGGTCTTAATGGCGAGGCAATTTCCGCTCGAAAAAACTCGCAACATTGGCATTATGGCACATATAGACGCCGGAAAGACCACCACCACCGAGCGCATCCTGTTTTATACAGGTAAGGTGCACAAATTGGGTGAAGTCCATGATGGCGCGGCAACCATGGATTGGATGGTTCAGGAGCAGGAAAGGGGTATTACCATCACCTCTGCTGCAACGACGTGCCAATGGCGAGATCATTGTGTAAATATTATTGACACACCCGGACACGTGGACTTTACTGTTGAGGTGGAAAGGTCGCTGCGTGTGCTGGATGGGGCGGTTGCCGTTTTTTGTTCAGTGGGTGGTGTAGAACCCCAGTCTGAAACGGTATGGCGGCAGGCCGATAAATATAGGGTGCCGCGGATTGCTTATATCAATAAAATGGACCGTGTTGGCGCAGATTTTTTCAATGGTATGGCTATGATGCGTAAAAGATTAGGTGCTAACCCGGTAGCAATTCAATTGCCCATTGGTGTGGAAGAGAATTTTAGCGGCATTGTTGACCTGGTTCGCAACAAGGCCATCAGGTACATTGACGACCTGGGCACCACTAGCGAGGAAACAGATGTTCCCGAGGACATGTTGGAACTGGTTACCGAACACCGGGAAAAACTTCTGGAGGCGGTGGCCGAATTCGATGAAGAGTTAATGCTCAAGTATCTCGAAGGCGATCAGCTTACTTCCGAAGAGATCAAGGGCGCTCTGCGTAAGGCCGCACTGGCGGTGAAGATAATACCGGTACTTTGCGGTTCCTCTTTTAAAAATAAAGGGGTTCAGCCCTTATTGGATGCCATCGTGGATTATCTACCATCTCCGCTGGATGTTCCTGCTATCCGAGGTGTACACCCTGACACCAGCGATGAGGACACGCGGGTAGCTGATGACGAAGCACCTTTTTCAGCACTGGCTTTTAAAATTATGACGGACCCATACGTGGGAAAATTGACTTACTTCAGGGTATATTCAGGGCGGATGGCCAGCGGATCATATGTTTATAACTCCACTAAGGGAAAACGGGAGCGTGTAGGCCGTATACTGCGAATGCATGCCAACCACCGGGAAGAGGTCAAGGAGATCTATTCCGGTGATATAGTGGCAGCCGTAGGACTAAGGGACACCTCAACCGGGGATACCCTGTGCGATGAAAAACAGACGATACTGCTGGAGTCCATGGAGTTTCCCGAACCCGTTATTTCTGTGGCCATTGAACCCAATACCAAGGCCGATCAGGATAAAATGGCTGTAGCTTTGCAAAAACTGGGCGAAGAAGACCCCACCTTCAAGGTAAGTATTGACGCTGAAACGGGGCAGACCATCATTAGAGGTATGGGCGAACTGCACCTGGAGATTATTGTGGATCGCTTACTGCGTGAGTTTAAAGTGCAGGCCACGGTTGGTAAGCCCCAGGTCGCCTATAAAGAGACTATTCGCAAAAAATCCAAGGCTGAAGGCAGATTTATTCGCCAGTCCGGCGGGCGCGGTCAATACGGTCACGTAGTAATTGAGATTGAACCGGCCGAGCCGGGCACCGGGTTTGAATTCGTCAATAAAATTGTTGGCGGGGTAATACCCAAGGAATATATACCGGCGGTATCAAACGGTATTTCCGAGGCTATGTCTAATGGTGTAGTAGCATCCTATCCGCTGGTAGACCTGCGGGCTACATTGCTTGATGGTTCTTATCATGATGTTGACTCTTCAGAAATGGCCTTTAAAATAGCAGGCAGCATGGCGCTGCAAAATGCGGCTAAAAAGGCCGGAGCAGTATTGCTGGAACCGGTCATGAAGGTGGAAGTGGTGGTCATGGATGAGTATATGGGTGATGTTATTGGTGATATAAACGCCCGCCGGGGGCGTATCGAGGAAATGGAACCCCGGGGAATAAATCAAGTTATTCATGGCATTGTACCGCTATCGGAAATGTTCGGTTATGCCACTGAACTGCGTTCCAGAACCCAGGGCCGTGGCACTTATACGATGCAGTTCAGCCACTATGAGGAAGTGCCACAGAACATTGCGGAAAGTATTGTATCTAAAAGATTTTACGGATAATTGCAAGGAGGAATCAAAAACCAACCATGGCAAAGGCGAAATTTGAGCGGACTAAACCGCACGTAAACATCGGTAC
>JGI2924J29684_1077034_pt1 | contig 13168 bp, 12 predicted proteins | sample BenlonsequencITS_FD_29684 | JGI IMG/M metagenome (IMG submission 29684)
GGATTACTGTAACGATTTACCGGCGCAACCGCCGCCCGGGTCGCGGTTGTGCCGGAAATGACTTACAGTAAACCGTATCAGCGGACTACCGAATTGTTGTCAGAAGAAGTTTATGGCACTCATGTCACATGTCTATCATCCATAATGGTACTATAAAGTATTAATTAATCTAATAAAGAGTATCTAATGACCGAACACTCACGAGAGAATCGACGACTCTGGAACGAGTGGAGCGACGACTTCCAGGCCGTCTGGAACGCTGATACGGGCAACGGGGAACTGCCACCGACGCCGTCCCCGTTCGAATCAGATGCCCCCGGTGGTCGTCAGCCCGAAATTCTCACTTCAGTCGAGGGGAAAGAGTATGTCGAGTTAGGCTGCGGTGGTGGTCAAGGAACTGTCGGAACCGCCGAACTAGGGGCTGAAACCGTCGTCGGCGTTGATTTCTCCGGGGAACAACTCCGACACGCGAGACAACTACGGGAGTTTTGCGGCGTCGACGTTCAGTTCGTGACGGGTGACGTGACGGATCTCCCACTCGCCGACGACAGGTTCGATATAGCGTCCTCCGAATGGGCGTTCCAGATGGTCGCACACCTCGACGAGGCACTCGACGAAGCTCACCGTGTCCTTCGGGATAGCGGTGTTTTCGTCCTCAGCGCCCCGCATCCGGTCTATGAAACCCTCGATACGGACAAAGGAACCGTTGATGGGAACTATTTCGATACCGGTCCTCGGAAGATTACAATCGACGAGGATTACGAATCGACGTTGACTGTCTTTGACCGTACGGTCGCCGATCTCCACAACGGTCTCGTTGACGCCGGATTTGAGGTTCGACGGATCATCGAACATAGACAGCGCGAGGTTGAGGAGAACCAGCCGTCGGAAACTGATCTACCCGAGATACTATGGAACGTACCAAAGAGCGTTCGGTTCTGGGCAGTCGCAGAGTGAACCAGACTCTGGAAAAGCAATGACTGGTAGCTCACTTTTCGATATTCGCCACGCGTCTCTTGGTAGCTATCAGGGTATCAATTGCTGCGCCGGAACCTACGTGATCTGTACTGAGCGATTACCCGTTCGTAGATGACTCGGATTACATGCCGCATTTGCTCTGTGTGTTCAGCAGAACTTCACCGAACTACCGAATTACTGTCAAGAGTGAACTGCTGAATATGGGTACAGCACGGGACTGGAGTTTGTTTTCACGCCGATCAGGGAAATGATGTAAACGAAAAGTGGCGCGATTCCCCGCCCTTCCGAAAACCGCAGACCTTCTAGTAGAGTATCCCACATTAATTTCCAGAATGGCACCTTAGATTCTTTCTGACAGATACGTAGGGTTTTTCTCGTTCAGAAAATCTGATAGTGTATTTAAGCAGCTGTCGTGTATTGGTCGAGTATGAGCGCAATTGGTTCGGTATCGACCGCAGCGTCAGTTCTTCGACGAAACCCCACGATCCTGCTCGTTGGGGTGCTTTTCGTGGCCCTCAGTGAAGTGACAATCCTGCTGGATGTGTACGTGGGCCCGATGGCCCAGTTGCTCGCCTATCCGCTTTCGTTTCTCGTCACGCCGTTCCTGCTCGGCGGCATCATCACGCTGATCGACGAAGGACTCGATGGATCGACGCAACTCGGGTCGTTTGTTCGTGGCGGTAAGGAGAACTACGTCTCGATGCTCGGTGCAACGGTGCTGTTTGGGCTGATCGTAATCGGAGCGTCGGTCGTGAGCGGAATCCTGCTGGTGATCGTCGGCGTCGGGACGGCTGCCGGCGGCGGCGGGGCACTCGGCATAGGAATTGGTGTCGTCTTCCTGTCCGTGTCCATGACGCTTTTGATGATGTTCCTCCAGTTCTACGACGCCGCGATCGTCGTCAGCGACGCCCAGGCAATCGAATCGATCCCCCACAGCGTCCGGCTCGTCTGGAACAATTTTATAAGCGTCGTCGGCTTCTCGATCGTCTTCTTCGTGAGCCAGCTAATCGGCCAGGGGCCAGGGATAGCACTCTTTCTCTCGGCCGTCGAAGTCACCGAAACCGGCGAGACCGTGATCGCCTCCGAATCGACGCTGTATCTCTCGATCGCGGTGACGATCGTTCTCGGGACGGTCATGCTAGCGTACGCCTACACCTACTTCATAACCTACTACCGGAGCATTCTCGAAGACGAGTCCCCGTCCAGCAGCGTCACAGCAGACTGAGACAGTTTCCTGTCGCCAATTACCGCCGCTCGCCGGAACGGGATACGGGAGCGGCGAGCGGCGGGAACTAGTGACAGCAATCCGTACGAGACGGATGCCTGTCAGTCAGTTCCGGTCCGCGACCGAAGTGAAACGAGTACACCGGGGCGTCGGTACAGCAATCCGTCTGCAGCCACCACGGCCCTTCCGCAGCCAGCGTAACGCCTAACTCGAGTATTCTCGTTGGGGGCGTATGGAGGACTTCCACGTCCACTCCAACTACTCCGACGGCGAGTTCCTCGAGGGGATGGTCCGGGCCGCCGAGGCCGCCGGCCTCGAGGGGATCGGCTTCGCAGACCACTGCAACGTCGCGCCGCGGGATCGCATGGAGTGGGTTCGCAGCGTCTACGGGTTCAACCTGGACATCACGTACGACCGCCGCCGACGGGCCATCGAGCACGTGCGAGCGGAAACGTCGATCGACGTCTACGACGCCGTCGAGATGGACTACGATCCACGCGACGAAGCCGAAATCCGCGAGTTTCTCGCGGAGGCCGAGTTCGACTACGCCGTCGGTAGTGTCCACGAGGTCGCCGGGGCGAACGTGCAGGTCTCCTCGCAGTTCACCGATCGCCCGGAGGCCGAACGCGACCGCATCGTCGAGGAGTACTTCGATCGGCTTGTCTCCCTGATCGAGTCGGAACTGTTCGATATCGCCGCACACGTCGACCTCGTCGAACGCACCAAACCGCTTCGCGGGCGGGCGACCGAAAACCACTACGAACGCGTCGCCCACGCACTCGCCGAGTCCCAGACAGTCCCCGAGATCAACGCTGGCCGAGCACTGACCGACGACGGGATCGTCCACCCCGCCGAGACGTTCCTCGAGACCCTGCGCGACCACGACATCGCCGTCACCGTCGGCACCGACTCCCACGCCCCCGACGAGATCGGCGGGCGGGCCGACTTCCTCGAGGCGTTTTTCGACGACTGGGGGCTCGAGCCGGTCGATCCCCCGGCGCTCGAGTAACTCCGACTAGTTGGCTTTGGTGAGATTCTTAGTCAGTGATTGGCTACAGAAGTTGTGCTGAATACGGAATAGATGCACCACAGCGGCATCGATTGTTTCGTTCCCAGTTCACTACCTCAGCCAGCCAGTACATCTGTGCACTTACCGAATACGAAGCAGGATTATCAGACCTGCTACTGGAAGTAGGAAGGCGGGCAAAATTCCTCCGAGAAGTAGCAATTCCAGAGGGAGAAAAAAGATCAGCAGTAGTACAAGGTTGGTAATCAAAAGTGTGATAATCAGATTGAGTCGGAAGATGACTGGGTTCTCGTTCATTATCTCGTATTTCGACCGACTCTCGAATATGTTTCTTGTGGGTTGACTACGTGACCTGTATCGAGTGACCTCTAAGCTCGTACATCGAGTCGAATCCCGCGGAATAGTCGCGCTGTGAGTTCAGTACGCCTCGCTCAGTCTGTCCAGTGGCTGGTAGAAAGCGAGTGCAACATCCAGGGGCTAATCCAATATGTATGCCCAGGTGACATCCTCCTCGCCGTTTACGGTGAGGAGGAGGTCACCTGATACGGACTGCTGTATCGATGTCCCCGCGTGACTGCAGGAGCTTGCGGTCGCGCCGGAACTGACTGACAGCAAACCGTATGAGTCGATGAGAACGACGCGCCACCGTCGCCGGAGTGACGGAGAAAGCGGGAATCGATCGGTCGACCGGTGTGAGCGGTCAGCTACAATTCAGTGCCGGCGCACCTGCGGTCCGGGACCGTGGTTGCGCCATCACCGACGGTTGCAGTTCGTCTCATACGGACTGTTGTCTCGATGTCCCGGCACGACCGCAAGAGCGCGCGGTCGCGCCGGCACTGACTGACAGCAAACCGTCTCACTCGTCTTCTTCGACGACTTCGGGATCGCTCATCGCGCTCTGGAGACTATCGAGTCCGTTGATCCACTCGGTGACGAGGCCGTACTCGAGGTCTTCTGCGACCTGCATGTCGAGTTTGTCGCCATCGATGATGAGCGTGCCAGCCTGTGCGGCGTAGCCGAGTGCAGCATCCAGATCTTCCTCGGTCTCGGCGTCGGCCGCAGCCCCGAGATAGTCGCCGACGCTCCCATCTTCGGCGGGGCCGTCTGCGACGTACTCCTCGGCAGCAAAGAAGACACAGACGAGACTCGTCTGGACGCCGTCGACGAGGATGAGTTTCTCCTCGTCGTCGATGTCGACTTCCCCGAGGACGATCTCACGAACGTCTGCGATTTCGGCGAGTGCCTCGTCTTCCTCGAGTTCCCCGTCGTCGTAGGCGGCGACGATCTTCGCGATCGCGATCGCCGTGTCGTCTTGCAGGTTGAGCAGCAAGCGCGCCGAGTCTTCGTCTTCCGGATCGATGTCTTCGTCCTCGATGCGATCGATCCAGTTCTGCCAACGCTCCTCCGAGTAGAACTCAGTCGGGGGATTGCTCATACAGACACCTACACCGGCCGCTTGAAATGCCTTTCTCTACACTGAGGTAAAGTTACCTTCGCCGAAAGAGTGCTGAACGCCGCTATACGGAGTTAGAACGCCGATCGAGGGATTTCTCTGTGTCGATCCCGTAGACGAGTTTCGGCGTCTCGACGTGGGCGTTCCGGACGGCGTCCTCGTTGCCTTTCTCGAGCAGCCAGCGGACCCTACGAGGGACGGTCTTTGGCCCCAGGACAGCCCCTGGCCGGTCCGGGTCGTCGACGTAGTCGGTCTCCATCAGGAACGGCTCGCCGCGTTTGGCTGCCCGCTCGAGTCGGTCTTTCTCACTCATGACGCTCGGCGTGGGGCCCTCGAGACGGCCAGCGGCGTAGTGTTTGACGACCTGGTGGTGTTCCATGCCGGCTTCTTCGGCCCAGTCGGCGACGCCGGAGAGTTCCTCGCTGGCTTCCGTGTGTAACTGCACCGCACAGTCGAGATCGCCGCCGTGTCCGAAGGCGTGGCGCATGACTGCGTTGGAGGCGTCCCAGACGGCGTCGTCGACCTCGTAGTGGGGACGACCGGACTTCAGCGCGAGCGCCCGGCCGTCTGCGACGTACTCCGCGGCGACGTCGATCCCGGCCTGCATGATCTCGCGGGCCTCGTCGGGACTGTAGCCTCGATCGTCGACGAGCCGCGAGATCAGCCCCGGATGGACGCCAAGGACGGGCCAGGCACGCCCCTCGAGTACGTCCGACGCCTGCTCGACGATTTTGATCGTCTGTTCGAAGACCGGCCGGAAGTCCTCGCCATCGTCGGCCTCGACGCCGAGGTACCAGGAGGGTTTGTTGACCACGAGAAGGTGGGTCCCTCCCAGTCGAGCGAAGTCCTCGACCGCGTCGATCCCACGGTGGTTGTCCGGATCGATGTGCAGGTGGTTGTCGAGTACCGGCGTCTCGTCGTCGATCATGTCCAACTGTCGGGCGTCCCCGGCCGAAAACCCTCCGACTCGACTGTCGTGACACGTCGCGGCCGGTGTCGCCGACTCGCGCCCGCCGATAGCTGTGAACCGCGAACAACGCTGTTTTCGACTCACCCGACGCTGTACTGCGATTCGGCGGCGACAAATTTATGTGCTAAAGGCGATTACGTCGAGTTAGTACCAGCATGACTCTCGAGCAATTCACCGACAAAGACGGCCAACTGGCCCGTCGGTACGAGTACGACGACGGCGCGGTGCTCGCGGTCGATTTCGGTTCCCAGCGCGAGGACGCCGCCGTCGATGTCGTCGACTGCACCGTCATTGTCGTCGTCGGAGACGAGCAGTACGAGATCGATCTCCCCGAGAGTGCAGACGACGCGAACACGTTTATCAAAAACGGGGTCCTCACTGTCGAACTGGAGGGCGATCTATGAAACTTACCGTCAAACCACTCAAACAGAAAGACGCCGGGCGCGGACTAGCCGCGATCGATCGCGTCTCGATGCGCGAACTCGACCTCGAGAACGGCGACTACGTCGTAATAAGCGGTAGCGGTGACGGTCAGGCCGTCGCCCGCGTCTGGCCAGGCTATCCCGAAGACGAGGGCCGGGGGATCGTCCGGATCGACGGCCGCCTGCGCCAGGAGGCCGGCGTCGGGATTGACGACAGCGTCACGATCGAGAAAGCAGACGTCAAACCCGCCAAATCCGTCACAGTTGCGCTTCCGCAAAACCTCCGCATTCGTGGCGATATCGGCCCGCTCGTCCGCGACAAGCTCTCCGGACAGGCCGTCACCGAGGGCCAGACTGTCCCGTTCTCGCTTTCGTTCGGCCCGATGGCCAGCTCCGGGCAGTCGGTGCCGCTGAAGATCGCGAGTACCTCGCCGGATGGTACCGTCGTCATCACCGACTCGACGAACATCGAGATGTCCGAGACGCCGGCCGAACAGGTCGGTGCTGCCGGCGACGCCTCCGCGGAGGGCGTCCCCAACGTCACCTACGAGGACATCGGCGGTCTAGACGACGAACTCGACCAAGTCCGGGAGATGATCGAACTCCCGATGCGTCACCCCGAACTCTTCCAGCAACTCGGCATCGAGCCGCCCAAGGGTGTCTTGCTACACGGCCCACCCGGCACCGGGAAGACACTGATGGCGAAAGCCGTCGCCAACGAGATCGACGCCCACTTCGAGACGATCTCCGGCCCGGAGATCATGTCTAAGTACTACGGCGAAAGCGAGGAGCAACTCCGCGAAGTCTTCGAAGAGGCCGAAGAGAACGCTCCTGCGATCATCTTCATCGACGAACTCGACTCCATCGCCGCCAAACGCGAGGAAGCCGGCGGCGACGTCGAACGACGCGTCGTCGCACAACTGCTCAGCCTGATGGACGGCCTCGAGGAACGCGGCCGCGTCACCGTCATCGCCGCGACCAACCGTCTCGACGACATCGACCCCGCACTCCGGCGTGGCGGCCGGTTCGACCGCGAGATCGAAATCGGTGTCCCGGACAAGGAAGGCCGTAAGGAGATCCTGCAGGTCCACACTCGCGGGATGCCCCTCGAAGAGTCCGTCGATCTCGAGCACTACGCTACCAACACGCACGGGTTCGTCGGGGCCGACCTCGAGAGCCTCGCCCGCGAAGGCGCGATGAACGCCCTGCGTCGAATCCGCCCCGACCTCGACCTCGAGTCCCAGGAGATCGACGCCGACGTCCTCGAGTCGCTGCAGGTCACCGAAGACGACTTTAAGGAGGCACTCAAGGGCATCCAGCCCTCTGCGATGCGGGAGGTCTTCGTCGAAGTGCCCGACGTCACCTGGAACGATGTCGGCGGGCTCGACGACACCAAAGAACGGCTGCGCGAGACGATCCAGTGGCCGCTGGACTACCCCCAGGTCTTCGAGCAGATGGACATGGAGGCCGCGAAGGGCGTCCTCATGTACGGTCCCCCGGGGACCGGAAAGACGTTGCTCGCCAAAGCAGTGGCAAACGAGGCCCAGTCGAACTTCATCTCGATCAAAGGCCCGGAACTGCTGAACAAGTACGTCGGCGAGTCCGAGAAAGGCGTCCGCGAAATCTTCGAGAAGGCACGGTCGAACGCGCCGACCGTGATCTTCTTCGACGAAATCGATTCGATCGCGGGCGAACGCGGCCGCGGCCAGACCGACTCCGGCGTCGGCGAACGCGTCGTCTCCCAGCTACTGACAGAACTGGACGGCCTCGAGGAACTGGAAGACGTCGTCGTCGTCGCGACGACGAACCGTCCCGACCTGATCGACTCTGCACTGTTACGTCCCGGCCGACTGGACCGTCACGTCCACGTCCCGGTTCCGGACGAGGACGCCCGCAAGAAGATCTTCGAGGTCCACACCCGCGACAAGCCACTCGCCGAGGCAGTCGACCTCGACTGGCTCGCTGCCGAGACAGAAGGCTACGTCGGAGCCGACATCGAAGCCGTCTGCCGCGAGGCTTCGATGGCCGCTAGCCGCGAGTTCATCACCTCCGTCGACCCCGAAGAGATCGGTGACACGGTCGACAACGTCCGCATCAGCAAGGAACACTTCGAGAACGCGCTCGAGGAAGTCGGTCCGAGCGTGACTGCCGAAACGCGCGAACGCTACGAGGAGATCGAAGAGGAGTTCCAGCGAGTCGAACCTGCCGAGGAGGAACAGCTCGGGCGGACGTTCCAGTAAGCCCGCCGCGAGTCGACGGCCGGTCGCGACAAACGGACCACCGCCCGTCAGTTCCAGTACGACCGTGGCCCGTCCGGCGGTTGGGTCGGCACGTCGCTGCATCACTTCGTCTCGTCGAACGTAACGGCGTCGGCAGCCTCGGCACCGTCGAACGCTGCTGTGCGTTGACGACGTTCACCGTCTTCGTCCGATCGGCCGCCAACCCGAGCGGGTCGCTCGAAAAAACAGCTACTCGAGTGGTTCTGCCGCTTCCTGCTCGACCAACGGATCGGCGTTCTGTTCGGGCAGGGTGACGATGTCGTCGGTCGAGAGCGTGTACTCGCGGTCGTCGACGCCGAGGATCGGGCCAACGTCGCGCGTGATGCGGACGGTGACGCGGTCGACATCGGCGTCATCGATGGAACCGTCCGACTCTTGTCTCGACTCCGTCTCGTCGGTTTCGCCGTCGGAATCAGCCACGTCGTCGATCGGGTCTGGTTCCCCACCCATGACGTCCGCGGCCGAGACGCCGCCTGCAGGGTCCGGCGCGTCCTCGCTCTCGAGTGCGGGCTCCGGCGGCTCCTGTGGCGGTGCCGGCGGTGCGTCGTCTTCGGGACGGGCGGACGACACGTCGGTCGACAGCTCGGACGACGGCCGAGTCGAGTCGACAGACCGCGGTTTCTCGGTGTCCGTGTCGACTTGCGCTTCCTCGAGCACGTCGAGCACACGACCTTTGTTCGACTCGATGCGGTCGACGAGGTCCGCAAAGAGATCGGCTTCCTCGGCGGTGAGGCCCTCGTCGTCTGCTGCCATCCCGGCCGCGGCGAGGCTGGCCTGCTTGACGAGTTTCCCCATCCGTCGCTCGTAGATCGCCTCGACGACGTCTTTGGCCGTCTCGATCTCGTCAGTGAGGCGGCTTACTTCGGGCGAAGAGAACGGATCGTCGGCGCGCTCGGCGACCTGGTCCCGTTCCGCCTCCAGGTCGGCGATGTACTCGCCGACCTCCTGGTAGAACGAGGGGCGCAGGTTCTGGAGGCTGTCTTTCTGGCGCTCCTTGCTTTGGACCGAGCGCAGTTCGTCTAGGTTCATTCTTTCTCCTTTTCGGCCCTGCCACGGGTCATCAGGAAGACGGCAACGTGCTCCGGGAGTGACTGGTCTCCTTCAGGGACTGTAAAGCTATCTCCTCCGAGCTCCACCTCGCCGCCGTCGGTGACATCGACCGTGATCTCCTGTCCCTCGAACGTTTCCGGGACCGCGTCGACGAGCGGATCGAAGTCCCCGAGCTCGTCGCGCTCGAGACGAACCGTCTTCAGTCCGCTGCCGCCGTGGAGACTGCCCGGCAGCCTGATGAGTCGGTTCGTGTCGGTGGTGACGGGTTCGTCGATTGGCGCGTTGTCCCGTTCGACGGCTTTCGAGGCGAAGCGTTCGGCCAGTTGAGCGACGGCAGTGTGGACCGTGACGTTGCCCGCCTCGAGCCCTTCGCGGTTGTTCCGGGCGGCATTGAGGGTGGCCTGTGCTTTCCCTTCGCCGATGCCGTCGAACTCCTGGAGACGGTCGAGAGCGTCGGCCTCGTCCATCTCGAGTAACCCGTCGACGAACGCCATGAAGTGGTCGTGGGTGCGACGACCCCACCCGCCCTCGATCTGCAGCGTTCGGCGCTCGGTTGGTGTCTTCCGGCCGATGCCCGCGACGGTCTCGGTCTCGATCAGTTCCTCGAAGTCCAGCCCGATACCGCGAACGTAGTCGACGATTTCGCGGCGGTGCTCTCGCTCGAGGTGACGGATGTCGTCGTCGCGGACGTGAACGTGGTAGCCCCGGCCGCCCGAGAAGACGATTTCCATCTCCTCGAAGGCGAAGTCGTCCTCGAGGAAATCGAGCAGTCGGAGGAGCGCGTCTTTACACGTTGCGAGCATCTCGGCGTAGGAGTCCTCGCCGAGAGTCACGTTCGGCAAGTGGTCGGCGTCTAGGTCGAAGACGAGGTCGGCCGACTGCCAGTCTTTCTCGTTCATCGACCCGGCACCGGGGTCACGAAAGCGGCCGGCCGAGAAGTAGACGTGGCGTGGCCGCTTACGGACGAGAAAATCGGTGAGATTCCCTAACTCGAGCAGCGAACGATGGCGGACCATGGTCGTATCGGGCCCCTCGGTCCAGGGGATGTACCCCCACTCGCGTTCGTTGGCTGCGGGCGGTGGCGTAAGCTCTGTCCGTCGATAGTAGTCGCGGAACCGCCCTCGAAGATACGCCCTCGTTCGCTCCTCCATACGCCTCGAGTAATCGTGGATGGGAGCGTATAACCCTGCCGAAACTGCCGGTCGTCGTGTGTCGGTATCGTGCGAACGCGTCTCGGTCGCCGTCGCCGTCGCCGTCAGCGACAGTGACCAGGATCGCCGGAACCGCAGCCTTTAGTCGGACCGATCCGCTGGATCGACCATGAGTTACCCGCAGTTCGCGTCGCTCGCACAACTTCGCGAGCGCCTCGAGGAGCAGTCGTTCGATCGGCCGCCGGCGATCGTCGCCAACGCCCACATCACGGGAGTGAGCGTCGCCCGCGCGCTCGCCGTCCACGACGTGCCGGTCATCGCCCTAGATCGGGTCGGCAACGGGGTCGCGCCGCCTTCCGAGGCCGTCGTCGCCGCCGGCAAAGTAACTTTCCCACTCGACGATCCCGACGGGTTCCGTGAGGACATCGAATCGGTCACCGACGTACTAGCTCACGAGCCAGTCGCCTTCCCCTGCATGGACGAGTGGGTCCACGCGTTCGCTGAGACCGAACCCGACGCCGTCCGACTCCCCTTTGCGGAACGGGACGTGATCGCCGACATCCTCGACAAGGAGTCGCTGTACGCGACCGCCGAAGCACTCGGCGTTCCCTACCCCGAAACCTACCGGCTCTCCGAGATCGACCCCGACGACGCCGCCGACCGACTCGGCTTCCCTCTCGTGGTCAAACCCGCACGCAAGCGCGAGTTCGAGGAACTGCTCGGGACGAACGTCGTCGAAGTCGCCGACCGCGAGGAGTTCCGCGAGGTCGTCGTCGAGGCCCAAGACGCCGGTGTCCGAGTGGTGGCCCAGGAGAAGGTCCCCGTCGCTCTGGGAGAAGACCGGTCGTTCGCGTCCTACGTCTCGCCTGACGGGGACGTGACCAGCGTCGTCGGCAACGCCCGCGTCCGGTATCCGCAGGGCTACGGCAGCTCCTGTGTCGTCGACCGCGTCGAGGACCCCGAACTCGTGGCCCGCGCCCGCTCGGTACTCGAGGACAGCGGCTACCACGGGATCAGCGAGGCAGAATTTGTCTACGATAGCGACCGCGAGGAATACGTCCTGCTCGACGTCAACACCCGTCCCTGGAAGTGGATCTCGATGCCCGTCGAGACCGGCTCGAACCTGCCGTACGCTGCCTACGCCGACGCCGTCGGACTCGAGTACGACCCCGACGAGAACCGGGACGCCCGCTGGCTCTCCCTCCCCGACTACCTCTCCTTGCTCGCGCGTTCGCCGTCGTTCCCCGACGTGCTCTCGACCGACGAGTGGACCGCCCTACTGTCCGGCGACTTCGAGTCGTCTCGCGGGCTGACGACGGGCGTCTATCGTCCGTCCGATCCCGGCCCGGCGCTGCAGGCACTCGAGACGGAGTTCGGTGACCCGGACTACTACTGTTCTTGTTGATCGGGCGTCCGCGAGCCGAGATACAGCGCGACGAAGCCTGGTGGCGGCCAAGCTTGAACTGCGGGGTCGAGCCAGTCTCAGACGGTTTACTGTAAGTCATTTCCGGCACAACTGCGACCCGGGCGGCGGTTGCACCGGTAAATCGTTACAGTAATCCGTATCAGACGATCGAGTTCGACACAGCAGTTGGCGCTTGGACCGATACTACTCCACAAAACTGTCGAACAGATCGTCGACGAGACGGTTCCCTGCGAGCACTGTCGGAGTCCACAGGACGAGACGTCTCTGCTGGTGACGATTCTGCGACGCGGGATCGTCAGGAACCGACCAGGTCGTCGAACGAGTAGCGACTTCCGCGAGAAACAAGAGACACGTTCGGTACGTCTCTATCGTCGTATCAAGTCCGATATCCGATCGGCAATCCCGACGCCGGAGCCGAGTTTCAGGTAGTAGGCGTCGCCGCCGTCCTCGTAGTAGTCGTCGATTCGCCGTTTGATCTCGAACCCGAGGTGTTCGTAGAACTGGAGGGCGTTCTCGTTGCTCGTCCGGGCGTGACAGGTAATCGAATCGTGGTCGTCGGCAACTCGAGCGACCAGTCGCTTGCCGATTCCCTCTCCTCTGTACTCGGGTGCGACTGCGAGAAAGAGGATGTAGCCGTCGCGTCGAACGGCTGCGAACCCGACGAGGTCGTCGTTTACGACGTAACAGTGGACCTTCGAGCGGCGGTAGGCGTCGGTAAAAAACTCGTGGCGCTGTTTGAGAACCCCCTCCTGGCTACTGATCCGTTCTTTGAGCTGCCAGGCTGCGTCGACGTAGTCGTCGCTCCCCGGCACGACGACTCGACTGTCGATGTTGACGCTCACTACCACACCCTAACATCGTCGCCAATATAATTCCTCCGGGAGCAGGTCCGCGGCTGTGTCGGCTGAACTAACCGATTCGAGTTCTCGTGGGGTCGATTCGACAGAAATACAGGCGCGTGGCTCTGGGTCGGACGGAAGTCTTCGATTTCCGTGGCGAGGAACGCCGTCGCCGTCTCGAACCAGTGTCCGGTTTCCTGTAGTCAATTACCGCCGGTCGACAGAACGAGGTCGGCGCTCGGCGGTAACTAGTAGCGTCCCAAGTCTACTCTGACTAGTGCGCTCTACTCCTGATCGAGAATCGCGATCGGTTTGGGTCAACTCTCAACTAGTCGGTCCACGTTTGGG
>JGI2924J29684_1077032_pt1 | contig 13160 bp, 9 predicted proteins | sample BenlonsequencITS_FD_29684 | JGI IMG/M metagenome (IMG submission 29684)
CCGGCTCGCGGAGTTCCTGCGGATGCTCAACGGCAAGGTGCAGCAGATCGAGGAGAGCCAGGCCCGCCGAGCCGAGCGCCTCGCCGCGCGGGACGCGGCCCGCGCGAGCTGACCCTCCCCCGCGGGTTGGGCTGAGCGCTCCCGGTCCTGGAACCGCGTCGTCCCGCCCGGACTGCGTATTCTGAAACAATGACCACAACATTCGCCGCGCCCGCGCTGCGCATCGGGCCGTTCGAGCTCGCGTCGCCCGTGGTGCTCGCGCCGATGGCCGGGGTCACCAACCTCGCGTTCCGCACAGTGTGCCGGGAGCTGGAGACGCGGCTGACCGGCCAGGCCCGAGGCCTGTACGTCAATGAGATGGTCATGGCCCGCTCGCTGGTCAACCGCAACCCCAAAGCGATGCGGATGATCGAGTTCGGCCCCGAGGAGCGCCCGCGGTCGATGCAGCTCTACACCGTCGATCCCGAGGCGGTGGGGGAGGCGGTGCGGATGATCGTCGCCGAAGACCTCGCCGACCACGTCGATTTGAATTTCGGCTGCCCTGTTCCGAAAGTCACCCGCAACGGCGGCGGGGCGGCGCTGCCGTACAAGCGCCGGTTGTTCGCGCGCATCATCGAGGCCGCGGTCAACGGCGCGCAGGGCGCGGTGCCCATCACGGTGAAGTTCCGCGTCGGCATCGACGACGAGCACCACACCTACCTCGACGCCGGGCGGATCGCGCAGGACAGCGGCGCCGCGTCGGTGGCCTTGCACGCCCGGACGGCGGCGCAGCTCTATTCCGGCACCGCGGACTGGTCGGCCATCGCACGGTTGAAAGAGCACGTCACCGAGATTCCGGTGTTGGGCAACGGAGATATTTTCGCCGCCGCGGACGCGAAACGGATGATGGATCAGACGGGGTGCGACGGTGTGGTCGTCGGGCGTGGCTGCCTGGGGCGGCCGTGGCTCTTCGCGGAACTCGCGGCCGCGCTCTCCGGCGGGGCGATCCCCGCCCCGCCCCCGCCGAACTTGGGCGAAGTGGCCAGGATCGTGCTGCGGCACGCCCAGCTCTTGGTCCTGCACGCGGGCAGCCACGGGGTCGCGGAGATGCGCAAACATTTCGCCTGGTACTTGCGGGGCTTCTCCGTGGGGTCGGAGTTGCGCGGCAAGTTCTCGACCGTTGGCTCTCTCGCGGAAATCGAAGACCTGCTCGGCCAGCTGCCGCAGGAGGAGCCGTTCCCCGAGGAAGCGGAAGGGCCGAGGGGCCGCAAGGGCTCCCCGCAGAAAAAGGTGGCCCTGCCGCAGGGCTGGTTGGACGACCCGCAGGACTGGGCTGTGCGCCTCGACGACGTCGAGCACTCCGGGGGCTGACGCGCGGCGAGCGAAAAAGCGCCTCCTCCTGCGGTTCCTCGCGTTGGCGCCCAGCGGGGCGTTCGCGCGTTACCGATGTCGCCCGCGCCCAGGTACAATTTCCTCCGAGTCAGTCGTGAGGGCAGCCCAGGCGACCATGCGGATCACGGGAAGCACACAGCACTTTGAGGATTCCAGACCTTTCTGACGAGACGACCCGGCGTCGTCTCGCGGCGAAGGCTGCCCGCGCCAACCGGATCCGAATCCCCGAACGGGCAGCCGCTGCGGAGCGGTCGTCCTCTTCCATTCTGCGCCCGCTCAGCGGCAAGGCGGAACTTCCGCCGGTCCCGAGCAAGCCAGCCCGCGCCCGTTGGGAAGCCGCCTCGCGGCTCGTCGCCCGCGCGGCGGTGGTCCTGCTCGCCGTGTCGAGCCTCGCCGCCACCGGCGCGTTCTGGGGCGTGTCCCGAGGCGCGCTGGAGGGCAAGGGCGTTTTGGCCCTCCTGCTGAACGATCCGAACATCAAAGACCCAGGCCAACAGCAGGGCGATGAGAACTTCTTGCTCATCGGCGCGGACACGCGCGAAGGCGACAACGGCAAGCTCGGAGCCGGGGACGTGAACGATGTGGAGGGCTCCCGCTCGGACACCATTATCCTGGTGAACATCCCCGCGAGCCGCGCCCGCGTCGTCGCGGTCTCCTTCCCCCGCGATCTGCAGGTCGACCGGCCCGCGTGCGCGAAGTGGAACTCCACCACGAAGCAGTACTCCAAAGAGATCCAGCCCGCCGAGACGCACTCGAAGATCAACAGCGCGTACATGTACGGCGGGCCCAGGTGCCTGGTCCAGGTGGTCCAGAAGCTTTCAGGGCTCAAGGTCAACCATTTCATCGGCGAGGACTTCGAGGGCTTCTCGAAGATGGTGGACGCGGTCGGCGGGGTGCAGGTGTGCTCCACCAAGCCGCTCTACGACGACGAGCTCGGCACGGTCCTGGCGAAGTCGGGCAGCCAGACCCTGGACGGCGCGCAGGCTTTGCAATACGTCCGGGCCCGCCAGATCGAGGCCGAAGGCACCGGGGACTACGGCAGGATCAAGCGGCAACAGCGATTCATCTCGTCGCTCTTGCGGAGCATGTTGAGCCAAAAAATCCTTGCCAACCCGACGAAGCTCAACGGCCTGCTCGAAGCCTTCACCGACCGCGCGGTCATGGACGGGGTGAAGGTGGACGACCTGCTCAAGCTGGCCCAGTCGATGCAGAGCATCCAGACCAACAAGGTCACCTTCATCACGATCCCGACCACGGGCACCTCGGAAGACGGGATGAACAACGAAGTGCCCAACGACGACGGCGTGCGTGCGATCTTCGACGCGATCATCTACGACAAGCCGTTGCCGGGCGAGGGCGGCTCGAACACCTCCTCCGCGTCGGTGGTGACTCCGTGGACGGTGGAGACCACTGGCAAACCGGCGACGAAGACCACGACGAGCTCCACCCCGCAGCCCGGCCCGCCGCCGGAGACCCAACCGGCCGAGGGCGTCAAAGCGGTCAGCGTGAAAGGATTCACGGTGCAGGTGGTCGCGCCCACTTCGACCATCCTCTACAAGGTGGCGATGGCGCTGTCCAAGCAAGGGTTCAAGGTCGACATGACGTCGAGCGGGGTGGCTCATTCCGACACGGTGGCGACCATTGCGCGCTTCTCCCCCGAGAGCCGTGACGCCGCCGCCACCGTGGCCTCCGCGATACCCGGCGCGATCATCGAACTGGGCTCGACCCCGGACGCGGACGTCGAGCTGGTGGTCGGGTCGGGCGGCGACGTCCCGACGGTCGTCGAGCCCGCCGCGCCCGGCGCGGGCATTGTCGCGAACGAGGTCAAGGCGGTCGACGGCGTCGTGCGCCTCCCGGAAAACCTCACGGTGACCAACGGGGCCGACACGACGTGCTGACGCCGCGGCGGCGGCTGGCGTCGCGCGGGCGCTCCTGGCTGGGAATTCATCACGATTTCATCGGGCTCGCTCTGCCGGCGGGGACCGGGAAGCGTATGGTGGAGTGATGCGGGCGGTATTTCACGAGCAGCTGAGCGACCTGACTGGTCAGCTGGGTTTGACCTGCGCGTTGACCGGTGAGGCGATGCGTCAGGCCACCCTGGCGCTGCTGTCCGCGGATTTGGTCCTCGCGGAGACCGCCATCAGCAAGGACGATGAGATCTCGGCCCTTTCCAAAGACAGCGAAGAGCGGGCGTTCGCCCTGATCGCAGCAGGTCCGACCGAAGAGGACCTGCGGGCGGCCGTCGGCCAGATGCAGGTCGTCGTCGATCTGCGCCGCATGGGCGCCCTCGCCAGGCACGTCGGCAATGTGGCCCGCCGCCGCCACCCGTTGCACGCGGTGCCGGTCGACGTGCACCGCCAATTCGAGCAGATGGGGGAGATCGCGGTCGCCCTCTCGGCCGCCGCGCGGCAGGCTTTGCTGACGCAGAACCCGGTCGCCGCTGCGAAATTGCAGGCCGAGGACGACGCGATGGACGCGCTGCACCAGCAGCTTTTCTCCTTGCTCCTCGGTTCGCAATGGCAGCACGGCGTCGGCCCCGCCGTGGACGTGGCGCTCCTCGGCAGGTATTACGAGCGTTTCGCCGACCACGCGGTGCAGATCGGCAGGCGGGTGCGCTTCGTCGCGACCGGGGCGACCCTTTCGCAAACAGGCTGACCTGATTCGAACGCGCTGTTCTGTCTCAGCGGCCCCTGCTGCAGGCGGAGCCACAGGAGGATCTGCCATGATGGTCGCGATGAGTAGCCCTGTTCCGCCCCCTGTCCCGAAAACCGTCCCGACCACGCGCGCGCATCACGGGGAGGTGGTGACCGACGATCTGGCCTGGCTCGGCGACGAGGAAGACCCGGACACAATCGCCTATTTGGAGGCGCAGAACGCGCACACGGAGGCGTTGACGGAGCACCTCGGGCCACTGCGGGAAGCGATTTTCGACGAGATCAAATCCCGGACGTTGGAGACGGACATGTCCGTCGCGACCCGGATCGGCGATTGGTGGTATTTCACCCGGACGCAGGCAGGCGAGCAGTACGGGGCCCATTGCCGCGCCCCGGTCGCCTCCCCGGAGGATTGGACGCCGCCGCAAGTCTCACCAGATGCGGCGCTGCCTGGGGAAATGGTGCTCCTTGACGGGAACGAGCGCGCCCAGGGCCACGAGTTCTACTCGCTCGGGGCGTACGAGGTGAGCCACGACGGGCGGCTGCTGGCGTTCTCGGAGGACGTGAAGGGCGACGAGCGCTACGACCTGCGGGTCAAGGATCTCGCCACCGGCGAGCTGCTTGCCGACGAGCTGACCGGCGTCGCGCCGGGCGCGGTGTGGTCCTTGGACGGGCACTACCTCTTTTACCAGCGGGTGGACGAGGCGTGGCGCCCGGATTCGGTGTGGCGGCACCGCCTCGGGGACGACAGCGCGAACGATGTCCGGGTCTACCACGAGCCGGACGAGCGCTATTGGGTCGGCGTGGGCTCCTCGCGCAGCGAACGCTGGTTGTTCATCGCCTCCTCGTCGAAGGCGACCAGTGAGATGTGGGCGCTCGACTCCAGCGACCCGACCGGCGCGTTCCAGGTTGTGGCCGAGCGCCGCGAAGGGGTGGAGTACGAGGTGGAGCACGCCGTCGTGGACGGGACGGACGTGTTTTTGATCCTGCACAACGACGAGGCGGAGAATTTCGCACTCGCGCAGGTCCCCGCATCGGACCCGGCGCGTTGGGGCAGGGAGCACTGGACTTCGGTGCTGGAGCACGACCCGGCGCTGCGATTGGAGGGGGTGGACGCGTTCGACGGGTATCTCGCGCTTTCCTACCGGCGCGAGGGCCTGCCGAAATTCGCGGTCTGCGCATACGGCGACAGCGTGCGGCCCGCGGACCAGGCGGCTCCTGCCGAGGCGTTCTCGTTCGGCGAGTTCCACGGCGGACAGTTCCAGGAGCTCGCGTTCAGCGAGCAGCTTGTCGCGGCAGGCCTCGGCGCGAACCCCGAGTGGGCTTCGCCGAGGCTGCGGTTCGGGCGCAGCTCGTTCACCACGCCCGCGCAGGTGTACGACCTCGACGTGCCGACCGGCGAGCGGATTCTGTTGAAGACGCAACCGGTGCTCGGCGATTTCGATCCGAGCCAGTACGAGGCCTACCGGTTGTGGGCTGTTGCCGATGACGGGGCGCAGGTGCCGATCTCGGTGGTGCGCAAACGCTCCGTCGCCAAACCCGCCCCGACCCTGTTGTACGGGTACGGGGCGTACGAGTCCAGCATCGACCCCGGATTCTCCGTGGCCCGGCTGTCCTTGCTCGACCGGGGCGTCGTGTTCGCGCTCGCGCATGTGCGCGGCGGGGGGGAACTGGGCCGCCACTGGTACGAGCAGGGCAGGTTCACCGCGAAGCCGAACACGTTCACCGACTTCATCGCATGCGCGAAAGCGCTCGTCGACCAGGGGGAGACCGCCCCGGGCCGATTGGTCGCCGAAGGCGGCAGCGCGGGCGGCTGGCTGGTCGGGGCGGCCGCCAACCTCGCGCCGGAGCTTTTCGCGGGCGTCCTCGCGGTGGTGCCGTTCGTGGACCCGCTCACGACGATCCTCGACCCGAGCCTGCCGCTGACGGTGACCGAATGGGAGGAGTGGGGCAACCCGCTCGAGGACAAAGCCGTGTACGACTACATGAAGGCGTACTCGCCGTACGAGAACGTCACGGCCAAGGCGTATCCGAAGATCCTCGCGATCTGCTCGCTCAACGACACCAGGGTGCGGTTCGCCGAACCGGCGAAATGGGTGGCGCGGCTGCAGCAGGCCACGACGTCCGGCGAGCCGGTGCTGTTGAAGACCGAGATGAACGCCGGGCACGGCGGCCGTTCGGGGCGTTACGAGCGGTGGAAAGAGGCCGCGTTCGAGCAGGCGTGGATCCTCGACGTCCTCGGCGCGCGGGTATGACGCCTGCGGATCAGCAGCTAGAGTGTGCAGTATGACGACCCAGGACGACGTGTGGCTCGTCATCCCGGTGTACAACGAGGGCTCGGTCATCACAAGGGTGGTGGGCCAGGCGTTGGCGGTCTTCCCGAACATCGTCTGCGTGGACGACGGGAGCCGGGACGACACCGCCGCGCAGATCGGGCAGACCGGGGCGCACCTCGTGCGGCACCCGGTGAACCTCGGGCAAGGCGCGGCAATCCAGACCGGAGTCGAATACGCCCGGGCGCAGCCGGGCGCGACGTACTTCGTCACCTTCGACGCGGACGGGCAGCACCGGACCGAGGACGCGGCGCGCATGGTGGCGCGGCTCCGCGCCGCGGACCGGGGCGAAGGGGAGCCGGTGGACCTCGTGCTCGGCAGCCGTTTTCTGGCCGAAGAGGCCCGCAAAGGGGTGCCAGTGGTCAAACGCGTCCTGTTGCGCGTGGTCGCGGCGATCAGCCCCGAGGGCCGCAGGCTCAAGCTCACCGACGCGCACAACGGCCTGCGGGCGTTCAACCGCGTCGTCGCCGAGCGGCTGGACATCCTCCAAAACGGCATGGGCCACGCTTCGGAGTTCGTCAAACTCGCCCTGCATCACCATTGGCGCGTCGTGGAAGAGCCCGTCGTCATCCTGTACACGGACTATTCCAAGGCCAAGGGCCAATCCTTGCTCAACGGCGTGAACATCCTCGTCGACAACGCGCTCCGGCCCGCGAGGGGACGCTGATGAGCCCCCTTCTCACGCAGCTGCCGATCAAACTCGTGCTGCTCGCCGCAGGCGCGACGCTCGCGTTCTACCTCGCCCGAGCCCGAGGCACCGCCCGTGCTTCGGCGGCGGTCAAGCTGCTTTTCCTCGGGTTCCTCGCGTTCGGGGCATTGGCGGTGCTGCGCCCGGACGACGTGTCCGCGTTCGCCCGGCTGCTCGGCGTCGGAGCTGGTATGAACCTTTTGCTGTACGCGCTGGTCATCGCTTTCGCGTTCACGACGGTCTCGACATATTTGCGGTTCAAGGAGCTCGAAGGCCGTTATGTCTCGCTCGCGAGGGTGATCGCGCTGTCCACGGCTTCCCCGCCGTCGACGCGCGGCCCAGCCGCCGACCCCTCGGCGGGGGCCGGTACGATCTCCCGGTTGGCAGACGGTCCATCCGGTCAGAACGAAGAACAAGAGAACGCAGCCCCCGATGCGCGGGGCTCGTGGGAGGTGCCCCCAGCATGACGCAGCCGCAGCCCGGAAAGGCTCAGAACCTTCTTCCTTTGGCGCTCATCGCTTTCGGAGCCGCGCTTCTCGCCATCGCGGTCCTTGTCCCGCTCTACAGCGAGGACGAGTTGGTCAAAGCCTCGCTGTCCGACCGGATCACGCTGGTGTCTCCGGCGCAGAGCACCGGCGAGGACGGCCCCGGCCTGAGCCAGGAGTTCCCCGCGCAGGTCATCGACCGCTGCTCGGTTTCCAGCGACGCGGCGAAAGCGGCCGTGCTCCAAGCGAAGGCGACAATCCGGACGTATGTGACCGTCGAGGAGCCGTCGACGGACAGCACGGTCACCTACCAAGCCGGCACCAGCGTCCTCGTCTCCGAGGTGAAATCGCAAGGCGACGGCCAGCCGAAGACCTTGGTCCCCACCGCGTTGCAGCGTTCCGCGTCTGGCGCTCCTGCTCCCAAGACCCCCTGGTCGGACGGCCAGTGCGACAACGGGCTGCTCCTCGCCACGGTCGACAGGGTGACGGTGGGCAGGCACAACGGGCTGCCCACCGCGAAGGGCCTCTCGGAGGTGCAAGTGGAGCCGGAACAGCAAGCCCACCTGTTGCCGAACCGCTCCGGCCAGCAATACCGATTCCCGTTCGACACCAGCAGCAAAGGCAAGTACCAGTATTTCGACGTGACCACGGGAACCTCGTTCCCGGTGACGTACGTGGAGAACACCGAGATCTCGGACATCAAGACGCTGCATTTCCACGTCGACGTCCCAGAGACAGACCTCGCGCTGGTGAACATGCCGGTCGGGTATGACGAGAAGGAGTGGACGGCTCCGCCTGGCACCACCCTCACCAAGCCGCTGAACTGGTGGAACATTCCGAACAGCCCTGGCGGGCAAGACCAGACGATGCACCGCTTCTACCGCAACGGCATCGACCTCTACGTGGACCCGGAGAGCGGCGTCATCGTGCGCGAGCGCCAAGACCTGCGCCAATACTTCGCCGAGCCGTTCTCGGCCCGCGAAGCGGCCAGCCCGGACCTGAGGAACTTCACGTTGACGATCTTGTCCGGCGTCTTCGACTACAACCAGCAGACCATCGAGGCGACGGTCAAGCAGGCGAAGTCCTACCAAGACGACATCGCGCTGTACGGCCGGACCATCCCCATCGGCTCGGCGGTGCTCGGCTTGGTCCTCCTCGCTGGCGGCGGCGTGATTTATTACCGTCTCACGCGGTAGCCAATGCCCCTGGTCTGGCTCTGGTCCCTGACCCTGAGCCTGGTTGCGCTCGGACCGCTGCTGGGCGGGGGGCACTGGTTGTGGGCGGACGCGGTCAGCGTCCCGCGCTCATTCCTCGTCGACCAGGCTTTCGGCCTGGCGGACGCGGCGCCAAGGGCGACCCCGCAGGACGCGGCGCTCGCAGCGGTGTCGAACATTCTCGACGGCGGGCTCGTGGTCAAAGCGATCACGGTGCTCGCGTTGTTCGCGGCAGGGACCGGCGCGGCGCGCCTGGTGCGCGAATTCCTCCCCGAATCCTCGTGGGCGGTCCACATTGTCGCGGCGACCTTCGCGATCGACAATCTCTGGGTCGTCGAACGGTTGCTGCAAGGCCAATGGAGCTTGCTCGTCGGCTATGGGGCTCTCGGGCATGTCGCCGTGGTCGCGGCGAGACTGCGGAACACGCCCTCGGCTTCGGGGTGGGCGGAGCTCGGGTTCTGGCTCGCGGCCGGTGGGCTGGTCCCGACCGGGGCGTTGCTCGTCGCGGTGCTCGCCGGACTTGTGCTGGCTGCGCCGGGGGGCGCGCGCTGGTGGCGGCGGACAGCCGCCTTCACCGGGTTGGCCATCGTCGCTGCGAGCCCGTGGGCGGCTGCGGGATTGTTCGGGCTTTGCGGCCCCGAGCTCGCCGACGGGGGGGCCGCCGGGGCCCATGCGTTCGCGACCCGGCCCGATCGCGCGGGTTGGCTCGCCCTCGGCGGGATCTGGAACGCGGGCTCGACACCGGATTCGCAGCGGGGGGCGTGGGGATTGGCCGCCGATCTGGCGCTGGTGGCGCTGGTGGCCGCAGGCGCTTTCCTGCTCCGCCGCAGGCTCCGGCAGGACCGGGCGTTCGCGCTGCTTTTCGCGCTCGGGCTCGCCGCAGTGGCCCTCGTCGGGCTTTCCGCCACGGGGTTCGCCCAGTCGTCGCTGGCGGAGGCGATGGCGACGACGCCTGCGCTCGGGGTGTTGCGCGACGGCCAGAAGTGGGCCGCGTTGGCCTGGCCCGCCTACGCCCTCGCCCTTTCCTGGATCGCGATGCGCGCCAAGCAGTGGGCGTGCGCGTTGGTCCCGGTCGTGCTGCTGCTGGTCCCGGACGCGCTGTGGGGCGCCGGGGGCAGGCTCGCCCCGGTGCGTTACCCGAACGACTGGTTCGAGGTGCGCAGCCTCGTCGCGGCCGACCCGTCGCATGGGGCGCTGCTCACCGTGCCGGTGGGGATCACGCGGCAATACGATTGGGCCGGGCGGCGCACCAGCATCGACCCGGCTCCGAGGTTGCTGCCCGTCCCGGTGGCGCAGAGCGGCGACCTGGTCGTCGCCGGGGCTGTGGTGCCCGGCGAAGGGGCGTTGGCCCGGCGCGCGGCGGCGCATGTGCGGGCGGGCGCCGGGCCGGAGCGCTTTGCCGAGGACTCGATCGGCTGGGTGCTGGTCGAACGAGATCAGCTCTCCGCGTTGCCGCCGGCGGCGCTCGCCGCGCTCGCCCGGTTCGAACTGGTGCGCTCTGACCAGCATTTCGATCTGTATCGAAATCCGTTGACCCCGTGGCCGGTCCCCGCCGTCCCGGACGCGGCGCGCCGTGTCGTCGTCGCCGCCCACCTCGCTTGGGCGGCGTTGTTGGCCTGTGGGGCGGCGGGCGCGCTGTGGCGCAGGCGAGCGCCGGGGGCACGGCTTGGCCGGATCGGCGGAACGTGTCCGGACGGCTTTCGGGAAAAGGCCCTCTGATGAGTAGAATAGGAGGCGAAGGGTCAGAACACGAAAGATCCGACGGCTTGAGCAGATGAGGAAAAACATGATGAGACACACGGCCCTCGCCCTCCCGGCGGCATTGGCGGGCATGTTCGGCTTCGCCGCCCACGCGCAGGCCCAGCCTGCGATCTGGTCGGCCAGCAGCGCGCACCTGAACGTGAGCAGCGCCCAGTACGACGACCCAGATGAGGACGACACGGCGGACGACGCCGATGACGAGGACGAGGCGGCTCCTGACCGTCCCGGCGGGAACACGCACTTCCCGCGCAACGGGATCACCCACGACGACGACACGGTTGCGCCCGACGACGACGACGCGGCTCCTGACCGTCCCGGCGCGAAGACCCACTTCCCGCGCAACGCGACAAAGCTCGACAACAGCGGCCACCCAGTCACAGGCCAAGGCCCGAACAAGGGCACCAAGCCGCTCAACGACACTTTGGACGCCGCCGGAGGCAAGCACCACTGCTGACCCGTCCGACAGACAAGGACCGCCGAATCGAATTCGGCGGTCCTTCGTCGTCCCGGCCGCTGCCGCGCCCAGACGTCAGACCGCCCTGGCAGGATGAAGAAGATGACCACAGCATTGCGGGAAACGGCACAGCACGCGCTGAGGGCGTTGGTCGGACGCGACGACGCGGTGTTGCGCGAGGACCAATGGGCCGCGATCCAAGCGCTGGTCGAGGGCAAACGCCGCGCGTTGGTCGTGCAACGCACCGGATGGGGCAAGTCGGCGGTGTACTTCGTGGCCACAGCGTTGCTGCGGGCACGCGGAGCCGGGCCGACGGTCATCGTCTCGCCCCTGCTCGCGCTCATGCGCAACCAGATCGACGCCGCGGCCCGCGCCGGGATCTCCGCGCTCACCGTGAACTCGACCAACGTCGACGAGTGGGGGCTCGTCCACGCCCAAGTGCGCGCTGGCGAGGCGGACGTCCTCCTTGTCTCCCCGGAGCGGTTGAACAACCCCGGATTCCGGGACGAGGTGCTGCCCGCGCTCGCCGCGGGCGCGGGCCTGGTCGTGGTCGACGAGGCGCACTGCATCTCGGATTGGGGGCATGACTTCCGCCCCGACTATCGGCGTATCCGCACATTGCTCGCCGACCTCCCTGACGGCGTCCCGGTGCTCGCCACCACCGCCACCGCGAACGCCCGCGTCACCGCCGACGTCGCCGAGCAGCTGTCCGGCTCGGACCAGGCGCCTCTGGTGCTCCGGGGAGCGCTGGACCGCGAGTCGCTGCATCTCGGCGTGCTGAAACTGCCGGACCATGCGGCGCGACTGGCGTGGCTTGCCGCACGGCTGGGCGCATTTCCCGGTTCCGGCATCGTCTACTGCCTCACTGTCGCGGCGACGGAGCAGGTCGCGGAGCATTTGCGCCAGGCGGGCCACACGGTGGCGGCCTATTCGGGGCAGACCGACCCCGGTGAGCGCGAGGCTGTGGAGCGGGACCTGTTGGCGAACCGGGTCAAGGCGGTCGTCGCCACGTCGGCCCTCGGCATGGGGTTCGACAAACCGGACCTCGGTTTCGTCGTCCATTTCGGGGCTCCGCAGTCCCCGGTCGCGTACTACCAGCAAGTCGGCCGCGCGGGGCGCGGCGTCGACCAGGCTTCGGTGGTGCTTTTGCCGGGGGCAGAGGACAAAGACGTGTGGCGGTACTTCGGCTCGCTCGGATTTCCTCCGGAAAACGATGTGCGCGCCGTCCTCGACGCGCTCGCCCAGGCGGAGCAGCCGTTGTCCATCGGGCAATTGGAGACGGTGGTGGGCTTGCGGCGCAGCCGTCTGGAGACCATGCTCAAAGTGCTCGACGTCGACGGGGCGGCGCGCAGGGTCCAGGGCGGCTGGACGGGCACGGGCTCGCCGTGGCGCTACGACCATGAGCGATACGCCAGGGTGGCGCAGACGCGACTGGCCGAACAGCGGCTCATGCTCGACTACCAGGACACCGAGCAATGCCGGATGCGGTTTTTGCGTGAGGCTTTGGACGACGAGGTGTCCGAGGACTGCGGGCGGTGCGACAACTGCGGGGGGCTGGAGGTCGCGCCAGCGCCGTCGGCGCAGGAGGTCGAAGCCGCGCGCGAGCATCTGCGACGGCCGGGGGTCGCCGTGGAGCCCAGGAAGATGTGGGCGCCCGGAGCCCCGGGCCTCAACCCCGCGCGCGCGGGGGGCTCCGCCAAGCGCATACCGCCGGATGAACAGGCTTCGCCGGGTCGCGCGGTCGCCCGTTTGGACGCAGTGGGGTGGGGGCCGCAGTTGCGCGCGGTGTTCGCCTCGGGCTCCCCGGACGGCGAGTTGCCTGTGCCGTTGCGCTACCCGGTCGCAGAGGTGCTCAAGAGCTGGTTCGCCCCGGTCTCGTCTGATGCTGGCCCGTTTGCTGCTGGCGCGCCGGACTCGGTGGTGTTCGTCGATTCCTCGGCCCGTCCGAAGCTGCTCGCGCATCTTGCTGCTGGTGCGGCGAAGGTGCTGGGTGTTCCAGTGGCAGGCCGGTTCGTCCCGAACTCGCCGGCCGCGCCGCACGACGTCAACTCGTCATTCCGGTTGCGCTCCGTCGCGCAGCGCTTCGCGCTGGAGCCTTCCGCGCCGCTGGGCCGACGTGTGCTGCTGGTGGACGACTGGTCGGATTCGGGTTGGACCTTGACGGTGGCCGCGCGGCTGCTGCGCAAGGCAGGCGCGGACG
>JGI2924J29684_1077031_pt1 | contig 13159 bp, 7 predicted proteins | sample BenlonsequencITS_FD_29684 | JGI IMG/M metagenome (IMG submission 29684)
ATAGTTTTGACCAAGTGCCGCCAAGTGATGAGTTTATACCGCTTTTAGGGCTTGATGAGGCAACTTATGCACCAACTAATAAAGTTGTTGAGAGATGGCCTGAAGATTTAAGAATGGGAAATAAAGCAATTGATCACCCGATTGCATGGTCATTCTGCCGAGGGGATGCAAAAGGTGTGTATTCTGCGATTGGACATAGTTATGAAAACTATGAAGAGCCTGAATATCAAAAATTTCTGGTGAATGCTTTTGATTGGGTGACATCACCCAGTGTTGAAGCTGAGTGCAACTAGTTTGTAAAACTGGCGCGGTGCTTTCTTAAGTCGATAAACAACTAGACAGGGTAGCAAGCATTTTGCTTGCTACCCTTTTTATTATCTAGTTGGAGTAATCAACACTTACAGATGTGTACGGCGCATCAAACCCTGGCTGTCCACCACCAATAGACAATGTAAAGCTACCATCCTCAGGGAAGGTGAGTTTTCCATTCTCGTTAAAATAGCCAATGGCATCAGGTTTTATGCTGAGTGTTACAGTTTGGCTTTCTTTAGGTGCAAGCTCAATTGCATCAAAGGCTGCAAGCTCGACACGTGGTGTAGAGACATTCGCCAACGTGTCGCGTGTGACATAAGCCTGAACAATTTCGCGACTGGCTTTGTCGCCGCTATTTGTCACTTTGACACTAACTTGTAGGTTTTCATTGGCTGCGTAGGCTGTTTCAAGTTTTAGGTCTGAATATTCAAAACTTGTATAGCTAAGACCGTGACCGAATGGATAGAGTTGTTCACCTTCATAATATTTGTAGGTTCTGTTCTCCATTGAATAATCATCAAAGGCTGGCATGCCTTCAAGTGATTTATAGAATGTCACAGGCAGACGACCAGATGGGCTAAATTCACCCCATAACAGATCAGCTATAGCTGTTCCGGATTTTTCACCCGGATAGAAAGCTTGAACAATAGCTGGGAGATTTTCATCTTCCCAGTTTAGTGCCATGGCACTACCAGAGAAGTTTACCAGCACGACAGGTTTGCCTGTTGCGTGAAGTTCTTTGAGGAGTTTTTCCTGAGGTGCAGGCAAGTTGATGTGTGTGCGGTCTCCGCCAAGGAAGCCATCAAGCTCCACACCCATTTCTTCGCCCTCAAGATTGGCATCAATACCACCGAAGAACAAAATAACTTCTGCATCTTCTGCAGCTGCAAGTGCTTCTGCTTTGTAATCGCGAGAAACATCTGTCCAGTTTAGGTAGGCATATTTGTCGAGTTGATCGCGTGGCCAGCCTGAATCAAATTTCAAGCTTTGTGTGAATTCATAAGATTCACCAGCTTTCATTTCGATGTCATCCGTGTCGGTAACTTCTTTTCCATTGATCTCAAGTGTGGACCAGCGAGATGGCTGGAACCGGTAGCTGCCGGTTTCTTCTGGTACAATAACACCGCTCCAAATCGCGCCAAATTCATCGTTTAGACCGTCGGTTGTCGGTGTGCGTAACCAGTAGTGATCAATATTTTCTTCAACAGTTTCAATGCTTGGCTCACCTGATAGGAATTTATCTTCATAATAGGCGGCTTTAACACCAGGGACTAATTCGCCAGCTTCATTTTTGTGGAAGAGAGTGTTTGATGGCACAGCCTTATAGTTTGAATAAATGTCACCTGCGATTGTTGAGCCGACGGAATAGCTTACATTTTCTGCGCCAATTTTCGCCTTGATACCTTTTAAAGCTGTCACGGGTGCGGTTGGTTGACCGTAATAGTTTGCAACCAGTGTCCACCAATTGTCTGCATTTGGTCCAATCACTGCGACTTTTGTGTCGGGTTTTAGTGGAAGAATGCCGTCATTTTTGAGTAGAACGAGAGAAGCACGCGCGGCTTCTTCTGATTTTTCCAAATGGCTAGGGCTGGCAACTGTATCAATTGAGATATTGGACCAAGGCACAAGGGATGGGTCGTCATACATGCCAAGTTTGAACAAAGCAGAATATAAACGCACCACTGATTGATCAATTGTTTCTTCAGTGATCAAACCTTCTTTTACAGCTTGGGGTAAGGCGTCCATTTTATTGCCTTCACCATCACCACAGTTGAGGTCAGTTCCCATATTCACAGACAGGGCTGCGGCTTGCGCGCGCGTGTCCACATGGTCATGCGCAGCATATGGTGCTGTGCCTTCTGCTTTTTTCTCTTCGTCATAGTAGAAATCGCCAATGGCACCACAATCAGAAACGACATAACCATCAAAGCCTAATTCTTCACGCAGCAAGTCTTTCATGAGGCGCTCGGAACCACAGGCAGGATCGCCCCAGACAGCATTATAGGCACACATGACAGAAGCGACTTCTGTTTCATCAAATGCTGTTTTGAAAGCAGGGAGGTATGTTTCATAAAGGTCAGCGTCTGTTGCGATATAGTTGTCGCGGTGACGAGATGGTTCAGGGCCAGAGTGAACGGCATAGTGTTTTACTGTGGCGACGGATTTGAAGTATTTGTCATCATCGCCTTGAAGACCATTAATGAAATTGACCGCCATTCTACCAGTTAGATACGGGTCTTCTCCATATGTTTCTTGTCCGCGGCCCCATCTTGGGTCTCTAAAGATATTGATATTAGGCGACCAGAAAGTCAGTCCGCCATACATGGCGTACACATCTTCATTGGCATAAAAATGATGCTTGGCGCGGCCTTCATCGGAAATCACATTTGCCACTTCCAACATGAGGTCTTCATCCCATGTGGCTGCCATACCGATAGCCTGAGGGAAGACAGTTGCATGACCCGCACGGGCAACACCGTGGAGAGCTTCATTCCACCAATTATATTCATGTAGACCAAGACGCGGAATTGCAGCGGCTTTGTCGTACATTTGTGCTGCTTTTTCTTCGAGTGTCATGTGTGACACGAGGTCAAGCGCGCGTTCTTTGGGGGAAAGAGATGGATCCATGAAGCGAAATTCAGAGGATTTTGCTTCTTCAGTTGTTTGAGCTGTTTCAGTGTCTGTTTGAGAGCTACTGCATGCGGTTGCAAAAGCAAGGGACGCTATCGTTCCCAATAAAATTGATTTCACTGATTTCATTATTGAATCCTCCAAGAGTTTTTATTGGCATCGTTTGAGCGCCTTCATCGAGCTATAAAAGATATAGCAAGATGCCGGTGATCAAGGATGCGTTATTCTTTGTTTTATGCGTTGGTTTATATCCTTGGTTTTATATATAAGTCCATCGTTGTCTCTGTCTAATTTTTGATTTAGGTTCACGTTTAAGTGAGGAGCAGATTTTCGGACTTTAGGCCCTACATCTGGCTCAGGCGTGGTTGACAGAATTCTATAGTGCAGAATAAATTGGACAGATAGATTTTTAAAATTGGTCTGACATAAATTGTAGTATTAGAGAGTGTCTTCATTCCTGTTTCCAGCGAGATAAGTCTAATCTTCGGGCAGGATGTTGGGGTATTTCCCAATGCAGGCATACGGGTGATGTAGACTAAAAAGATTACGGTTCCGCATGAGACGGAAACTGAAAAATAAATATAAACAAACACTAGGGGAGAGTGAGACGTGCGAATTCAGTTCTTGAATACGGTTGGCATCAAGGCGGCGCTTATATCTGCAATGGTTTGTGGAGTTGTTGCATGTGATTCAACGACATCTGGTTCAACAGCATCCTCGGTTGAGGAAGGTAAGAGCGCACCAATTTTGAGCAATGTGTTCTCAGATCACATGGTATTACAACAAGGGTATGAAATTCCGTTTTGGGGGCGGGCTGGCTCGGGTCAAAAAATAAATCTGACCTTTAATGGTGAAACCAAACAAGCAGAAGCAGACCTTGTTGGTAATTGGCGGATAAGTTTTGATGAACCAGACGTAATGGGGCCATATCAGGTTAAAGTTGAAACTGAAGATGGTCAGGTTCAAGTGCTGGAAGATGTCTTAATTGGCGATGTGTATCTGTGTTCTGGACAGTCCAACATGGAATTTCCAGTGTCTCGTGCGCTTAATCCCAATCGCGAAATTCCGGCAGCTGACGGCTCTAATATTCGTTTGTTTCAAATGCCAATGCGCTCATTCAATGCGCCGCAAAAAAGTGTCACTGGCGATGTTTCGTGGGAAATGGCGAGTGCAAAAACAGTTGAGAATTTTTCAGCGGTTTGCTGGTTCTCGGCTAAAGAGTTGGAAAAGAAATCAGATACTCCCATTGGCCTAGTGCAGGCAGCATGGGGCGGAACACGTATAGAAGCGTGGATGAATGAAGCTTCGTTGGCGGAAACGGGTCTGGTTTCAGATGAGTTGGAGATGCTGCAAAACTATAGGGAGACTCCCAAAGCAGCGATATCCAAATTCGGAGAAAGACTAAATACGTGGTGGGATAGCACGTTTCCTTCAGCATCAAAGCCTTGGGAAAATGCGTCACAAAGTATTGATCAGGCGTGGAAAAAAGCACCTGAAACCATGGGCAATTATCAAGCCTGGGGCATTGAAGAAATAGAGGAATATAAAGGCTTAATCTGGTTTCAAACTGAATTGAATTTGCCAGAAGATTATGACGGATCAGCGTTGGATTTATCTGTCGGGCTGACTGATGAACGCGATTATGTTTGGGTGAATGGTGAGTTCGTTGGCTCTGGCTATGGCTGGAGTGTAGCCTCGGTTTATGAGGCAAGTGCAGGCTTGCTGAAGTCAGGCAAAAACATAATTACGATTGCGATTGAGAATGGCTGGAAGGCTGGTGGAATTTTAGACCTTAGCGATTCTGGTGTGAACTGGCAGCAGCAAAATATTGGTTTTGAAAATTGGCAATGGCAGCTGATTGAAAACGGACCAAGCTCTATGGATCGTGCGCCATGGGAAACAATGAATGGTTTGTCTGGTATTCACAATGGTATGGTGTCGCCTTTGGATGGTTTGAAATTCAAGGCGGCATTCTGGTATCAGGGTGAAAGCAATGCGAGCAATCCAGAAGATTATGAGCAAATGTTGGCTGGGTTGATTAAAGGCTGGCGGCTCATGTTTACTTCTGATTTGCCGGTTGTGGTTATCCAGCTTGCAAATTATGGAAATTTGCCATTTGAGCCGGTTGAGAGTGGGTCATCAGGTGTGCGTGATGCACAGAGACGGGCGGCTTTAGCTGATGAAAACACCGGACTGGTTGTCACAATTGATATTGGAGATCGCATTGATATCCACCCTGCAAATAAGCAGGTTGTGGCGCAGCGTGTCGTTGAGTCTTTGGGGTATCTGCAAACGTCGGATCGTAAGCAATTGGGCGATAATGCCCAGCCTGTAAGGGCATATTATAGCGATGATGGAATTGTTGCTGAGTTTATGAATACGCAGGATGGCTTGCGCATTTATGGCGGTGATAATTTATCTGGTGTTGAGTATTGCACGCCGTTGGAAGGATGCCGTTTTGTGCCAGCAAGCCTTGAAGGGCAGGATAGTCTTCGCATTTCAATTGACGACAAAACCCAAGGCGCACGCATTCGTTATGCGTGGGCGGATTCGCCAATTCCAACCCTATTTGAAGGTGACTATGTGCCGGTCACACCATTTGAATTGGTGGTAGAAGATGAATGAATTTCAATTTGAAAACAAGCATGTGGACGCGTTTGAGGAAAAATCACAAATGAAGATGATTTTTGGAAAACTGGGGAAAGTGTTTGCATCCTCAATTGTCGCACTAGGGCTTGTGGCTGTGATGCCTATGCGTGCACAGGCAGAGGATGGTTATGAATTATGGTTGCGCCATGCTCGCATGGACCCAGAGGCGGCGGCATTTCCAACTGGCTTCATGCTTGATTGTGAAACAAATTCGCCAACGCTGAATATTATATCGGATGAGTTGCAATCGGCTTTCATGGCGATGACCGGCAGTGAACTGGTACGTCATGACAAGCTTGAAGATGGAACACTTATACTAAGTAGTACGCAGTGTTCTGGTTCTCTCCAGAGTGATTTAGAAGCTGTAGAAAGCGATGAGGGATATATCATTCGCAGTGAAAACGGCGAAGAGATAGGCCATACACTGATTGGCGCGAAGACAGATATTGGTCTGCTCTATGGTGTGTTTGACTATCTAAGGCAGGTGGCTTCAGAAGCGGATCTGACAAAACTGGATATCACACAAGCACCCGCCATTGATTTGCGCGTACTTAATCATTGGGATGATCTGAATGGTCATGTCGAGCGCGGTTTTTCAGGTGAGTCCATCTGGGATTGGTTTCGTATGCCCGACTATATGTCGCCCCGATACACAGATTATGCGCGCGCGAATGCATCTGTCGGTATCAATGGAACAGTTCTAACAAATGTGAATGCGGACGCGACCGTTTTAACGCCGCGATACCTTGAGAAAGTTGCAGCGCTCGCAGATGTGTTTCGTCCATATGGCATAAAAGTCTATTTAACGGCGCGTTTCTCGGCACCAATGGAGCTGGACGGGTTGGAGACAGCGGATCCGCGCAATAGCGATGTTCAGGAATGGTGGAAAACCAAAGCGGATGAAATTTACGAATATATCCCAGATTTTGGTGGTTTTCTCGTCAAAGCAAATTCAGAAGGCCAGCCCGGGCCGCAAGATTACGATCGTGACCATGCTGAGGGTGCAAATATGCTAGCAGACGCAGTGGCCCCAAATGGCGGCGTTGTGATGTGGCGGGCCTTTGTTTATTCCGCTGAAGAGCCAGATGATCGTGTCAAACAAGCATATGACGAGTTTGTTCCGCTTGATGGCAAGTTTAGAGACAATGTGCTGGTTCAGTCTAAAAACGGACCATTGGACTTTCAACCACGTGAGCCCATCCACCCATTATTTGGCGGCATGGAAAAAACGCCTGTGATGCTCGAACTTCAGCTGACTAAGGAATATCTGGGGTTTTCAACGCACTTGGCTTATTTGGGGCCGATGTGGGAAGAGGTGCTTGATACGGACACTCATGTGAAGAAAGAAGACGCCAGTGTCGCCGATATTGTAGATGGCAAAACTTTTAATCACAAACTGTCAGGAATAGCCGGTGTGGCCAATATTGGGCGCGATCGCAATTGGGCTGGTTCCATATTTGATCAAGCCAATTGGTATGCTTTTGGGCGTTTGGCATGGAACCCGAAACTATCAAGTTCATCTATTGCAGAAGAGTGGATTGATCAGACGTTTGATTTATCAAATGCCGGTGAAGAAACCGTTTTGAGCATGATGATGGGATCGCGGGAAGCGGTTGTCGATTACATGACACCTCTAGGCTTAACTCACCTTATGGGCACAGGCCATCATTATGGACCCGGGCCTTGGGTGGATGATCTGGGGCGCGCTGACTGGAACCCGTATTATTACCACCGTGCGACCGCCGATGAAATCGGTTTTGATCGCACAAAAACAGGGTCAAATGCACTGGCTCAATATGCAAAACCTTTGCGTAAAAAATGGAGCAATTTGGAAACCGTGCCGGACAATCTTTTACTATGGTTCCACCGAGTTGGTTGGGATTATGAGATGAAGAGCGGTTTGACGCTTTGGCAGGAAATGGTGCGCCATTATGATCGCGGTGTGGATGCTGTGGCGAAGATGCAATCTGATTGGCTAAACCTTGAAGGCGAAATTGACGCTGAACGGTATCAGCAAATTTCTGATTTTCTGGGTATTCAACATAAAGAAGCAAAATGGTGGCGTGATGCTTCTCTCGCTTATTGGATGAGCATTAACGGATTGGAACTTCCAGAGGGAAGTGCGCAGCCTGAACATAGCCTGGAGTATTATAAGGCGCTTTCATTTCCGTTTGCGCCGGGACAAACACAATAGTTTAGAAATGAAGAGATCTTCTCAAGAAAAAGCCTCCCCCATAAAGGGGAGGCTTTTTATTTGCTGTTGGTTTGTGGAGTTATTGTACGGAAGAGTGACAATAGGGGCCAATGATTGTGCCGACAAATCCGCCTGCCTTTGCGGTGCTTAATAGCGTTGCATCAATGTCTTGAGCCAACACTGTTTGCGCTCCGTCAATTGTGTATTCAAACTGCATCAGTCCGGCATCGCTGCTTAATGTCAGGTCTATATTCTCAAGATTGGTTATTGGCGCTGAGGCCAGCAATGTGTCGTTGTCGGAATTGTCTTTTGTTCTAACAACAATATTGGTGCCGTTCTCGTCTTTCTCAATTCCGAAAAATACCAATGATGTATCATTTTGAATGGCAACTAAACCGGCCTGATCACCGTTAGCTTGAGGTGTATAGGAGAGGGATGTTGTGGCTGTCGCGATGTGGTGCTGTTGGCGGCGGCCGATAAATGAAGGTGCGTGAGAAAGATCACCAAAGGCATAATCACACCTTAGATTAAGTGCGCCGTTTTCAACGGAATAAAATGCGCTTTCAGGATTGCGAACTCCAACCCATTGTTGAGATAGAGCGCTTCTTTCAAACTCATCGCGATAGCTGAAATTACCAGTTAGCGGCAAGGCTGGGGCTGCCTGAGCAGGCAGGTTTGGTTTGGCGTGGGCAAAAGGAATTGCTTCTCCAGCGGGCAGTATGTAAGGCCAGCCATCATTCCAGCTAACGGGAAGTAAGAAGGTTTCACGGCCAATATTATAGTGGTCTTCTGCATCATATGGACGTGTGCTTAAAAAAGTTGCCCACCATTCTCCATTTTGCGTTTCAACAAACTTTGCATGCCCTGCAGCGGAAATAGGGTGTGTTCTATCTGGGGCTAAATCTCTTTGCGTAAGGATGGGATTGTGGTCTGCAGGAAGGAATGGACCTCTGACGTCTTTGGACCTGAATATGGTCTGGGAGTGATTGACGCTGGTTCCACCCTCGGCGGCGGTGAGGTAATAATAATTATCGCGTTTTAATATATGTGGGCCTTCAATCCAGACAGGTTCGGTAATGATATCTACGCCGCCATTAATTAGCAGGGTACGCTCTCCGACCATTTTGAGATTTTGCCAGTCAAATTCTTGAACCCAAATTGCGCGATGCCCTTCATATATGGGGGCTCCGATCGGTGCATCATTATTGACGATATAGGCTTTCTCGCCTTCCCAAAAAATGGATGGGTCAATGCCGTCAAAATCTAGCCAAATCGGATCTGACCATGGGCCGGTAGGATTATCTGCGGTGATAACGAAATTACCTTTGCAATCAACGCAAGTGGTGACGATATAAAACACCCCATCATGGTAGGAAATATCAGGTGCAAACACACCTCTAGAAACGGTCAGTCCTGAGAAATCAAGCTGGTCTGATCGATCAATTGCGTTGCCGATTTGAGACCAATTTACGAGGTCTTTTGAATGAAAAACGGGGATGCCAGGAAAGTGCGAGAAACTGGAATTGACCAGATAATAATCTTCATCGACGCGCAAAACAGAAGGATCTGGATAATAGCCAGCTAGAATTGGATTTTGGTATTGGTTGTCCGCCAATTCGACTGTTTCTGGTGTTTGGCCTGAATAAGAAAAATATTCAAAACTTGCCGTTTTTTTTTGTTGGGTTTCTTCAATAGAAGAGGCTTTATCTGTTGGTTGACATGCCGCCGTAAAAGCGAGTGCGAGTACAGATGTGTAGAGCTTTAGTGCTTTGTTTTTCATGTTTAATCTCCCCATTTAATGTCATTGTTTTAAAGCCCCGCATTTTTTATTTTTGCTTTTGTTACTGAAATACACTTGGCAGGAAAAGCGTCAAGCTTGGTATGTAAGCCGTCAGCAAAAGCGCCGCTATGAGTGCAAGATAGAAAGGCCAAATTGTTTTGACTGTTTCTTCAATTTTAATGTCACCAATGGCTGCTCCCACGAAAAGCACGGACCCAACTGGCGGCGTTACGAGACCTATGCCTAAGGTGAGAATAAGCACGATACCAAAGTGAACTGGATCAACACCCAATTCCATCATCATGGGTAAGAAAATCGGTGTGGTGATAATGATAAGAGGGGCCATATCCATGAAAGTTCCTAGAATGAGAAGAACCAAAATCACCATCAACATGACCAGTGTTGGATTATCTGAAATCGACATGACAAGTTGAGCCAATTGCGTAGGCGCGTGCAAAAGGGCGAGTAACCAACCAAACACTGCTGCTGATCCAATTATCATCATCACGATTGCTGTCGTTTGCACAGCGCCTCGACATGCGAGTGCAAAGGTTGTTGGAGTCAGGGTTCGGTACACAAAGGCGGCAACTATCAATGTGTAGACAATGGCAACAGCAGAGCTTTCAGTTGGCGTGAAGACACCTCCAAGTATGCCCACCACAATAATAACGGCTGTAAACAGGCCCGGCAAAGCGATAATGCTCGCTTTTAGAAAGGCAGGCCATCCAGGGAAGACGCCTTTAGGGTAGTTGCGTTTGCGAGCAATTATCCAAGCTGTAATAGCTAGCGCTATACCGGCGATAATGCCGGGAAATATCCCAGCCAAAAACAGATCACCAATTGATATGCCTAAACCTGAAGACGCGGCATAGATGATCATATTGTGAGATGGAGGGATGATGACACCCAAAATTGCGGCGCAGCACGTCACATTGACCGCATAGTCTTTGTCATAACCTTTTTCTTGCATTGCAGGCATGAGCGAAGAACCAAGTGCGGAAACGGACGCTATTGAAGATCCAGAGACGGCTCCAAACAGCATAGAAGCGCCCACATCAACTTGACCTAATCCGCCCTGAAGCCTGCCGAGCGCTGCATCTGCAACCTGTAAAAGCTTTTCTGCTATTCCTGAGCGATACATGAGGTCGCCTGCGAATATAAAGAATGGGATGGCCATAAGAGAGAAGACATTGATACCAGCGGCCAATTGCTGAACAGCAATCACTGGTGCGATGTCTAGATATACAAGTGTCAGGACTGATGCGGAAAGCAGCGCAAATGATATTGGCACACCAGCAACTAGAAAAATAGCGAGTGCAAGGAGAAGAAGGGTTAGCGCCATGCTGGTATCACCTTCTCATTGCGACTATTGGCGATGATGTGTTCTATCGCAAAAAAGCAGATTAGAGCTCCGGCAAGTGGAAGAGGCAAAAATGCAGATCCACGGGGCAGCCCCAAAGACGGGATTGGATATTGCCATAGACGAGAAACTAATTTTGTGCCGTAGATAGCAAGAGTGAGGCCCGCACTCGCTGTGACTAAATGGGTGAATATGATTGTAGGCAAACGGGTTTTATTCAGACCATTCTGGAATACGGTGATGTGAATATGAAATTGTTCCCTAACGCCTGCAGCTGCTGCGAACAGGACTGTCCAGACCAGAAGATAAAGCGCGAGTTGTTCGCTCCAAGACGGGCTAGCATTGAAAATATACCGTGCAATGACTTGCCAGAATATAATCGCGGTTATGGCAACAATACCAATGCTGGAAATCCATAAACATAGTCGTGATAGAAGGAATGATAACTTGGAAATAGTTTCTGCTATGGACTCAAACATCGGCAGACTCCATGTCCTGAATCTCTTCCATAAGCTCACGCAAGTTGGGTGTTAAAAAGCGATCATATACAGGCTGCATGCATTTAATGAATGGATCTTTATCAATTGTCTCAATGATTTCGACGCCGCTTTTTTTGACGACTTCCATCGCGCTGTTGACGCGTGCATCCCAGATTTGACGCATGAAAGGCACAGATTCACGTGCAGATTCCATCACAAGCTCTCGATCATTGTCAGACATCATTTTCCAGCGTCTAGCAGACATCACTAGAATTTCCGGTGTCATGAGATGTTGGGTCAGAGAATAATATCGGGCAGCTTCAAAATGGCGTGTGTTTTCATAGGAGGGCCAGTTATTTTCAGCGCCATCAATCACGCCTTGCACGAGGCTTTGATACACCTCAGAAAATGACATCGGAGTGGCATTTGCGCCTAATGCTTCCACCATGGCGACATAGAGGTTCGAATTTTGAACACGTATCTTCATGCCTTTAAGGTCATCGGGCGTGCGAATGGGTTTGATTGTATTGTAGAAACTGCGCGCACCAGAATCGTAAAAGCACAAACCAATCAAATCATGCTCGGCTAGGCTAGCGAGAATTTTTTGGCCGGGCGCGCCGTCCATGGCCGCTCGCATATGCGGAATGGACCTAAAGACGAAAGGCAGGGATGGAACAATTGTTGATTTGGCAATCGGGTTTAATGGGGCAAGATTAACTCGGTTAAAGTCTATGCCGCCAAACATGGAGATTTCTAGAGTATCTCTTTCAGCGCCTAATTGTGCACCGGAATAAATCTCTGTTTTGATGCGACCATCGGTTTTCTCTCTCAAACGGTCCGTCATGAAAGTGAGGGCGGCCACTGTTGGATAGTCAGCGCTTAATGCATCGGCGGCTATCAAAGCTGGTTGATTGGAATTGCATCCTGATAACGGAAAAGACAGGCAGGCACTGCCAGCGATAGACATAACATGCCGGCGAGAAAATTGAGTCATAGACTGCATCCTTTTTCGCCCAAATTGTAAGCCTTATCAAACTGAAAGAGTGTTATGGAGCAAGCGGTGATCAATTTTTCTTTTGCCCGAGATAGTGATCGCGTCTGGCTTGGGCTTTGTTTTTTGCCTTTTCTACATCATCGGTTTCTGTCACTTCCAGAAGTGCATCAATGACGCGGGTGAGGTGATCAAACATTGCTTTTCTGGCACCAGCCGGATCACGATTTTTGAGGTTGTAGAAAATGTTTCTGTGGTCTTCGACCATGGGCTGAACACCATATTCGCGAGACCGGTTTAGCATTTCGATCACCACGGGACTGGAATCACGAACAGCCCATAAATCTTCGCTCATTTTTACCAAAGCTGAGTTTTGGGTCGCATTGGCTATCATCATGTGAAACTGACGGTCTGCGCTTTCACTATCACTGATATTACCGTTTGCGTTTTCCTGCACCATTTCGACAAGAAGCTGTTCAAGTTTAGCAAGGGTGATGTCGTCTATGCGGGTTGCAGCTAATTCAGCGATGTCACTTTCCAGATAAATACGTGCTTCCATCATTTCAAATGGACCAATATCTAGATCGTTTGCTGCATCACTATTGGCGCGATCAGAAATAACATGAACACCCGAACCATTTTTGACTTCGACTAAGCCCATGATTTCAAGCGCAATTATAGCTTCTCTAATAGTAGGTCTAGATACATTGAACTCTTCAGCGAGAATTCGTTCGGCTGAAAGTCGCTGACCAATTTCATATTC
>JGI2924J29684_1077030_pt1 | contig 13133 bp, 15 predicted proteins | sample BenlonsequencITS_FD_29684 | JGI IMG/M metagenome (IMG submission 29684)
CCCGCCAGTAAAGAGCCGTTCGGAGGGGGCGAAGGCGACTGGGATCGAGTGGCGGGTCGCTCGAACCGTCGGCTCCCCCCTCGACGCGAGCGGGGCCGCGGTTGCCGTCTTGGCTCCAGCGGCCGGGTTCGGTGTACGACCGTGGAGACAGTCTGGCCGGACGAAGAAAATAGACGAGATAGCAATATCCATTAACCCGCATTACGAACGGTCAGGATATGACCGAGTACGTCATCATCGGTGACGGGATCTCGGGCAGTTCGGCTGCCGAGACGCTCCGGGAAGAGGACCCGGAGTCTTCGATTACCGTCATCACCGATGAGGGGGAGGCGCTGTACAACCGGATTCTGATCAAAGAGCACGCGAAGGGGAAGCTTCCGGAAGCGCCGATCTCGATCCACGACGAGGAGTGGTACGAGGAGCGCGATATCGAACTCTCGCTGAACACTCACGTCACCGGCGTCGACACCGACGAGAAGGTCGTCTACACCCACGAGGACGACGAGATTCCCTACGACAAGCTCCTGATCGCGACCGGGGGTACCCCGACCCAGCTCCCGGTCGAGGGCAGCGACGCCGAGGGAATTCATCACTTCTGGACGTTCCAGGACGCCCGCAAGATCCGCGAAAGCGCCGAGAACGCCGAGAAGGGCGTTATCGTCGGCGCCGGACTGCTCGGCATCGACTTCGCCGCGGTCTGTGGTGCCCAGGGCGTCGAGGGCAAGTACCTGATGCGGGGCGACCGCTGGTGGCGCTACGCGCTCTCGGGAGAGGGTGCGGAGATCATGCACGAGGGGATGCGCGAGGTCGGCGTCGACCCCGTCTTCGACAGCGGCGTCGACCGCTTCGAGACCGACGAGGACGGTCGCGTCACTGCGGCCGTCGATCCGAACGGCGACCGCTACGAGTGTGACTTCGCCGGCGTCGCCATCGGGCTGACGTTTAACACCGAGTACCTCGGCGACATCGGGCTTGAACAGGACAACGGGATCGTCGTCGACCAGTATATGCAGACGAACCTCGAGGACGTCTACGCGGCCGGGGACATCACCCGCTTTTACGACGTTCTGCTGGGCGAGCAGGCCCAGAACGGCTCCTGGGGCTCCGCGAAGGAGCAGGGCCGGATCGCCGGCGTCAACATGGCCGCCGACGGCGAGGCCGAGGAGTTCGAGTGGGTGTCCTCGTACTCGATCACGCACTTCGATTTCCCCTTCCTTTCGTTCGGTCACCCGACGCTGGGCGACGACTACGCCGAACGCAAGTACAGCGACACCGAGTGGCGCCGCATCGCGTTCAAGGACGGCAAGGTCGTCGGCGGCGTCCTCATCGGCGATCTCTCCCCGCAGAGCAAGCTCAAACAGCTGATGCGCGAACAGCGCGTCGTCGCCGACCAGAGGGAGGTCTTGCTCGAGGAGACCGTCGACCTCGACGACCTCGCGCCGCCACAGGAACAGTAGCGTCGTCGGGCTACCTTCTCCGAACCGACCAGCGGTTCACACCACGAACGGCGGACTCTCGATCGTTGCTCGCCGTCCGTTCCAATCCGTTCAGTGATAACAGTTAAGTGATATCGTGGGTATGGTAGTCACACACATGGCAACTACTACCAGTACAGGGCAGTCTCTCACGCTCAGGCGCGTCGACTCCGTCGCGCCGGACGCGACGGTTCGACACATCGATCAGTTCGACGAACGGACCCTCGAGCAGTTCTACGCTGCGCTCGAGGGGGGTCGTCAGCTGTCCGCTACTGGTACCGACCTCGACCCCGGCACCGTCGTTGTCGCGACGAGCTACTACCGCGTCGAGGCCGCGTAGTCTTCCGAGAACGTTGGAAGTATCGAAGCCGTTTTCCCCACTGCGCCGCTTCGATAGCGTATGAACGGCGGTAGCGACATGACCCTGGCGTTCGAGCTCGAGGCGCTGAAAGAGCTTGCCTCACCCGAAAGCGTCTTCGAGGACGCCAGAGGGTGGAGCGAGTACATCGGCGTAGTCTCGGAGCAGCCGACCTACGTCGTGACGAACTACACGCGCAAAAACCGCATCCGGCAGGACTTCTTCTCGGGTCCTCGCGGCAAAGAGGAGAGTCTCGAGGCCGTCAAAGACCAGTTCGACACCGACCGGTACGTCTTCATCGGCGCCGCCGAGGCCGACGAGAACCTCGCCGAGCGGGTCGACTGGGAGTACCTCCCCGTCGAGGACGCCGCCGAGGCCGCCGACTGGATCGTCGCGACCGACGCCGAGGAGGCCGAAGAGGACGCCGAGCCGGTCCGGGACGACTGGCCCTGAATCGGCTCCCGTTCCCGTCGCGCACCGAAACGGTACTATTTATCCTGCCGCTGCGTACGATCGCCCATGTACCCCGTCTCGCTCGGCAGTGTGATGGTGTTGCGGGAGGGCGAACGTGGCGGCGATTGAACTCGAGGGCCTGACGAAGCGGTTCGGCGACATCGTCGCCGTCGACGGACTCGACCTGACGGTCGAGGAGGGCGAAATCTTCGGCTTCCTGGGTCCGAACGGGGCGGGCAAGTCGACGACGATCGACGTCCTGCTGGATTTCATCCGTCCGACCGACGGAACGGCGACCGTGCTGGGCCACGACGCCCAGGCGGACGGCCGGACCGTCCGCAGCCGAACGGGCGTCCTTCCCGACGGCTACCACGTCTACGACCGACTGACTGGTCGCCAGCACGTCGCGTTCGCGCTCGAAATGAAAGACGTCGACGACGATCCCGACGCGCTGCTCGAGCGAGTCCGGATCGCCGACGCTGCCGACCGGAAGGCGGGCGGCTACTCGAAAGGGATGCGCCAGCGGCTCGTACTGGCGATGGCCCTGGTGGGCGATCCCGACCTGCTGGTTCTCGACGAACCCTCGACGGGGCTGGATCCCAACGGCGCCCGCGAGATGCGCGAGATCATCCGCGAGGAGAACGACCGCGGGACGACCGTCTTCTTCTCGAGTCACGTCATGGAACAGGTCGAGGCCGTCTGCGACCGCGTCGCGATCATCGACCGCGGCCAACTCGTCGCCGTCGACACGATCGACGGCCTCCGGGACTCGACCGAGACCGGCGAGACGCTGTACGTCTACGTTTCCGAACTGAACGAGGACGTCCTCGAGCGCATCCGAGGACTCGAGGGGGTTGCCAGCGCGTCGATCGACGACGGTCGGCTTCGCGTCGCGGCCGACGGCGTCTCGAAGTTCGCCACCCTGCACGCGATCGATCGCGTCGCGTCGGTACAGGACTTCTCGGTCGTCGAGTCCTCGCTCGAGGACCTGTTCGTCCGCTACACCAACGAGGACCAGGAGGTCGAGGCGTGACCTGGCTTACCGTCGCGAAGAAGGACTTCCGCGACGCCGTCCAGTCGCGGGCGCTGTGGGCGCTCGTCGTCGTCTTCGTCGCGCTCTCGCTCGTCTCCACGTACGCCTACGTGGAGGTCCCCGAGCTGTTCGGCTCGCCGGCGGGAGCGACGTTCGGCGGGCTGCTCTTCTTTACGGTCGGGCTCATCAGCCTGTTCGTCCCGATCGCCGCGATCGTCGTCTGCTACAAGTCCCTCGCGGGCGAGCGCGAGCTCGGCAGTATCAAGCTCCTGCTCTCCTTGCCGACCACCCGCGGGCAGGTCTTCGCCGGGAAGGTCCTCGGACGAGCCGGCGTCCTCGCGTTCGGGCTCGGCGTCGGCCTTGTGGTCGGGCTCGGCTTCGGCGCCGCGCTGCTCGGCGAGATCGAGGCCGGCGCAGTGGTGGTGTTCGTGCTGGCTACGCTGGCGTTCGCAGCGGTGTACGCGACGATCGTCGTCGGCATCTCGGCAACGACGGGGTCGACCTCGCGCGCGACGACGCTGGCGCTTGGCTTCTTCGTCGTCTTCGAGCTCCTGTGGGACGTCGTTCCGATGGCGGTGTTGTACGTCGTCGAGGGGTTCTCGTTCCCGGCGACGATTCCGGACTGGGTGTTTACCGTCACGCAGCTCTCGCCCTCCTCGGCGTACTTCTCGACGATCGCGGCGCTACTGCCCGACCTCGCCGACGCCGTCGGCGCAGAACCCGCCCAAACGGGCGCCAGCGTCGAGGTGAGCGCCGCCGACGCGGAGCCGTTCTACGCCAGTCCCGAGATCGGAATCGTCGTCCTCGGGCTGTGGCTGGTCGTTCCCCTCGCGATCGGCTACTACCGGTTCGGCGGATCGGACCTCTGAGGCGCCGACCTTTTACTGTCGCCGCGCCAATCGGGAGCAATGGCAGAGCCCCGCGTCCCGGGTCCCGACCCCGACGACCGCCTCGAGCTTCCCTGTGGGAACTCGCTCGACCCCCACGAGATCGACCTCGGCATGCGCGAGTACACCTGTTCCTGCGACGAGACCCACGCCGTCGTCACGGACGTCCACCCGCCCTCACGCTTTTTCCCCGAGTCGTTCGTGGTCGTCCTCCAGGAGCTGATCGAGACCGACGACGAGTTCGAGGAGTTCGGCACGCCGCACCTGCTCGGGGTCGTCATGGAGGAGTTCCCGGAGGACGTCGCCACCCACGACGCGAGCGACGACGGCGCGGTCGGCTACTCGATGCTGTGGGTCACTGACTTCGACGCCCGACGGCTACACGAGATCGTCGTCGAGCTCGTCGTCGAGCTGATGGAACACGCGATCAGCCACGCCGAGGACGACACCGCCGTCTCGGAGTTCGAACGACAGATGCTCGAGTTCGACGTCGGCGAATTCGTCGAACAGTACCGCCGCCAGCGGGAGTTCGAGAGCGAGCACGACCGGGCGCTGTGAGGACGGCCCGGAGAGGTAGTTTGTTGTGTGGGAGGCGTCCACAGCCGGTATGGGTACAGCGATCCTGCGGGGGATGAGCTGCCGGTGATGTCGATCGCGCTTCTCGAGCGGATCGGTCGGTTCACCAGCACGTACCTCGTCGTCTGGGTGCTGCTCGGCTCGGCCCTCGCGCTGTACGCGCCGTCGGCGTTCGTCCCGATCGGGGACTACATCTCGCCGCTGCTGGGGGTCGTCATGCTCGGGATGGGGCTGACCCTGACCCTCGAGGACTTCCGGCGGATCGCCGAGCGGCCGCGGGACGTGTTCGTCGGCGCGGCCGCCCAGTGGACAGTGATGCCCCTGCTTGCCTACGCGCTCGTCGCCGGGCTCGGCGTTCCCTGGGAGCTCGGGATCGGGCTGGTGCTAGTCGGTGCCGCGCCCGGCGGAACCGCCTCGAACGTGATGACCTACCTCGGCCGCGGCGACGTCGCGCTCTCGGTGACGATCACGTCGGTGACGAGCGTCGCGGCGCCGATCGTGATGCCCGCCTGGATCGTCGTCCTCGCCGGGGAGTCGATCACCGTCACGTTCGCCGCGATGGCCAGCGAGATCGTCCTGATCGTCCTGCTGCCCATCGTCGCCGGGCTGGGACTGCGGTATCTGCTCGAGCGGACGGCGCCGTCGGTCGCCCGGGTCGGCCTTTCGGTGTTTCCAGCGATCAGCGCGCTCACGATCGTCGTGATCGTCGCAGCGATCGTCGCGCTCAACGTCGGCGAGATCCGCGCCGCGAGCGCGATCGTCGTCCTCGCGGTCGTCGTCCACAACGGACTCGGGCTGGTCGGCGGCTACGGCGTCGGCTCCCTGGCCGGGATGCCTGCAGAGCGGTCCCGCGCCTGCGCGTTCGAGGTCGGCCTCCAGAACAGCGGGCTCGCGGCCGCGCTCGCGGTCGCGTTCTTCGACCCTCTCGCCGCGCTGATCCCGGCGCTGTTCAGCGTCTGGCACAACGTCTCCGGCTCCGTCCTCGCGACGCTGTTCACGCGGGTCGACGACACGGACGCCCGTCGGTACGAGCCGACGGTCGCGAACGACTGATCCTCAGTTCGAGAGCGCTCGCTCGACGGCCTCGGCGACGCCGAGGGCCTTCTCACCAAGCGGCGCCGCGACGAGCCCGTCGTCGATCGCGTCCTCGAGCTCCTCCCGGTCGACGATCTCGACTGCGCCGTCGGGAGTGCGGATCACGTCGACGTAGAGGTCGACGTACCGCACGCAGTCCGGAAACAGCTCGAGGGGCGTACAGACGTTGACGTAGGTCCCCTTCGCCGTTCCCTCCTCGCTTCTGTAGGTCGTCGGGTACCACCACCGGCCCTCTCGGAACTTCGTCACTGCGACGTCGCCCGATTCCTTGGGGACGCCGAGGGCGTCGTAGGTGCCGCCCCCGCGCATCGAGCGCTCGAGGGTGATCGTCCCTTCGGGATCCCGGTCGGTGACGTCGCCGTAACCCAGCGAGATCAGGCGCCCGTCGGGTTTGCCGTGCCCGATCTCGAGGCGGTCGCCCTCGAGAGGGCCGAACTGCCGGGAGACCGCGTCGAAGGGAAATTCGCCGTCGAATCCGTCCACACCGCAGACCGCCTCCGCGAAGTCGACGGCGGCGCTCGCGGCCCGGTCGGCGGCCTTGGTCCGGTGGTGTCCCGGCATCGTCGATTCGACGGTGCGACGGTGGTCGTCGAGCGCGAGCCGCGACTCCCGGCCGAACCAGAGCCAGACGGTCCGTTCGGGAACCGCCAGCCGACCCGGTTCGCCCGGCGTTTCCGGGGCGTCGGAAAGCGCCGCCTCGAGCTCGTGAGCCCGACCGACCGCGTCCTCGAGGGCTGTGCCCATCGCCTCGAGGTCCGCGTCGGCGGCCGGACGATGCCAGCGCACTCCCCATCCCTCGGGGACGTCGACCGAGAGGAGGTCGGTCATCCCGACCAGCTCCTCGGCCCGCTCGCCGGATAGGCTCGCAGAGACGCCACTGCGGGCCTGCGAGAGCGTACAGAGCCCGCCCTCGGCCTCGAGCGCCGGGGCGACCCGCGGATGGTCGTCGTCCCAGGGCGGGGTCGGCTCGCGAACCTGCACGCGGTAGCGGTCGCCCGCGTCAACGTAGTCGTCGGCGTCGTCGTACGCGAGGTAGCCCCGGCGGCCGTCGCCCAGATCGAGGACGGCGCCGCCCCCGCCGTCGGCCTCGCGGACCTCGGCGTCGAAGACCGCGCCGCGGGGGACGCTGTCGTCCCAGCGGAACGTATCGATCGCCAGCTCCGCGAGCCGTGGGGCAACGGACGCGACGGCGTCGGGGTCGCCCGACAGCTCGACGCCCTGTCGGTCGCGGGTGGTCTCCAGCGAGACATCCGCCGGCGCGGCCACAAAGGAGTCCTCGAAGCGCTCGCGGATCGGCTCGGAGGCCTGGACGACCTCGACCCCGTCGTCGTTCAGCAGTCGCGTCAGTGCCGTCGCGTAGATACCACGAACGCGCGCGGTCGTCATCGTCGGCCCTCCGTCGGTAGCGAGGAGCCCTCGAAACGCGCAAGCGGTGGAGCGATCGCGAACACGGCGATCACCGCAGCGTCTCGCGATCGGGCGCGAACCGGACCCGGTCGTGGACCGTCGGCCCGAGCGTCAGCTCCACCGAGCCGTCCGAGAGGACGCGGCCGTCCTCGACGTAGACGCCCCAGCTGTCGAACCGCAGCCAGCCACGCATCTCGTCGGCGTGGGTCGTCAGATCCAGCGCATCGACCGTGTGTTCGGGGTAGTCGGCGCTCGAGTGGGCCATCTCCATATCCGAGTACACCGTCTCGTGAGCGTCGAAGAACGATTCGAGAGCGTCGGCGTCCTCCTCGACGGCCGCGACGACGGCCTCGGAGGCGGCCTGCAGCTCGGCGGTCGCGAGGCCGACTTCGCGAAGCGCTCGCTGCGTTCGCTGATCGAAGTGCATGGCAAAGCGTTAGCAGGGCGGCCCTTTGTGCGTTCGGTTCGTCAGTCGTCGGCGGCGAGCCCGGTTTCGGCCGGACTCGCGGCGTCGGCGGCGCTCGCGGACGTCGACGACTCGGTTGCGTCCTCGTTCGACTCGTCGGCCTCGTCCTCGGGAGCCGGCGGGGCGGTGTAGAGGATACCGCGGCTTGCGTTGTACATCGTGACCTGTTCTCACTATCGTGTACACATAAGCTCGATCCTAATACCTAACATGAGAACTCATATCATACTAGGAAGAGGCGACGATCGATCGCGTGCCGAACTATTACCGGGAAGGGTGGAGTACGGTTCCGCATGAAACGACGGCGGGACCCGATCGAACGGGCCGACGACGAGTCGAGGGATTTGCACGATGTCTCGACCTGGGAGCCACGGAACGCGCTCGATCGGTTCTCGGTCGCGGCGTACAACGGGATCGCGTACGGATTCCAGGCGATCGTCATCGGGGTCGCGCTCGCGATCACGGCCTTCCTGCTCGTCCAGCCGGGCGTGCTCGTCATCGACGATCCGTGGCTCGCCTTCTTTTTCGGGCTCTCGGTGGTACCGGCGGCCCTGCTCGCGGCGTTCATCTGGTACTCGGACATCACGACGAACGAACCGCTCGGCTTACTCGTGGCGACGTTCATCCTGGCGATCCTGTTCGCGACGTTCGCGGCCGTCGTCAACTCCGTTACCAGACCCTACTTCCAGCTGTTCGGCGCGATCGGAACGGTCCTCTTTTTCTACCTGATCGTCGGCCCCGTCGAGGAGGCGGTGAAGCTCCTGGCGGTCCGGATCTTCGCGTTCCGGAGCGATACCTTCGACGCCGTCATCGACGGCGCCGTCTACGGGGCGATCGCCGGACTCGGCTTCGCCGCCATCGAGAACACGATCTACATCACGGGTACCGTCGCGGAGGCCCAGGTCGGTACGCTCACCGCCGCGACCGACATCGCGACCCAGCGGGCCCTGGTCGGCCCCGGTCACGTCATCTACTCGGCGATCGCGGGCTACTTCCTCGGACTGGCGAAGTTCAACCGCGAGCACGCCGGCCCGATCGTTCTGAAGGGGCTGCTGATCGCCGCGTTCGTCCACGGCACCTACAACGTGACGGTCAGTATCGTCCCCGACGTCGTCGCCTCGCTGTACCCGATCGGATTCGGACTCGCCTTCCTGGCGTACGTGATCGTCTTCGACCTCGCGGTGGGCTACTACCTCTACAGAAAGATCGCCCGCTACCGCCGGACCTACCGCAACGTTCGGGGCGATTCCGACGAAGTTCCCCCGGCCGAACTGACCGAGTTCGATCCCCCCAGTCGGTGACGACCTACTCGAAGCGCGCCTCGAGCAGCCGTTCCACGTACTTCGCGAGGACGTCGACCTCGAGGTGGACCGGATCCCCGGGTTCTTTCTCCGAGAGGGTCGTCAGTTCGTAGGTCGTCGGGATGATCGCGACTGTCACCCGGCCGTCGGCCGTCAACTCGGCGACGGTGAGGCTGATCCCGTCGAGCGTGATCGACCCCTTCTCGACGACGTAGCGCTCGTACCCTGCCGGCAGCTCGAACTCGAAGTACCAATCCTCATCGACGGCTTCGACGTCCCGAACCGTCGCCACCGCGTCGACGTGGCCCTGGACGACGTGACCGTCGAAGCGACCGTCCGCGGGCATCGCCCGCTCGACGTTGACCGCGTCACCCTCCTCGAGACCCCCCAGATACGTTCGCTCGACGGTCTCGGTCGCGAGGAAGACCTCGAACCACTCCCCGTTCTCGAACCGCTCGACCGTGAGACAGACCCCGCTGACGCTGATGCTCTGGCCGTGCTCGAGTCCGATCGCGACCTCGTCGGCGCCGATTCGGAGCCGGAGCCCGTCCTCGGTCCGGGTCCGGGAGACGATCGTTCCGGTCTCCTCGACGATTCCCGTGAACATATCCGAACGTCCGAGCCGACGGATAAAACCGCTCCGGATCGCGGATGCGTCTCGAATCCGTGACGGCACGGCAGCCGCCGCGTTTTTGAGGGGCCCCTTCGTAGGCGACCTCCATGGCCGGCGTCATCGACACGATCAAGCTGGCGGCCGTCCTCGTCCTCGCGCTCCCGGCCGCACTCGCTGGACTCGAGTTGCTTCTGGTGCGTGGCGAGACGGCCGTCGGTGCGATCCTGATCGGGCTGGCGGTCGCACTCGTCCTCGTCAAACGGTGGCTCACGCTTCCCTCCGACGTTCCCGCCGTCGTCGCGAAACGGATCGCCGGAGCGGTGCGAAGCGACGGCGAGGAGACGACCGAGAAGTAGTCCCACGAGACGGACGCGTCCGAAATCCGCGGTCCGGTCGAGTCGGAATCGATCGACGGCGCCTAGACCGCCGGTGCAGTCGGCAGTTTTGCGGTTCTCAGCCAGAACTCGTCGACGGCTTGCGCGAGCGAAACGAACCCGTCGGAGCTGTCCGGTTTGGTGAGATAGGCGTTCGCGCGGCGGTTGTAGCTCTCGGCGATGTCGGTTTCGTCGTCCGAGCAGGTGAGGACGATGACCGGAATCGCCGTCAGTTCGGGGCTCTTCTGGAGTGATTCGAGGAGTTCGAGACCGTGCATCCCCGGAACGTTGAGATCGAGCAGCAGGATGTCGGGAAGGGTACCCGTTTCCCGACGCTCCGAGAGCACGCGCATCGCCTCGTCACCGTCGGGCACGGTGTCGATGCGCACGTCATCGGCGACCTCGTCGAACGCCTCCCGAACGAGAGTGACGTCGCCGGGATTGTCCTCGACGAGAAGAATATTAGTTGATTCGGACGCCGTCACTGTTCCCATATGAGGGAGACGAACGACACGTCAATAAGAGCGATCACTACACACGTTGGGAGGGGATGAAAGTGCAGCCCCCAAACATATATACCAGGAGTCTAGTCCGCGACGGCCGCTTCCGGATCGAGCGATCGCGGGATCGATCCCAGGCGGTCGACGTCGTCGCCGACCGCAACCAGCTCCGTCAGTCGGATCCGTCCGTCTGCGAGATCGACGCCGACGTCGAGTCTGGCGACCGCGTCCGACTCGACCGTCGCCGAGCCGTGGCGCGGACGTTCGACGGGTTCGAGACCGACGCCCGCGACGCGGGTGTGGATCCCGTCCTCGAATCCGAACGCACGCACTTCCGCCTCGAGATCGGCCTCGACGGCAGTAACCGACTGTGCGTCGGCCGTCAGCATCGCCGCGGCCGAACGGAACGAGCGGGTGATACCGACGTGGGCGCGGCGTTCGCTCCCGCCCTCGCCGTCCCGAACGAAGGTCCGAGCGAGGACGCCGTGGTAGCCCGACGGCTCCCGTGGCGCGGCCTCGAGGACGACCGGCTCGCCCGGACGGACGGGGCCGTCGCCGGGGGTCGAGACCGTCGTGTTGCCGTCGGGGAACCCGCCCGCGGCGACGATCGCCTCGTCGATCGCGATCCGGAGTCGCTCGGCGGTCAGGGCCTCGTCCTCGAGGCCGAGTCGGCCGTCGACGACCTCGGCGGTCGCGAGCGCGGCGGCCCCCCGCCGGAGTCCGGCGCCCGCAGCCGCCTGTGCGTCCTCGATCCGCGCGCGCTCGGCGTCCGTCTTCGTCGCTCTCCCGCGGGCGACGACGTCGGTCGAGGAAAGCGAGAACCCGGCGTCCTCGAGGTAGAGCGCGGCGTCGTGGGGGATGCGAGCCGGCGTCAGCACTGTCCCCGAGAGCCCGTCGGTGGCGAGGACGTCGGCCAGCTCGCTGGCAGGAGCCGCGCCGGGGTCGGTCGCCGAGCGGACCCGCCACTCGCGGCCGTCGAAGGCGACGGCGTGACGGCCGTCGTCGAGTTCCGGCCGACAGTACCGCAGCGTCGGCTGGCGGGCCGAACCGACGGCGACGAACGCGGTCGCGTCCTCGCGTGCGAGGACGTCGGCGATGGCGGGCTCGAGGGGCGAGTCGCCGGTCACGGCGCTTCGGCTTCGAGCTCGTCGGGGTCGTCGACGGGCGCCTGGGCCTGCTCGAGCAGCTCCTCGAGGGACATCTCGGTCAGCTGATTGGTGAGCAGGACGTCGATCGGCAGCGTCGGGGCACCGTCGACGAGGTTCTCGAGGATGTACAGTCGCTCGCGGGCCCGGGACATCCCGACGTAGAAGACCCGGCGTTCGTTGTCGGTCAGCACGGGAACCGGCGAGGTCGTCTTGGTGAACTCCTCGCAGCCGGGGACGTCGGTCGGGTCGTCGACGGTCGCGACCATCTGCTCGACGACCTTCTCAGTGAGGTCGGTACCGATGAAGACGTGGTCGGCCTCGCGCCCCTTCGCGGAGTGGATGGTGCCGACGCGGACCCGGTCGGTGTCCATCCCCTGGTACTCGCCGATGTTGAAGTACGAGCGGATGCTCTTTTTCTGGAAGTTCGTCACCTTCCGGACCATATCACCCGCGGAGGCAGGACCGGGCATGAACGGCGCGTGGTCCTCGATGACCGCGGCGGGAACCGCAAGCTCCTCGAGGTCCTCGACGCCCGCCTCCTCCTGGCGCTCGTCGATCTCGTCGAAGAGGTCGTCGCGGTCGTTCGTGCCGAACGCAGACTCCTGGAGCATATCGGCGAGCCGGCGGGCCTGGAGCCCGGTGACGTCCTCGCCGTCGTCGATCGCCTCGACGGCCCGGACGTACTGGGTGAGCCGATCGGTCCACATCCGCTGGTCGGTCAGCGACCGGAACGGCACCCCCTCGGTGATGAACTCGTCGATGAACTGGAACATCTGGTACCGGGCACGGAACAACAGCATGATCGTCCCGTCGCCCTCGACGAGAGTGCGCCGGACCATCCGGACGACGTCGAGCATCGAGGCGTTCGCGCGGGCCTCGACCGAACCGCCCTCCTTGCGGGGTTTGAGGTCCTTATCCTGGCGCGTCTCGATGTGGCGGATCTCCTGGTTGACGGCGTTGAGGACGTTCGAGGGGAGCCGGTAGGAGTTCGGCAGGATGACGTCCTCGTCGACTTCCTCCTCGAGCAGCAAAGCAGGATCGGCGCCCTGCCAGGAGTAGACGACCTGGTCGTCGTCGCCGGCGATCAGCACCTGGTCCATGTGGGGTTTCCACTCGTCGTAGACGTCGTACTGCAGCGTGGTGATGTCCTGAAACTCGTCGATCACCAGGTAGTCGACGTCCGGTAGCAGCGAGCGCTGCTTGACGCGCTCGAGCATGTCGGCGAAGCCGATCTTTCCCTGCTCGCCCTTGTAGCTGCGCCAGGCGCGGATCGCCTCGGGGACGTCGATCCGGTCGTCGTCGGAGGGCCAGGTTGGCGTGTACTTGTTGCCCTCCTGGGCGCGGTCGTCGATCTCAGGGGGGAGGCGAACCTCCTCGTCGTCCCACTGGAAGGGGACGTCGTACCAGTCAGAAACCTCGCGGCTGGTCCGCTGGAGCCACTGGCTGG
>JGI2924J29684_1077028_pt1 | contig 13127 bp, 16 predicted proteins | sample BenlonsequencITS_FD_29684 | JGI IMG/M metagenome (IMG submission 29684)
GAACCCGTCGAGGAGTGAGGGAACCGCTCACGCCCGCTCGAGAAAGAGTTGGAACTCGAGCTCGTCCTTGTCGGCGCCGACGACGTCCGTCGACTCCTTCCGGAACGGCCTCTCGAGCGAGGTCTCGTCGGTGACCGACGACTCGCAGAGCCGATCCGCGAGTCGCTGGACGGCGCTTGCGCGCTCGCCGGGCGAGCGGAGGGCGACCCCGGCGTACTCCTCGAGCGGGAGCGCCGCGAGGCGTTCGCCGACCGCTTCGACCGTCGGGTCCTCGTCGACGGCGACACTCGCGAACTGCCGCGAGTCGTGGGTCAGCGTCTCGACTCCGTCCTCGGCGTGATCGGTCCCGCTCGTTCGGTCGAGCGCTGCCGCGCGGAGCCGCTCTGCGCGGTCGATCGCGTCCGATCGCCACTCCTCGATCGGTGCGTCGGGCTCGGCCCGTACCGCGTAGGCGCCGCGGTCGCCGTCGAACTCGAACAGTCCGTACGCGATCCCTAGTTCGAGCAGCCTCGAGGACGCCTCGCTCGACAGCTCCCGCTGTGCTTGCCCGAGGGTGAACGGCTCGCTCCCGTACCGATCGAGAGCCGCCGCGTAGAGCTCGAGGACGTCCTCGAGTCCCGGTAGCGTCCCCGTCATCAGTGTCCCATCGAGTGACCGACCGCCCACGGGTATCCCTCGGTGCTCCGTACCAGTCCGCCGGGGCCGTGATCGTGGTCGTGGTCGTGACCCGCGTCCTCGACCTGTGTGGCCATCGGAACGGCGTCGTCGATGCGGACGATCATGCTCGCGGCCTCGCCCGCGCAGGCGAGCGCCTGGCGCTTGACGTACAGCGGCTCGAGGACACCCTGGTCGGCCGCGTCGACGACGGACCCGGTCTCGAGGTCCAGCCCGGCCGTGTGGTTGCCGTCGTGGTGGGCGGTTCGCAGCTCCAGCAACGCGTCGGTCGGACGGATCCCGCTCGTCTCCGCCAGCGTCCGCGGGACCGTCTCGAGGACGTCGGCGAACGCCTCGACGGCGAGCTGTTCGGTTCCGTCGCGTCCGGCCGCGAACGACCGCAGCTCGCGGGCCAGCGCCACCTCGATGGCGCCGGCGCCGGGGACGACCGCCTCGTCCTCGACGGCGAGTTTGAGCGCGTAGAAGCAGGTGTCGAGGACGCGTTTCGTCTCGTCGGCGACGTGCTGGGTGCCGCCGCGGAACACGGCCGAGACCTGGCCGAGCTCCTCGAGGCCCGAGACGACCGTGACGTCGGTCGGTCCGAGCGAACGGCGCTCGACGCTCGCGGCCGTCCCGGTCGTCGCCCGCGTTAGGCTCCCGACGGGAACCGGTTTCCCGCCGGTGGCCCGCGCCAGCCGGTGGAGCTCGTCGCGCTGGGTTCGCTCGACCGCGAGGACGCCCTCCTCGGCGAGGCGGTACCGAACGGGGTCGTCGATCGCCTGCTGGCAGAAGACGACGTCGGCGCCAACACCGACGACGGTATCGACGTACTCCTCGTAGACGTCGCGTTCGTACTCCCTGAGCCGTTCGTACTCCTCGTAGGACTCGAGGTCGACGCGGCCGACGCCCTGCGGGGTGTCGATCGAGAGCGCCTCGTCGATCAGCGCGACCGTCGCGTCCCGGTAGCGGTTCGGGAGCGCTCCCTCGGGGGAGACGACGTCCGTCGAGGACGTCCCCATGTCGATCACGAGTCCGTCGATCACCGCCGAGTCGTAGAACGAACCACCCGGAATCGTCTTCCTGGTGAGTCGCTCGAAGCCGACGCGGCCGTCGCGCTCGATCGCCCGCACGGCCTTGACGGCCCGGTCGGCGACGAACGCGGTGCCCGACTCGTCCCACTTGCCCGTGACGGTCGTGCTGGCGATATCGCGCAGTCGCTCGTCGTTCTCGAGGTCGACGGAAACGGTCAGCTCCGACAGAGTCTCGACAGCCCGGGAGACCGCGAGGTGGTAGCCTTCGGTGATCTTCGCCGGCGAGACGCCCCGCTCGAGCAGCGACTCGGCCTCGTCGAGCAGCCCGCCTGCGAGGACGACCGCCGTCGTCGTTCCGTCCCCGACCGTGGTGTCCTGGCCCTGCGCAACCTCCAGAACGAGTGTGGCCGCGGGATGAGAGAGCGTCATCCGTTCGAGGATGCTCGCGCCGTCGTTCGTGATCGCTACCGTCCCGTCGTCGGTGATGAGCATCTTGTCCAGCCCGTTCGGTCCGAGCGTCGTCCGAACGATCTCCGCGAGGCGTTTCCCGGCCTCGAGGTTCTCCGCTCGGCTCGGGACGTCCTCGCGTTCACCCACCGCGAGTCGGTCGTGTGCCGCGTTACTCCCCGACATATCGTATCCGATCGTGAGTACTGACCGAACCGTAATAAATGAACCCGCACCCGTTCCGGATCGCCGCAATCTCCGCGTCGCAATGCGACGCCGTCGTCCGACCCGGACCTATCAACGACGCTGAATCAGCTATAACTGCGACCGAGACAATGGTGAACTCGTATCATGCCGGAAACCGTCTTCGAGGTCGATACCGAGTCACCGCCGGACGAACAGCCCGATCCGATCGTCAACCGCTGGCATCCCGACGTACCGCCGGTGTCGTCGATCGAACCCGGCGAGAAGGTTCGCGTCGAATGTCTCGACTGGACCGGCGGACAGGTGAACAACGACGACAGCGCCAACGACATCCGCGACATGGAGCTGGACCCGAACCACCACCTGAGCGGCCCCTTCGAGGTCGAGGGGGCCGAGCCGGGCGATATGCTCGTCGTCGACATCCTCGATCTGGGCGCCTTCCCCGACCACGAGTGGGGGTTCAACGCGATCTTCGACCGGGAGAACGGCGGCGGCTTTCTCACCGACCACTTCCCGGAGGCCCGCAAGAGCATCTGGGAACTCGACGGCGTCATGGCCAGCACGCGCCACATCGAGGACGTCCGGTTCCCCGGCTGTGCCCACCCCGGTATCCTCGGAACGGCGCCCTCCCACGAGCTGCTCGAGGAGTGGAACGAGCGCGAGCGGGCGCTCATCGAGCGCGGTCCAGACGACCCCACCGCGGTCAATCACGAGACCGGCGAGGCGGAACCGCCGCTTGCACTCCCGCCCGAACCCAACGACGTCCTGCTGGGCGATATGGACGACGAGCAGGTCGACGAAGCGGCGGAGAAGGCCGCGCGCACGATCCCGCCCCGCGAGAACGCGGGTAACTGCGACATCAAGAACCTCGGTCGCGGCTCGCGGGTCTACCTCCCGGTGTTCGTCGAGGGGGCGAACTTCATCGTCGGCGACCTGCACTTCTCGCAGGGCGACGGCGAGATCACCTTCTGTGGCGCGATCGAGTTCCCCGGCTGGATCGACCTCAAGGTCGACGTCATCAAGGACGGAATGGAGAAGATGGGCACCGACTACGCCATGTTCAAGCCCGGCTACATGGATCCGGACTTCTCGAACTACGTCGTCTTCGAGGGCTACTCCGTCGACGAGGACGGCACCCAGCACTACAAGAACGCCAACGTCGGGATGCGCCGGGCCTGCCTCGACGCCATCGACTACCTGACGAACTTCGGCTACTCCCCCGAGCAGGCCTACATGCTGCTGAGCACGGCGCCCGTCGAGAGTCGGATCGCCGGCATCGTCGATCTGCCAAACACCTGCGTCACGGTGTCGGTCCCCCAGGAGATCTTCGAGTTCGACGTCGACCCCGATCGGCTGGCCGACGGCGGCCCCGACGAGAGCCGTGGCGACGTCGCGAAGACGTCGTAGCCGCGCCGTCCTCGGCGTTTCGATCGATTCCGCCGAGTAGATTGGGTGGGGCCCGTCTGTTCGTCGTCTAGCGCTCGCGTCTTCGGAAATCCGTTCGGGAGCGGCGATCGAAGCAGCCCCTACTTAAACGAGTCACACGTGCAGCCGAAGAGTCGTGACCGTCCCGACCGACGTACCGAACGGCCGGCGGCGATCCACGCACTTCCGTGACACCGGACCCAGTGGTGAGTCGATCGCGCCGGCCCAACGACCACCATCGTTGTACTACCAGAGTCGTGGGTTGGACCCTCCAACCTACTCACTTTCTCGCGTCCGGAGCGTTCTCCTCGTCGAGGCCGGGATCGCCGGCGTCGTCGCGCGCGTCGACCCGGTGAGTGCGGCGACCGTCTGGACGGCCGTTCACTCCGATTCGCGCTCGAAGAGCTTGTCGGAGAGCCGTCGAATATCGTCGACGATCTCGTCGTCCTCGTCGAGCTTGTAGGTCACTCGGTCCTCGAGTTCGTCCGTCTCGACGACGACACCGTACGCGACGAGATCCGCCACGTGATCCTCGACCGAATCGGTCTCGACGCCCGCGATCCGGCTGATCTCGTTCACACTGAAGTGGGTGGTGGGGTCTTCCTCCTCGGTCAGCAGCGTTCCGATGATCTTGGTCTTCGGGTGGGATCCGAACACGTCGGTTAGCGGGATGTTCGTAACGATCGACTCGGGATCGCTGGAGTTCGTCTCCATAGTCGGTGTGATGACAGATCGATGGTTAAAGGTTGAGCGAGCGACTGCCGTCTCTGCTGGCATCCCCAGGTCGCAACCCTCCCGTGAGATCGGTGGATATCTGGGCTTTGTCCGCAGTCCGGTATCGCCCGACTTCGTCGGACGGAAAGGAGCTCCGTCTCTCGTTGCGCGAACTACCGTCTGGCCGTCGCTCGTTCACGTTGTTCGCTCGCGAGGACGTCGCTGAGGGCCGCGATCAGCTTGTCGACCTCCTCGCGGGCGAAGCGACCGGTGATCCTACGCGAACAGCTGTCGGGCGTCGTCGAGGGCCGCGACCAGCTTGTCGACCTCCTCGCGGGTGTTGTAGACGTAGAACGAGGCCCGGGCCGAGGCTGCGACGCCGAGCTTGTCGTGGAGCGGCTGGGTACAGTGGTCGCCCGCCCGGATCGCGACCGTGTGGTCGTTCAGGATCGAGGTGAGGTCGTGGGCGTGGACGCCCTCGACGTTGAAGCTGACGAGTCCGCCGCGGTCCTCGCCGGGCTCGGGACCGTAGATCTCGACGTCGCCCTCGTCCTCGAGCTGCTCGTAGGCGTAGCGGGCCAGCTCCTGTTCGTGGTCCCGAATCCGGTCCATCCCGATCTCCTCGAGCCAGTCGACGGCGGCGTGGAGGCCGACGGCCTCGGCGATCGGCGGCGTCCCGGGCTCGAACTTCCAGGGGAGCTCGCCCCAGGTCGAGTCCTCGAAGGTGACCTTCCGGATCATCCCGCCGCCGTAGAGATACGGCTCCATCGCCTCGAGCAGTTCCTTCTTGCCGTAGAGGACGCCGATCCCGGTCGGACCGGCCATCTTGTGACCCGAGAAGGCGTAGAAGTCGGCGCCGATCTCCTCGACGTCGACGGGCTGGTTCGGAACCGCCTGGGCGCCGTCGATAAAGGAGAGCGCGTCGTGTGTGTGGGCCAGCTCGGTCAGCTCGGAGACGGGGTTGATCGTCCCCAGCGTGTTCGAGACGTGGACCGCCGAGACGATGGCGGTGTCGTCGGTGATCAGCTCGCGGGCGTGGTCCATGTCGAGGCGACCGTTCTCGTCGACGCGGATGTACTCGACGCTGGCGCCCGTTCGCTTGGCGATCTGCTGCCAGGTCACCAGCGAGGCGTGGTGTTCCATCTCCGTGAGGACGACCTCGTCGCCGGGGCCGAGCTCGTTCAGCCCCCACGAGTAGGCGATCAGGTTTTCGCTTTCGGTCGTGTTCTTCGTGAAGATGACCTCCTCGCGGCCGCCGCTGGCGCCGATGAACTCCGCGACCCGGTCGTGAGCCGTCTCGTAGGCCTCGGAGGCCTCCTGGCTCAGGTGGTGGATTCCGCGGTGGACGTTCGCGTTGGACTCGCGGTAGTAGTCGCTCATCGCGTCGACGACCGGGTCCGGCGTCTGGGTCGTCGCCGCGTTGTCGAGATAGACGACCTGCTGGTCGTCGAACTCCCGCTGGAGAATGGGGAACTCGTCGCGGATGGCCTCGACGTCGAGCGCGAGGTTCTGGTGACTCATTACCTGTAGACTGGGTTCCCAGACAAAACACTCCTTCGGTCCGCCGACGCGACGGCGCGGCCGCTGGTCGGTTCTGGGTTCGAAGGGAAAGGGTGGGTGGTGGGTGGTGTGTCACGACAGGGAACGACTCTGGTGTGTGACTCTGGTGTGGTGGTAGGGCCCTGTCGTATTTCCACGTAGGACCGCCCCGTAAATACCGCTGACCCCAACACAGTTTGGTATCGGCCCGAACCGGTATCTGCTTGGCGCGTCGCGATCCCCCATCGAGAAGCCGTCAGCGGGTTCTTCGAGCCGATCGCTACATCCGCAGCAGCTGCGCGTGTCTGGTCTCGCCGACCTCGAGGACGTTCGCCTCGTCGATAAACCCCTCCTCGAGGGCGAGTTCGACGGCCCGCGTGCCGACGATGTTGGCGACGGTCGCCCGCGAGAGGCTGTCGACGGCCGCCGTCTCGTCGACGGCGTCGCCGCCGTAGAACTTCTCGGTGACTGTCAGGGTGATCTCGTCGCTCTCGAAGGTCTCGCCGAGGACGTCGGCGTCACAGACCGTCACGAGCAGCCCCTCCTGGGTCTCGCGTTCGTTGACGATCATGCCTCACTCGAGTTGCCACTCGTCGTCGGCCTCCGGCGCTCGACCGGGGTCGGTGACCTCGACGTCGTCTCGCTCGGGTGGACGGCGGCCACCCGCCTGCTGGCCGGTCATCTCCTCGCGCTCCTCCATCACGCGCTGTTCGGCCCGCTCGCGCATCTCGTTTGCCTCCTCGGCGATCTCCTCGGCCTCGTCGTACTCGCCGAGCTCCTCCAGGATCTCGGCCTTTTCTTCGAGGACCCGGGAGTTGCGCATCCCCAGTCGGATCGCGTTGTCGATACAGTGCAGGGCGTCCTCGGACAGCCCGCGCTCGGAGAGGAAAAAGGCGCGGTTGTACCACCCTTCGGCGAACCGCTCGTCGATCTCGACGGCGCGTTCGGCGTGTTCTAAGGCCTGGGCGGTCTCGCCGAACTCCCAGAGCGCGTAGGCAAGGTTCGTCTCGGCGGTGGCGGCGTGTTCGCTCTCTTCCTCGATCGACAGCCCCTCGCGGTAGGCGCCTATCGCCTCGTCGTACTCCTCGAGTTCGGCGTGGGCGACGCCCTTGTTCGTCCACGCCTCCTGCTCGATACGGTCGTCCTCGGCGAAGCGAGCAGCCCGCTCGAAGGCCTCGGTGGCCTGCTCGAAGCGGTTGATCTGCATGTAGTTGAGCCCGACGTCGAGCAGCTCGCTCGCGTCGACCTCGTCGCTGTCGACGCTGTGGCGGTCGAGCGTGTCGGTGACGACCCGGGAGTCGACGGGATCGACCTTCGCGGGGTCGACGCCCAGTTCGGGCGGGTCGAGGTCGAACTCGTCGTAGGCGTCGTCGAACCCCTCGCCTTCGGAGAACGGATGGTCGCGCTCGCCCTCTCGATCAGTCATTAGTTGAACCAGGCGGCGACGACTGTTAAGGCCTGCGACCCGGCGACGGCCCCGCTCGGGCCCGCTCGCTCCCGGCTACCGGAGCGACCCCGACAGCACTTTCGCCGCGACGAGGACGGGATCCCATGTCGTGTTAAACGGCGGTGCGTACGCCAGGTCGTAGTTCTCGAGGTCCTCGACCGCGGCGGCCTCGTGGATGGCCGCGACGACGGCGTGGCTGCGGTGGACCGCCCCCTCACCGTACTCGCTGACGAGGCTCGCCCCGAGCACTCGCCCGGTGTCGCGGTCGGCGGTCAACGTGACGGTGACGGTGCCGTCCTCGGGGTAGTAGCCCGCCCGCGAGTTCGCGTCGATCGTCTCCGTGACGGGGTCGAACCCGGCCGCACGGGCTGTCTCGTGGTCGAGGATTCCGGTTCGAGCCGCCTCGACGTCGAAGGCCTTGATCGCTGCCGTCCCCGCGACGGCCCCGCCAGTCGCCGGCTGTCCGGCGACGGTCTGGCCGACCGCACGACCGTGACGGTTCGCGGTCAGCGCCAGCGGGACGTACGTCGGCTCGCCGGTGACGGCGTGGGTTGCCTCGGCACAGTCGCCCGCCGCGTAGACGTCGGCGGCGCTGGTCTCGCGGTAGGGGTCGGTCGCGATCGCACCCGTCGGTCCGAGCTCGATCCCCGCGTCCTCGGCCAGCTCCGTCCGCGGGCGAACCCCCGTCCCGAGCAGCGCCATCTCGACGTCGATCCGTTCGTCGGCGGCGACGACCGTCTCGATCGCGTCCTCGCCCTCGAGTTCCTCGACTTCGCTACCGAGGTGGACGCGGACGTCCTGCTCGCGGAGATGGTCGGCGACGGCCTCGCTGGTCGCCTCGCTGAACGTCGGTAACAGGCGCTCGCCGCGCTGGAAGAGGTTGACCTCGAACCCGTTGGCAGCAAGCGCTTCGGCCATCTCGATGCCGACGTACCCGCCCCCGACGACCGCGACGGGACCCGTGCAGTCCTCGAGGTACCGGCATGCCGGCCCACGGTCGGGCTGCTGGAGCGTCTCGTCCTCGCGGGCTCTGGCGACGTACTCCCGGAGCTCCTCCCCGTCGCTCATCGACCCCAGCGTGTAGACGCCCTCGAGATCGGTGCCCTCGACCGGGGGTTCGGTCGCCGCGGCACCCGTCGCGAGCAACAGGGCGTCGTACGACTGCGTGACGGTGCCGTCCTCGCTCTCGGCGGTGACGGTTCGCTCGTCGGGATCGATCGCGACGACCTCGTGGCCCGTTCGCAGGTCGATGTCCCGCTCCTCGCGGAACTGCTCGGGCGTGACCGAGACCAGGTCCTCGAGCGACTGGATCTCCCCCTTAACGTAGTAGGGGAGCCCGCAGGCGCCGTAGGAGACCCACTCGCCCTTCTCGAAGACGACGACCTCCAGGTCGGGATCGTCGCGTTTGGCCTTGCTCGCCGCTGCCATCCCGGCGGCGTCGCCGCCGACGACGACGAAGGTATCGGACATGGCTCCCTGTTTCTCGCGCAGCCGCTTAAGTAAGGACCAGTCGCGGAATCTCGCCGCCTTCGGGGTGACCAGTAGCGTTGAGTACTGCCCCATCCAAACAGTGAGTATGCGACTGTTCGTCAGCGTCGATCTCCCGGACGACCTCGCGGCACCGGTCGCCGACCTCCAGGCGGAGTTCGCCGAGGCGAGCGGACTGAACTTCACCGACCCCGACCAGGCCCACCTCACGCTGAAGTTCCTCGGCGAAGTCGCGGAGGACCGCGTCCCCACGCTCTCGCGGGAGCTGCGGGCCGCAGTCGACGAGGCCGACGTCTCCCCCTTTACCGTTCGGTTCGACGGGCTCGGCGTCTTCCCCGATCTCGAGTACATCAGCGTCGTCTGGTTCGGTACCGAGGCCGGCGGGGCGGAGCTCACCCGACTCCACGAGGCGATCGAACAGCGAACGACGGCGATGGGGTTCGACGAGGAGTCCCACGACTTCACGCCCCACGTCACCCTCGCGCGGATGGAACACGCCGGCGGCAAGGAGCTGGTCCAGGAGCTCGTCAGCGAGCGCGACCCGACGATCGGCGAGATGCGCGTCGACGAGGTCCGGCTCACCGAAAGTACCCTGACCGAGGGCGGCCCCGAGTACGCGACCGTCGAGCGGTTTCCCCTCGAGTGAGCCGGGACGGCGCCGCGTCCGGCGAGATGGACAACATTTTAAGCCACCGCGGGCTACGTCCGGCTACTATGGGTAAGAAATCGAAGGGCCAGAAGAAACGCCTCGCCAAGCTCGAGAACCAGAACAGCCGCGTGCCGGTCTGGGTCATGATGAAGACCGACATGGAAGTCACCCGGAACCCGAAGCGACGCAACTGGCGGCGCAACGACACTGACGAGTAACCATGAGTGCAAGCGATTTCGAGGAGCGGGTCGTCACCGTCCCGCTGCGTGACGTCAAGAAGGGCGCCAACCACGAGGCCGCGGACCTGGCGATGCGACTGGTCCGAGAGCACCTCGCGAAGCACTTCGCGGTCGACGAGGACGCCATCCGACTGGATCCCTCGATCAACGAGGAGGTGTGGTCGCGCGGTCGATCGAACCCGCCACGGAAGCTCCGCGTCCGTGCGGCTCGCTTCGACGAGGAGGGCGAAGCGGTCGTTGAAGCCGAGGTCGCCGAGTAAACTTGCAACGACTCGCCTTCGCCGGATCGGCCTACGTCGGGGTCTTCGCCCGCGCGACCGACTCCTGTGTCCTCGTTCGCCCCGACGTCGACGACGACACCGTCGCCGACCTGACCGACGAGCTCGAGGTCCCGGCGGTCCAGACGACCGTCGGCGGCTCCTCGACGGTCGGCGTCCTCGCGACGGGCAACGAGAACGGGCTGCTGGTCAGCTCGCGGATCCTGGAGTACGAGCGCGACCGGCTCGAGGACGAGATCGAGCTCCCCGTCGCCGAGCTGCCGGGTAACCTCAACGCAGCCGGGAACGTCGTGCTTGCCAACGACCACGGCGCCTACGTCCACCCGGATCTGACCCGGGAGGCGATCCAGGTCGTCAAAGACACCCTCGAGGTCCCCGTCGAGCGGGGCGACCTCGCCGGCGTGCGAACCGTCGGGACCGCCGCCGTCGCGACCAACAGCGGGGTGCTCTGTCACCCCAAGGCGACCGACGAGGAGCTCGACGTCCTCGAGGACGTCCTCGACGTCCGGGCCGACGTCGGCACCGTCAACTACGGCGCGCCGCTGGTCGGCTCGGGACTGCTGGCCAACGAGGCCGGCTACGTCGTCGGCGAGGAGACGACCGGACCGGAGCTCGGTCGGATCGAGGACGCCCTGGGCTATCTCGACTGACGGCGACTCAGCTCGTTTTGTCGTACCACCGATATATCCAGCCCGTCAGCGTGAGCGCCACGATACCACCGACCGCGACGGCGCCGCCGAACAGCCACTGTCCGGTAAAGATCACGAGCAACAGCCCGACGCCGGTCGCCAACAGCCCGACGTGGGCGAAAAGGAGCGCACTCACGAACGCGAGCAGCGTCTCCGATGACATGTCGCTGAACGCCTCCTGAAGCTCCTCGCTCTCGTCGTCGTCCGAGTCGGTCTCGAACGGCGACGGATCGTCCTCTTCGAACGGCGACGGATCGTCCTCTTCGAGTTTCTCGAGTGGGTTGATCATGGTACGTTGACCGACAGCCACGCGCACAGGGTTGCGTCGCTCATTCGACCGGCTCGAACTGATGACGAACGACCTCGCTGTCGTCGTCCCACTCGAAGTCGTCGTGGGCCCGTTCGAGCAGCTTCCGGTAGGCCTCGAGATCGTCCATCCCCTCCGCGCGGGCGTCCTCGTCGGTGAGATCGCCCAGCGTCCGCTCGGTGACCTCCGTTACCTCGAAGGTCGTCTCCTCGATCGTGAACGTATCGCCGTCCTCGGCGTACTGGTGACCGCGGTGGATCTGGGTCACCTCGCCCTCGAGGGCTTGCTCTTGCATCCGTTCGTTGGGCAACAGCTCGCCGGGATCGAGTTCTGTCATGGTCGGGCGTACGCGAGCTCGAGTGAAACCGTTTGGCCCTTCGGAACCGTTGTCAGTATGAACAGTCTCCCTCAAGAACTATACTGCTGGCCGAACGATCGTTCAGTATGTTCGGCTCCGTTATCGACCGTGTTCGAACCGGCCTTCGGGTCGCGACGGCCTCGTTCGGCGTGCTCCGACGCGAGTACTGGCTACTCGTCTTTCCGGTGTTGTACGGACTCGCCTGGCTGATCGGTCTGGTCGGCCTGGTCGGCGGTCTCGTCGCCGCGCTGTTCGGGGTCGGCTACGGAATGGCGCTCGTCGAGGGGTTCGCGACCGTCTCGGAGGGCGAGGCAGAGACGATCCTTACCGGCGTCCTCGTCGCCGTCTCCGTGCTGTTCATGTTCGTCGCGACGTCCGTGGCGACGTTTTTCAGCGCGGCGCTGGTCCACTCGGTCGGCAGCCTCTTCGCGGGCGAATCGACGAGCGTTCGGGACGGGATCGCGGGTGCGTGGGACGCCAAGCGGACGATCCTCGCGTGGGGTGCCGTCGGAACGGTCGTCGGGCTGGTCTTTCGGGCCCTCGAGAGCCAGGAGGGGAAGCTCGCCCAGCTGGTCAGAGGGGTCGCGGGCTTCGCCTGGTTTGCGATGACGTTTTTCATCGTTCCCGTGATCGTCTTCCAGGAGGGTGGGGTCCGGGAGTCGACGCGAAACAGCGTCGAGCTCTTCCGTGAGACGTGGGGCGAGGTCGGCGGAACGACGCTCGGGATCGGGCTCGTGATCCTCCCGCTTGCGGCGCTTGTCGCCGGGCTCGGGATCGGTGCTCCGCTGATCGCCCTCGAGGAGCCTGGCGGGGTGTTGCAGTACACGATCGTTCCGACGCTGCTGGCGATCGGCGCGCTCCTGGTGGTTCACAACGCCGCGACGGCAGTCGCGAAGACGGCGCTGTACGAATACGCGACCGACGGCGAGCTCCCGCCGGAGTTCGACGGCATCGACCCCGACCAGCTCGTCAAGCCAAAACGCGGCTCGCGGACGTCGATGACGGGACCGTCGGGGCGGGAGCCCGGACAGATCTAGTCGCGGTCAGCGGACACGTAGCGCGCCGCTCCCCCCGCTGTTCCCGCTGCTCCGTGTTCATGGACTGCTTTCGACGGAAGGGAAGATTCTTCCGACTGCCCGCCGCAAAGAGAGGCATGGGACAACAGCAACTTCAGCAGCTCTCACAGGAACTTCAGGAGATCGAAGAACAGATCGAGACGCTCCAGGAGAACGTCCAGGAGCTCCAGCAGGAGAAACACGACGTCGACGAGGCCATCGAGGCGCTCGACACCCTCGAGAGCGACGCGACCGTGCAGGTTCCCCTCGGCGGCGGCGCCTACCTGCGGGCGACGATCGAGGACATCGACGAAGTGATCGTCGACCTGGGCGCCGACTACGCCGCGGAGTTCGAGGAGGACGACGCCGTCGACGCACTCGAGAACCGCAAGGACCGTCTCGACGACCAGATCGAGGACGTCAACGAGGAGATCTCGGAGCTCGAGGCCGAGAGCAGCGAGCTCGAACAGCAGGCCCAGCAGCTCCAGCAGCAGGCGATGCAACAGCAGATGCAGCAGATGGGACAGGGGCAGGGCCCGGACGAGTAGTTTAGCGGGTCGTACCCATGTTCGACAATCTGAAGGAGAAACTCGGAAGCTTCCG
>JGI2924J29684_1077026_pt1 | contig 13115 bp, 12 predicted proteins | sample BenlonsequencITS_FD_29684 | JGI IMG/M metagenome (IMG submission 29684)
CCGGGAGAAGATGGCAGTGTTGATCCCGCCTGCCTCTACGCCGCCGAGCTTCTGGGTATCGATGAAATCTATCGAGTCGGAGGTGCCCAGGCCATAGCCGCCCTCACCTTCGGAACGAAAACCATACGACCGGTAGAGAAGATCGTAGGCCCCGGCAGTATGTATGTAACCGCAGCAAAACGGCTTCTCTACGGAACGGTAGACGTCGGCCTTCCCGCCGGTCCCTCGGAATCCATCCTGATAGCCGATGAAACCGCCGATCCTGAGCTGGCGGCAAAAGATATCCTGGTGGAAGCCGAACATGGCTCAGACTCCTCGGCCCTGCTCATTACTCCAGACAGGAAGCTTGCGGAAAGGGCTGCAGACATCATACAAGAGCGTATTGCCGACCTGCCCGAGCCGAGGAAAGGGTTTGTCAGCGATGTACTCGACGGAGGCTACGGCGGAATCATCGTTACGGAAACAATGGATGAGGCAGTCTCCATCACCAACCAATTCGCTCCCGAGCACCTGGAGTTGATGGTATCGGAGCCCTTTTCCCTTGTGGGCAAGATTCGCAATGCGGGAGAAATCCTTCTTGGCAGAAACATCCCCTTCAGCTGCGCAAATTATATGGCGGGAGCAAACGCCGTATTGCCCACCGGCGGTAAGGCGAAAACCTATTCCGCCGTCTCGGTACGCGATTTTATGAAATACTCTTCGGTGGTGTGGTCCACGAGAGACGGCTACGATCGTATCGCGGACGATACCCGTAATCTTGCCCTCTACGAAGGCTTTATCACCCATGCTGCAGCCGTAGACCGGCGGTGGAGCTAAAAAATGTTCCAAACTGTAGATCAACTTTTCTCGTACTTTGAAACCTTTACCAATTTTGAAAAGAATCGGATCTCGGCATTGCGGCACGAACGGCTCGATCGTATGAGGTTGCTGCTTGCCCATGCAGGCATGCCTCACGAAGGGAAAAAGATCATACATATTGCAGGCTCCAAAGGAAAGGGCTCGACGGCAGCCTTTATCGGCTCCGGGCTTTCGGCACTTGGCTATAAAACAGGGAATTACCTCTCCCCTCATATCAGCAACTATCGTGAGCGTATAACCTGCAACGGCAGCTTTTTTCCCGAAGAGAGCTATCTTCGGGCAGGAAAAACCATCATGGATTTACTGGATTCAATCGACGACCCAGAGTTTCAATCCCCCTTCGGCCCGACCGCCTTTGAACTGCTTACCCTTCTTGCCCTTCTCGTTTTTCGGCAAGAAGGGTGTGATCGCTTCGTTCTCGAAACAGGCCTGGGAGGACGACTGGATGCGACCAATGTAGTTACTCCGATTGCATCTGTCATTACACCGATAGAGATGGAACACGCCGATGTTCTGGGTGATACCATAGAGAAAATCGCCGGCGAAAAGGCGGGGATCATCAAACCGGGTATACCTGTTTTCTCAAGCAAACAAGAAGACGCTGCTTTGGAAGTTCTCCGAAAACGGGCGAAAGAGCTGGGAAGTCGGTTTTACTATCTTCCGGAAATATATCCTGTAGTTCGCTCCCGCTGCAGCCTCTATGGTTCAGAAGTGGAAATAGAAGGGGCAGAAGAGAAGAAGCATTTTTCGATAGCCATGACAGGCGATTTCCAGGCCGAAAACGCCGCCCTTGCCTATTTGGTTTTGCGTACCGTAGAAACAGACAGCGAGGCGCTCTTCTCCGGATTCGCCTCCGCGACCCTCCCGGGGCGAATCGAAACAATCTCCTCCGATCCCCTGATTATTGTCGATGCCGCCCATACGGAAAGTTCGGTGAGAAGAGTCATAGCCAATTTCAGAAATATGTTTGACGACGGGGTCATTATCTTTGGATCGATCAGTGGAAAACGCAGTGATGCCATGGCTGCTCTTATAGCCCCCCATTTCCATGATATTATCATTTCGCGCCCGGGGACCTTCAAGAAAAGCGATCCCAAGGCACTTTTAGAAATCTTCAGGCGTTTCAATAAAGATGTTATTTTACAAGAAGATCCCACACAGGCCTTGGAGACGGCAAAAAAGCTTGCCGGTGGCAAACGGCCGATTCTTGTACTTGGCTCCTTTTATATGGCCGGAGAAATACGCTCTCGAGTGGTGCACAAGAGTACCCAGGAAAAGGTAAACGTGTTAAGATAGTTTCATGATAATATCCCGAAAAGCACGAGAGTTGACCCCATATGTTCCAGGAGAGCAGCCGGGACAGCAGGGCCTCTATGTGAAACTGAACACCAACGAAAATCCCTATCCTCCATCCCCGGCGGTGGAGGATGCCCTTCGCCGCTACAGATGGGAGGATCTTAGGCTCTATCCTGATCCCTGCTCGCTCGCCCTTCGGACAACCATCGCCGCTCGTTTTGAACTTCCGGTCGAACAGATCTTCGTCGGCAACGGTTCGGACGAGGTATTGAGCTTTGCCTGGTACGGCTTTTTCGACCCCGAAAATGGTCCGGTACTTTTCCCCGAGCATACCTACAGCTTCTATCCCGTTTATTGCGATTATTATGGCCAACCCTATGAACGAATACCCCTGGCATCCGATTTTTCGGTTGATATCTCGCTTTACCTGGAGCGCATGAAGGAAGAGTATGCCGGAATTGTTATTCCCAATCCCAATGCTCCGACGGGAATCGCTATTTCCCTGCAGGAGATCGAAACCCTCCTTCAGGCCACCGAAGGTAAACGTCTTGTCATCATTGATGAGGCCTATGTCGATTTCGGAACAGAAACCAGCGTCGGGCTGATTGAGCGCTTCCCCAACCTGCTGGTCGTTCATACCTGTTCGAAAAGCCGTTGCCTCGCGGGCCTCCGGGTCGGATACGCGATAGGAAGTAAAGAGGTCATACAAACAATTACCGCGGTAAAGGATTCCTTCAACAGCTACCCTCTGGATCGTCTTAGCCAGAAAATAGCGGATATTGCCATCCAAGATGATGTCTATTACGACAAAATTCGTGATATGATTATGGCAACTCGAAGGTGGTTTGCCGAGGCCATACGCAAAGAGGGATGGGAAGTACTTCCCAGTCAGGCAAATTTTATCTTTGCACGATATCCCGGGGCATCCGGGGATGCTGTCTACCACGAATTAAAAAGCAAGGGTGTCTTGGTCCGTCATTTCGGGCATCCGGGGATTGAGGATTTTCTTAGAATCACCATAGGAACGGATCGTGAAATGGAACGGCTTCTTCTTTTAATGAAAGACCTTACCTGTACCGCAGGAGTAAGCAAAAGGTGATCGAAGAGATCAAAAGCCTTGCAGAAGGTCGGATTATCGTCTGCCACGGGGATATCACCACCTTCAAAGGCGATGCAATTGTAAACGCCGCAAACTCGACGCTTCTCGGAGGCGGGGGCGTTGATGGAGCAATCCACCGAGCGGGTGGGCCTGAAATTCTTGCCGAATGTAAACGAATCAGATCAGAAAGGCTGCCCGGAGGGCTTCCCCCGGGTGAGGCCGTTCTCACCGGTGCTGGAAAACTGCCGACCCAAAAGGTTATTCATACCGTCGGGCCAATCTGGCACGGCGGAAAGCAGGGGGAGAAAGAAACGCTTTCGAATGCTTATCGCAACGCTCTTCGCCTTGCCGCCGATAGCGGTGTGGAACGTGTGGCCTTTCCCGCGATTTCCACCGGAGTATATGGTTTCCCAAAAAAACTTGCCGCTTCCATCGTCTATGATACGGTAACGGACTTTCTTCGCCATGAACAGCTTCCCCACACCGTTTTTCTTCTTTTTTTCGGACGGGAGGATGCAGAGCTCTTTCTGCGGGAGATCTAAATGTCGCTCAATTGGAAAGAGATAGCGTGTATCCTTAGCGAACTTCCCCTCGCAGGAAGCCATGTCCAGAAGATTGAGCAGCCCGACTTTTCCTCTCTTATTCTTAGGTGCTATGCACCGGGAAATAGATTTGCTCTTTTGGTGGCGCTTTCCCAGGGAAGAACTCGGCTTCATCTTCTTACCGAAAAGCGGAAGCAAGAGGTCGGGCTTCAGCGTTTCGCCCAGTTCCTTCGTTCTCGAATCAACGGAGGAAAAATCGTAGAAGCAAAGCAAATAGGTCGTGAGCGTATTGTCGAAATAACCATTCTTCGAGGTGGGGAGACTACCCGGCTTTTTGTCCGTTTATGGGGTGGAGCAGGTAACATCATTGCATGCGACGAAGATGGGGTGATTCTTGACGCCTTTTATCGACGGCCTGCGAAAAAAGAGATGTCGGGAGAACGTTATCGGCCAGAGGATCTCATCGCACGTTCCGGTACCCAAAAATCTGAGCGTAGTTTTGAGGTGCGAAGCTACCCAGCCACCGAGGGGCCCTATCCGTTCAATCGCTATATTGAAGCCGTTTACCATGAGCAGGAGATCGGTGAAGAGAGGCTCCGTCTACAGAAAAGAGCAAAAGCAATCCTTGATAAACGAATCATTCATTACGGCAATGCAGTCCGAAGCCTTGAGAAACAAATGACGGAATCCGCATCCAGTGAGAGACTCAGGGAGTATGGTGACCTGCTCATGTCCAACATACACCTCATTGAGGAGGGTGCGGAGAAATTTGTCTGCTCCTCTTTTGCCGATCCTGACATCACCATCGAAATCCCCCTTGATCCGACATGCTCTCCATCGGAAAACGGAACACGTTATTATCAGCGCTATAAAAAGGAAAAAACGAAACGAGGTTTTCTTGAACAAGATCTTGCATCGGCCCGCAGAGAACTGATTCGTTACGAAGAGTTTTCTCGCAAGCTTTCCGCAGAGCTCCCCGATGAAGAGGTAATTGAGTTTCTGAACGACTTTCTTCGGGGTGAAAAAAGCAGAAACAGCAAAGAGGCGGAACGTGAGGCCCCTGGATCGGGGCTTCGGTTCTTTAGCGGAATTTTCACCTTGCTTGTCGGACGAAGTGCAAAGGAAAATGATCAATTACTGCGAACATCGGTTCGGGGCAACGATTACTGGCTTCATGCACGGGATTTTCCGGGAGCATACGTCTTCATCAAGAATATGCCTGGTAAAAGCATTCCGCTGGATGTCCTCCTTGATGCGGGAAATCTCGCACTTTTCTTCTCTCAGGGAAAAAACGGGGGAAAGGGAGAGCTTTACTACACGCAGGTCAAATATCTGCGGAGGGCCAAACACGGGAAAACAGGGCTGGTTATTCCTACCAGAGAAAAAAATCTCTCGGTAGTACTTGATCAAGGTCGACTTGACAGACTTCTCGGAAAGGAGAAGGAACCATGATAGAAAAAAAGGAACAGGATATTTTACTAAAGGATGTTCGAGAGCAGATCTCCGCCGTCCTTGAACATCGGGCACCGCAGTTTCTTCCTGTCGACTCTCCCCAACTGGCACGAAAGAGGGGTGCCTTTGTCACTCTTCGCAGGAACGGAGCCTTGCGTGGCTGCATCGGGCACATCAGGGCCATCGCTCCCTTGAGAGAAACGATCAGAGAACTCGCATGTTCCAGTGCTTTTGAGGATCCCCGATTTCCGGCCCTTACTCTTGCCGAACTCGGAGATCTTGAAATAGAAATATCTGTACTCACCACGTTAAAGGAAGTGGCGGGGCCTGAAGATTTTCATCCGGGGCACGACGGGATTCTTATCGATAATGGTCGAGCCTCAGCCGTGTTCCTTCCTCAGGTCGCAGAAGAACAGGGATGGGACCGCAACCAAACCCTTTCGCACCTTTGCCTGAAAGCAGGACTACGGCCCATGGCATGGGCCGAATCAGGAATGCATTTCTTCACCTTCCAGGCTCAAGTGTTTTCTTAAAAAAGGAGCATCTATGATCACCCACTCGGCTGAGCATCTTCTCATCCCCATTGCAAAACGGGGAGCACTTTCTTCCCATCAAATTGTACAAAAAGAACGATCTTCCGGAACAATCATCGACCTGGACGGGAAAAAACATCAATGGAACTGGTATGGGTTTATCGAAATTGATGGGATGCTCTATGTAAAAGGCGATCCGATGGATGTTGAGGTCGTAACGGTATCGGATAAGGATGCGCTCTATGAGAAGGCAGCCCTTCTTTATCATGCCTTTCTCTATGCCTCAAGCGAAACGAGCCACGGTTTTTTTTATACCCGGGATGAAGGTTCCAGACTTACCGGAATTCTTGTTCTTCCCCAGCTTTTACGGGAGATGGCCGAGGCAAACAGCGACGAGGATGACGCCTTATATCCGGTAATCCAGATCCCCCCTTCCCGGCTTTCCCGGACGGAATGGAAAAACGAATATGCAGCCTTTTTGTCAGCCTGTTTCCTTTATCGCTTTCTTCTTGGGGTTAATCCCTTTCCGTCGACGGAATTCTCCTCATCCTATGAGCGCGCCGAACTCTCCGGCCCTCTCTTTCCCGATTCAATTCGGCCCGAACTCTCAAAGGACGTATCTCATCTGCTGGATGTCTCTCTTTCGCTTCCTGCTGCATTGAAGAAACGCGGCTCCTATGAGCTCGAAGAGGTTCGCCGGACCCTCAAGGAATATCCCGCAAGACTTGCAACGATTGAGAACACTGAGAATGATGATGCGAATTTCGGGATCTCAGGGGTAGAGGCTGCACGTAAAAACGAAAATGTGCAGGAAGCCCATACCATTGAAGAAAAGAGATCTGCCCCTCTGCGACGAAGGATATACCTACGAAGGCACAAAAAGCGGTTAATCATTATTGGTTCGGCGGCTGCCGTCTTTCTTTTCCTTGCCTCGTTTATTGGGAATCTTCTTTTTCGTGCTCGACCTACCGACGGATTGCCTCCTGAGCAGGTGGTAGAGCATTTTTATCAGGCAAGGAACAACCTCGATCATGAGACCCTCGATGCCTGTCTGGAAGGGTCCACAGGTTCCTATCTTGTCGATGAGGTAACGACGCTGTTTGTTATTACAAGGGTTCGCCTCGGATATGAAGGCAGTGATGTGCTCATACCTGCCGAAAGGTGGCTCTCCACCGGAGCAAAAGAGCCCAAGGAGGGGGCAATAATCTACGGTGTTGCAGCCGTAGCTATCACCCCGATTTCACGTGATGAGGAGACGGCACAGTTTCAAAGTTCCTATCTGCAGGTGGTACCGAGCTCGGGAGAAGAACAAGACGTGGGTTCCGAACCTTATAAGATAAGCAGAATAAACGAAAAACTTTCTCTCGAAAAGAAAAGCCGCAGATGGGAAATCAATACGATAACGCCCATCGAGAGCTCCCCGATATCACGGCAGGAAGCCCTCGACTATGTTAGTCGCCAAAGCCCATGACAGCACTGATGATCGCCGTAGAGACAAGCCATCCACCGGTAACTGCAAGCCCTGTTGAAATCTTTTCTCTGTCGTCCATACCAGAGAAGAGATTGTCGTCCTGAGCAATGAAAAGCGCCGAACCGAGTAAAAGTGTTCCTGTAATGCCGCTGACAGCGGAAAGCTTCCGTGCTTTTGCTTTATTGAGTGCAAGAAAATCATCGGTTTCATCTGTATCTTCGGCTTCAAGGGCGGTTACAAACTCATATTTCTGCCAATAATCAATTCTCGATGAATCGATTGGAAGCACGGAAGAAAATATCCTCCCCTCGGGAGAAGCCTTTTCGGTCGTTGTCTCGTTGAGAAGTACCATGGTACCGGCATCAAGAACAAGCTCTTCATGACTCTCGGCCGAGACAACATCGACGGCCCCCTCGAAACAGTAGACCGCTCCTCTGGCTGTCGCTTCAAGCGAATCGCCTGTTTTCTCCGCTATGACATCGAAACCGAAGTCCGTTCCGCGGACTCCAGCCGTTGCCGATGGTCCCTGCACCTCAAAAGAGCGTCCCCCCGCAAGCTTTGTTACCCTGGCGCGAACCCTGCCGTAGGTAAGACGAAGAGAACCGACATCCTCTGCACTACTTCCTTTCGGAATGGAAAAGCTCGTTTGTTCGGAAACCTTTATAATACGATCCCCCGGTTCAAGTAAAATCTCAAGAAAGGCATGCTCATAGGTATTGATATAATCACCGAAATGCAATTCGGTCCCCTCGACATAATCGACCAACGGGTCATAGTAGCGCTTTTGCCCATCTCGAACGATCTCAAATCCTCCGCCGTCGGAGAAAACGATGTAGCCGGCTCTTGCTGAGATTCCTGTCGAATTTCCAGCAGTCGTTTCTTGTCCCCATACCGTCCATGGTGGCATCATCCATGCCAGGCAGATTACAAGAATCAGGATGTTTCTTTTTCGGTCTTCTTTTCTCATAACAGTTATACTATCGGCAATTTTTCGGCAAAGAGAAAATTTCTTACACATTCTTCAATCTTGGAGCGTTCATCGGGATGAAACCACCGGACATCCGGAAGGGAAGCGAAAAATGTGATCTGTCGCTTTGCATATCTTCGGCTGTTTCGTTTGATACTCTCCCGTTCATTTCCCGGATCGGTAAAAAACTCTCGATATCCGATCCCTTTCATGGCCGGGGTCTTGGCATTGAAGCCAGCGGCGATGAGGCTTGCAACCTCCTGTTCAAGGCCATAATCAAACATGAGATCGACACGCTGATTGATTCTTGCATAGAGTTCCTGCCGATCACGCCGTAAGCCGAGACAAAGGAAGCGGTATCCCTCCCTGGGATCCATGGAAGGGGCAAAAGAAGAGTGAGGCTTACCCGTAATGCGGAAAATCTCCAAAGAACGTTGGATACGGACAAGATCGTTGGGATGAAGCTGTGATGCTCGCTCAGGGTCGACACGCTGTAGCTCGCAATAAAGCGCCTCATGTCCCTTTTCCGCACACTCTTGGTCCAGCTCATCGCGAATCTTAGAATCTGCAGACGGTAACTGGGGCAAACCGAACATGAAACTTCGGAAATAGAAGGCCGTTCCTCCGCTCATAAGGGGGATATGCCCATTTTCCAGGATCTTCGAAACAGCCTCATCGGCGAGACGGACAAAATCACCGGCGCTAAAGGGAAGAATAGGATCGATGATATCGATTAAATAATGGGGAAGCCTATCAAGCAGATCCCTATCAGGTTTCGCCGTTCCGATTGAAAAACGACGATACACCTGCATCGAATCTGCACTGATTACTTCAAAACCGCGGGAAAAGGTAGAGGCGAGCAGATCCGTCTTTCCTACCCCTGTAGGTCCGAAAAGGAATACCAGAGGAATGGCATCGATCGAGATAGGAACTACTCCTCCAGGCGATATTTCACCTTTTCCTCAAGTATCTGTCCCATGGCATAGGTAACAACCTTCTCATGTTCCCTCTCGAGATTTTCATCACCGGTCATGGTAATCTGTCGCGCCCTTTTAATGGCGGCGGACGTAAGCTCATATACATTGCCTTGATGGCTAATGAGTTTATCAAGGGGAAATGGCATATAGATCTCCTGAGTATAATGCGTTTATCTTAATCTTTGTTATTATAGCGATCATATAAGAGTCTGTAAAGCACGCTCGACAATCATCTTGGCTATCTCTTCAGGGAAAAGATTTTCAACATTGATGACCATATCGGCAAATTCGTAGTCATCGTTGTCTATATCGTAAATTTTCAGGTAGCGATCATGATCCCGTTGATCACGCTGATGAGTCTCTTTTATATTCTTTTCCAGGCTTCCGCCCTCCCGGCGCAGAATTCTTTCGGCCCGAACCAGCAAGGAAGCATAAAGGTAGACCTTCAGATGAGCCGAATTAAACATCCAGATGGCAAGTCTTGATCCCAATACCGACGGACGCTCTTTCGCCATCTCGACCTGACGTCTGTCAAGTTCGCGATCAATGTCGAAATTCGTCTCTGCCATTTTGCAAAGCTCGGCAAAGGTGACACCCCGCTCCTCGGCAAGCTGCCGAAAGGTGAAATTCACCAACTGGATGCCCAATTTTTCCGCACAAAGGGCACTGACGGTACTGTTACCGCATCCACTTTTCCCTGAGACGGCAATGCCGAACCCCTTTGGAAAAGAGAGAAAGGAATCGCTGTTATTCGACATTTCGTAACTGCTCCCTAATATTCTCAATAGCTTCTTTCATCTCTACCACGGCATGACCAATTTCCGCTATCGTATTCTTTGAACCAATGGTATTCACCTCTCTGTTCATTTCCTGGCAGAGAAAATCGAGCTTTTTCCCCACAGCGCCCTGTTGCCCGGCAATGGCTTCAAAATGGGCAATATGCGTATCAAGCCTGTTTATTTCTTCGGCAACACCATATTTCATCAAAAGAACAGCAACCTCCGATAGTATTCTGTTTTCATCAAAGGTGCCGTCGGTAAGCTGTTTGAATCGCTCAAGAAGTGCATCGTAGAGCTTTTTTTCAAGTGCCGCTGCACCGGATCTGACTATAGTCAGTCCTTTTTTCACCCGTTCAAGATTGGAAAGGATATGGGCCTTTGTCGCCGTTCCCTCACTTGCTCTGGAATGTTCGAAAGATTCGAGGATCTCATCTAATAGGGGAATAATAACACGACGGTAGCGCTCGATATCCCGATTTTTCACCGACTTCAGTACGCCATCCATATTGAGCAAAAGAGGAAACAAAGAAGAAGATGACTCCCCAAGCGTATCGGCAAGGGTTCGCAAGGCTCCCATGTAACTCTCGGCAACCTTGAGATCGGGAATGACCTCGATCTCTTCTTGAAGTTCCTTGAGACGGACAGAAAATTCAATCTTTCCTCGTTCGGCCCTTGCCTTGATCCTATCACGGAAGTCGCTTTCAAGGGGAGAAAGGAAAGGAGGAAGGTTGACGGAAATATCAAGATATCTGTTGTTCCAGGATTTGAGTTCAACGCTAAGCTGCAAGGCATCGTTGCTGAACTCGGAAAAACCATAGCCGGTCATGCTTTTCATTGCTGATTGCTCCTTTGAAGAAAATGGTTGTACAGTGCCTTTCCCAGCTCCCAATTGTTTCCGGCTCCCATCGTTACAAACAGATCCCCCTGCCGCAAACTTTGAGATAAAGGTTCAAAGGCATCAAGAGGATGATCGTAGTAGCGTACCGCTGAGGAGTGTTGTTTCACCCGGTCGAAGAGGCTTCTTCCGTCGACATTTCCTTTTTTTTCACGGGCGGATGCGTAGATTTCATGAAGGATGACCTCATCGGCATCCGTAAACGCTTCGGCGAACTGATCAAGCAAGGCTTCGGTCCGTGAATAGGTGTGGCTCATAAAATCGATCACGATACGCCGTTCCGGATAAAACTCACGAAATCCGGCAAGTGTTCGTCTGATCTCCGTGGGATGATGTCCGTAATCATCGAGAAACAGCACACCGCCTGCCTCTCCCAGGATTTCCGAGCGTCGCTTGCTTCCCGAAAAGCCCTCCAGCTCCCGACGAACAGATTCCATCCCATAGGTATCGAATGATTCCCTGTCGCTCATTTCGCGAATCAAGGCAAAGGCCGCAAGCGCATCTTTGGCTATATGTTCTCCGGGAATGCGCAGGGAAAATTCCCCATCGATACAGGCGACGGTAAACCGATTTCGTTCGTCCCTCACCGACCTGCCGGTCATCCTATAATCCCCTGGAGCCGATATACCGTAGGGAACCAACCGCACGTCCTCCCGTATTGCAGAGAGCCTTCGAGCGACCTCACAGGCCCCTTCGTCATCGTGACAATAAATAAGTACGCCTCCCTTTGATAAACGAAGAGCATATTCAACAAAAGCGCTCATGATATCATCGATATCCCTGAAATAGTCGAGATGATCGGCCTCGACGCTGGTCAGGACGATCCATTGAGGATAAAAGCTGAGAAAATGACGTCGATATTCACAGGTTTCGGCGATAAAAAACGAATCGCCGCCAAAAAAAATAGAGCCTCCGCCGAAAGCCGGAACAGCGGAACCGGCGAGGACAAAGGCAGGAAGCGCGGCAGCTCTGGCCATCACCCCGGCAAGGGCAGATGTGGTGGTCTTTCCGTGAGAACCGGCAATACCTGCAAAGGGTACGGTTTCACTGATTGATCCGAGCGCTTGAGTATAGGAAAGAACAGGTATACCTTGCCCAAAGGCGGCAAGGATCTCGGGATGTTTCTCAGGATCGTAGGCCGCGGAGTAGATGAGCCCAGCCGCATCTTTTGGGAGATTTTCTTTGCGAAACTCCTCGAAAAAGGGGATTCCAAGTCGTTTTAGAACATCATCGGTGTAAAAGTGTTCGGCCGTATCGCTACCGGAAACAATAGCACCCTGTCTTAGCAGAAGTTCGGCGAGAGCGGCCATTCCGGTACCCTTTATGCCGACCAAATGAAATTTAAGACCGGATATATCCCCGCACAGTGATATTCGTTGCATGATAGGATCATACATTTTGAAAAAAAGATGTGCAACCGCCTATTAAACGTGTAACTATTCTCCCCCTGTGTTGTTTCTATTTTCAGAAAGGGCGTCGGAATTATCAGGACGAACCGCCTTATGACGGTGATAAACCGACAACGACAGGCACCGTGGCCGTTGGCCAGGATCGCATGCTTCTTTCACTCCTCCTCTCTTTTGGCTCCGACCATTTCTCTGGTCGGAGCCGCTTTTTTCTGATACAGTTTTTTCATGAATTGGAAATCAATCTACCGCACCATTCGTACGGTTATACGCGAGTTTCTGAAAGATTCCTGTACCCTGAGGGCATCGGGACTCGCCTTTTCCACCCTTTTGGCCCTTGTTCCCCTGAGTGCCACCGTCTTCGGTATCTCCACCGCCTTCGGGGCATTTTCCTCCACTGAAGCTCAGATTAAGAATTTTCTCATAAACCAACTACTTCCCACACGCCAACAGGAAATTCTCAGCACCATCGAGGTTTTCGTGGAAAATGCGAATACCCTTGGTATCGTAGGCTTCATGGTCTTTGCAGTCACATCGGTTTCCCTGTTAAACGGCATTAATGTGAACTTCAATGCGGTCTGGGGAAGCCCAATCAAAAAAGGTATTCTCCTTTTTTTTACCAATTACACATCCATCATCGTATTCGGAACTATTTTTCTTGGTGCTAGTTTTACCCTAACGAACACAGCTACCCAGATTATAAAGGGAGTCCCAGAATTATTTTGGCTTCTAAAAATCGGCCTCCGCATTGCTCCCTATCTTTTTACCTTTCTTCTCTTTCTTATCATGATCTATGTTATTCCCACCGGTGTCGTTCGAAAAAAAAGCGCTCTCGTTGGG
>JGI2924J29684_1077025_pt1 | contig 13101 bp, 14 predicted proteins | sample BenlonsequencITS_FD_29684 | JGI IMG/M metagenome (IMG submission 29684)
AAGGAGTGGTAATGACAATTGCTCCCCAATACAGTGGCGGGTCCGTCCGGGAATTTCACCCGGTTCCCTATTCTCCAACAAGTTATTGGCACCTGTAAAACTAAATATGATTTTTAAAAAACATAGCCCAATTTCCCAGTTTTGTCAACCTAGGTTTTATGCCATCAGCGCTGAAGAATCAAAATACTTCGAGCATTACACCCTTACAACCTCTCCTCCAAAGTTTATCTATAAAAACCATTTGTTTGAATGTTTCTAATGTCTATATTAATAAAAAGTCTTCGTTTCCGGATGGATCATTATGTACAGCTGGCCGTTACCGGGGTAAGATCAGCAGATTTTACTGTCCCTACAACACCTTGATTTTCATAAAAAAAGACAGGCTTATATTGATATGCTCCCCCTATGGTAGGCAGGTTAAATAATAAAAACCTGCTACTAGAGGAGGAGCATATTCATATACTACTTGTCTTGATATAAAGTTAGTTATTGAGGCAAATGAAAAAGTGGGCCAAACTCACTTTTCGCTTTTAGTTTTCTAGATCCTTTTGTTTGTCAACCGGCATTCGTTCTCCCTTTGGGCCGCCCATACCGGGCTCGCCACCGGGAGCACCAGGACCACCCATTCTGCCAGGACCGCCCATTTTGCTGATCTGGACACCAGTGTCTGAAATACTGGTGGCAGCTCCGGAAAGAGTAACGCTCACAACCTTAGTGCCGGCAGTGTAATTTCCATCTGTATACAGTCCATCAGTATTGTTTCCACTTGCGCTGCCGCCGGAGTATAGAGTGTAAGTTTTGCCCTGCTCCAGTTCGGGTGTGCTAATGACGATGGACTGATAGTCCTTGGCGGGGGCAAAGGTTAAGATCGTTTTTCCGCTCTCATCCATCAGGCTCACCAGAGTACCGGCCTTTTGAACAGATGAATAAGCTACCAGCAATGCGTTCTGGCTGGAAGAGTTGGAGAAGTTCTGGGTCATGCCGGAACTACCTGCTGCCACTAAAGTTCCGCCGGTAATTTCTGCGACACCGTTGTAGTCCAACGGGCCGTTGCCATTGTTGGTGGGACCGTTAACCAGCACCATACCGCCGTCCATATACAGCGAGCCGTTGGAGTCGATACCGTCGCCAGAGGCATTAACGACTACATAGCCGTCGGTGATACGGATAAAGGTGCTGTCGCTTCCATCAGTGCTATTCTCTTCAGTAAAGTGATTCTCCCCGGGTCTTCTGCCAAGAGCAGAACCGTCACTGCCGCCCGCAGCATTGAAGCCGTCATCCTTAGCGGTTACATGGATTTTACCGCCGCTTACCGTGATGGTGGTTCCCTCCAGACCTTCATAACTCTGCGAAATGTCAATGGTACCACCGTCCACCACCAGATTAGAATCGGCATGAATACCGTCATCACCGGATGATATGTTCAGGATCCCCGCACTCATGATAAAGTCACCATTGGAATGAATCGAATCATCCGAAGAATCAATGTTCATCTTTCCGCCGGTTACATAGATAGCGGTTCCTGCCTTAATACCTTTAGCACTATCGGTACTATCTGAACTATCTGTACTGTCCTCTGTAGCTGTAGAAGTAGTTTGATTGTCCCATTTACCCCAACCGGGTCGCATATTGCCCTTATTGTCGGTACTGGCGTTGGCACTGCCTCCCCCAGTTTTGATGGTCGCTGTGCCGTTAGTAATTTGGAGTACCGTTGCCGCCTGAATGCCGTCATTACCCGCGGCAATATCAAATGTGCCGCCATCAATGGAGACCCAGCCCTTGTCAGCATCCTCATCATTGTTTGATTGGATGCCGTCTCCTTGCCCAGCATTAATTACAAATGCGCCGTCATAGATAGCGACTGAATCGCGCCCCCGCAGACCGTCATTAAAAGCGGTTACCTTAATAGTACCACCGGTAATGACCAGATCATCCTTAGAGGCGATACCATTGTTATATTTGGCGGTGACAATCAGTGCACCGGTGCCATTAATGATCAGGTCATCCTTACTAAAAATAGCTGCATTTGGCTCATCTTCACCGTCGGCCAGGGTATAGGCTGCACCGTCGGTTATAGTATTGTTGGTATCGTCGGCCAAGGTCAGAAAGACCTTATCAGCCTGTTTAACATAGATGGGGGCGCTATCCGAGCAGGTAATAGACACATCGTTCAATACAATCTGTACTTTATCGGAGTCAGCAGCGTCCACGATGATCTGTCCGTCGGCCAGTGTGCCGGACAAAACATAGACGCCGGCAGCGGTGATAGTTAGCGTGCCGCCCGAAGCGGTTGCCCCCGAGCCCGAGACAGCCACAGACGAGCCATTTAGGGAAATTTTGGTTGCAGTTTCCGCATCCCAGGTTCCTGCCAGATCGCGGTCACTGTAGCCAGGATCGATGATAGCCATTGCATCAGCAGTAGTTGTGCCGGTGGATAAGGCAGCTGACGAGCTGGTCTTGCAACCACTAAGCATCGAGATGATGAACATAGTAATTAGCAATGTAATTAATTTACCGGATCTAAAGCGCATATCATTATCCTCCTTATAATTCCACCTTGGCTGTGGGCACCCGTCCACAAGTAAGGTTTAAATTACCGTTGCGGCAGCGGATCTCATCAAGGAATTTTTTTTCATTAGACTGGTTTTCCAAAACAATGTGATATTGCAGTTCATACAGACTTCCCATATTGGTAGTCTTTACTTTGATGAGTTCAACGCTCTTTGTATATTTTTGAAACAGGTCATCGAAAATGCCGGAATAGTCCAGGCTCTCCGGAATGGTAATTTTAAGTTCCTTTTCTGTTTTTTTTCGCTCGCCAAAGCCCGTGGTGGATAGTAGAATTGTCATTGCCCCGATGATGACCAGAAATATCGCGGCAATGCCCAGATAGCCCATGCCGGTGGCCAGGCCAACAGCCATCGCCAGGAAAATACCGCTGATCTCCCGGGCGCTGCCGGGTACCGAGCGGAACCGTACCAGACTAAAGGCACCCATCACAGCCACGCCGGTACCAACATTGCCGTTAACCAGCATAATAACAAGTTGTACCATAGCCGGCAGCAGCGCCAGCGTCACCACAAAGTTTTTAGCATAAATGCTGCGGTACATATAAATATACGCCACACCAATGCCAAGGATGAGAGAGGCCAACGTACAAAGCAGCAGACCCTGTAATGTGATGGAGTTGGCTGCGTTGGTTGATAAAATACTTTCAAGCACTTTGCATTCCCCCTAAATCAGCGGAATTAATCAAATAATATTTATAGCAGTTTCCATATTTAGAATAGGATCTGGGAAATATCCCAAGTTTCGTAAGCCCCTGGCTTAGCCATAAAGGCATTGCCCCCGGGATCTTTATTTCCATCAAGTGTTGCCCTTCCCCTAAAAGTGTGTTTCCCCACGCTCCCTTGGAAAGATCCAAAATGCTCTCCCGCCAGCGGATGTTCGTATCGAAGGTAATGCGCAGGTTCGCATTTTCACTACTGCACATCGCTATACGGTCGTAGGCAATATATACCCTGGGGATAGGCCGGTAAAAATCTAAAAACCAGTCAATCTCCTTTAAAATTTGACAAAAAGTGTGCGGTTGTTTTCGCTGCAGCAAATACTGTTCGGCTTCCCGCAGTGTCATCGGCACCCGCCGTTTGTAGACGATGCCCTTGTATTTCTTTTTCAATTCCACAAACACTGTATCTTCTTTCCTTGGCACGCCGTAGCTGCGAAGCCGAAGTTTTTCTTTGTAGACCGGCTTTTCTATTGATGCTCGGATTAACCGGTAATCCAGGGTATCGAAGTAAATATTACAGATGGTATGACACCCATATTCATTTATTACCATCCTACCTTGCAATAATTTTGTTAATGCTTGATACTGCTGTTCATTCAATAAATACTTTTTCTCATATCGTTTAAATACGTTCTGATATTGTGCCATATTTGATACCTCCAATCGGTGTTTTATCCTGATATGCTCTATCATACAGCGTTTAACTGAAATTAGTCTGAAAAAACCGTTTCAGACTAATTTCAGTTTTCTTCATTAAAATGATTGCAAGGAAAATGTACCGCATTTATAATAAAAATCGACAAGGCGGGGATATATATGCATGTGTTAATCGTGGAAGATGAAGTGCGGCTCGCAGATGCCCTGGGACAGATTATGTCTGAGCAGAAGTACGCGACGGATATTGTATATAACGGTGAAGACGGGTTGAATTACGCACTAAGCGGACAATATGATGTGATCGTGCTGGATGTGATGCTGCCAAAGCGCAGCGGCTTCGAGGTGGTACGGGAGTTGAGAAAGCAAAAAAACGCCACTCCGGTGCTACTGCTCACTGCAAGGGACGAAATCACCGACAAGGTCACGGGGCTGGACTGCGGCGCCGACGATTACATGACTAAACCCTTTGCGCCGGAGGAGTTGCTGGCCCGCATCCGCGCCATTTCCAGAAGGCAAGGGGATGTAGTACTGGAGGAGTTGACTTTTGCGGATCTGAGGCTGAACCTGTCTACATATGATTTGCACCAGGGAGAAAAATCGGTGCATCTGGGCTTTAAAGAATTTGAAGTGCTGAAGATCCTGATGGCCAACCCGAAAATGGTGGTTCCGAAAGAAGATTTACTAACTAAGGTTTGGGGTGTGGAATCCCACGCGGAGGATAACAATGTGGAAGCTTACATCTCATTTCTGCGCAAAAAATTCTTTTTTCTCGGCTCCAAAGTGAGTATCGGCACCATTCGGAAAGTAGGCTACCGGCTTGCGGCGGAAGAACTATGATTAAAAGGCTGCGCAGGAAATTCATCCTTATCAATATGGCGCTGATCAGTCTGGTGCTGCTCATTGTCTTTGCCATCATCTTCATGTCAAACTACCAGCGGCTGCAGTCGGAAAGCCGCGACGCCTTGCAACGGGCGATTGAGCAAAGAATAGATATGCCACCGCCGAAACCGGAAATAGGCAGGCTACACCCCAGGGAAAAACCATTTCCGATTACACCGGTTTTCTCTGTCGTGCTTGACGAAAACAATAACATTCTTTATACAATACAGCAAAATGTGTCTATATCCGATGATGTTCTAGCAAAAGCCGTAAAAAAAGCAATGGATTCCGAGTCCCCCGAAGGTATTCTGCATGACTTGAATCTACGCTTTCTCCGGAGAGACATTGGTAATGGGACAAAAATTGCATTTGCCGATCGGGGTCATGAGATCCACTCTATGCAAAGCCTTTTCCTTATATCGTTGGTGGTGGGTACTGGCGGCCTGGTAGCCTTCTTTTTCATCAGCATGTTCCTATCCGTTTGGGCACTGCGCCCGGCGGAAAAGGCCTGGGAACAGCAGCGACAATTTGTGGCAGACGCTTCCCATGAACTTAAAATGCCATTGACAGTGATTCTGGCCAACAGCAGTATTCTATTGGACCACCGACAAGATACCATTGCCCGGCAAATCAAATGGGTGGAAAACACACAGGTCGAAGCCATTCGAATGAAAAAGCTGGTGGATGATCTATTGTTTTTAGCTAAATCCGACGCAGCCCGGGTTCCCCCGGTCTATTCGGAATTAAATTTCAGTGATACGGTATGGAGTTGTCTGCTGCCCTTTGAACCAGTGGCGTTCGAGCAGGGTGTCACCATCAACGCCGACATCGAACCTGATATCGCTCTGACAGGTAACGAGAGTCAGCTTAAACAATTGGTGGCGATCCTACTGGATAACGCCTGTAAATATGCTGGTGATAAAGGTATCGTTTCGGTAACGCTGGTGCGGGAGCAAAAAAAAGTGTGCCTAACAGTAAATAATACCGGCACTCCTATCCCAGCGATAGACCTGCCCCATATTTTTGAACGTTTCTATCGTACAGACAAGTCCAGGGCGCGTGAACAGGGCGGCTATGGTTTGGGGCTTGCAATTGCCAAAAGCATCGTAGAAAATCACCATGCCAAGATCACTGCAGAAAGCACGAAAGATCAAGGAACGACTTTTACGGTGCATTTTTCCGAGTTATGATAAGAGCATTCTTATTTACTCATCTAACTCCCAATGCCCAGTCAATTCCTCGTCAACCCAATATCAAATTTTCTTCATGTTCAATGGGGTGAAATTTCCCCACTACCGCCTTGGCAGTAATTGTAATGCCACCACGAGGTTTTTGGGTAACGGTAACCTTGCAGCCAAATGGTTTACACGCCGCATCTACGTCTTCAGCGATCTGTGCTGCCAGGGCTTCGCAGAACACCCCTTCATTACGGTAACTCCACAAATACAGTTTAAGGCTTTTACTTTCGATACAAAATTTATTCGGCAGGTACTCTATCATAACCGTTTCCCAGTCAGGTTGACCAGTAACAGGGCAAAGACTTGTAACCTCGTCACTCTCCAAAATAACTTTTTGCACACCTACCGGTTTAGGGAAAACTTCAAGCTTGCGGCAAGGCTCTCGAACGCTTTTACCGAGTATTTCGAATTCAAACTGGCTCATGTTACACCTCCAAGTTGAAAGGATTATATCTTACACCGTAATCAAACATATCAAGGCCTTCCTTGTGTTTTACCCATCTTACCAGCAGGTAGGTCAGCGGGATTGCGGCTATCTCGTAACTAACCTTCCACAGGTACTGAGCCAGGATCATGGAACCCGCGTTCGACAGTACCTGGATATAAAAAAGCCGCAACAAGGCTTCCCGCAAGGGCTACCGGACCATATTTCTTATTATCCGGTCAGGCAAGCAGCTACTTTCGACATATCGGATTTAACATAAATTTTTTTGTCCTAGTCTAAAACTTTTAAGAGGATAGATGGTTAATAAATAATGGAAGGCTTAATAAGGAGGATTCCCATAAGGATGCGTAATTTTGATTTAAAAGAGTTGTTTGAATTCAAACCGGAGCAAGGTATCGTTTTCTTGAAAGACAAACAAATGATTTTATTTCATGATATTGCCATAGACTTTTTAAAAGATGAATTAATACGAACCCTGGGTAAGGACCTCGCCCGTGGTGTATTGACTCGTTTCGGTTACCGCTGTGGTTATCATGATGCGAAGATTATAACTAAAACGTACGGCAAGGAAATCAGACTCCTCAATCTTGGACCCATCTTGCATCGATGGAGAGGAATCGGTAATGTATTGATTGATAAAAAATTAGAATTTTGTAAGGAGACCGAACATTATCTTGTAAAAGGCAGATGGGAGAAATCGGTGGAGGCAGAGCATCACGTGGATAAATATGGTAAAGGCAAACAACCCGTCTGCTGGATTTCCGCGGGCTACGCCAGCGGCTTTGCAAGTGGTTTTACCGACTTAAATGTTATCTGTGATGAGTTGACCTGTGTGGGAAAAGGTGACGATTACTGCAGCTGGGAATTGCGCTCGGTTAAAAGCTGGGGAAATCTTGCGAATGAAAAAATCCAATATTATAAGGTAAACTATAATTTTAAAGATCTCCAGACAATGCTGGCGGAAGACAGATCTATAGATATCCACCGGCGGCTGACACAATTAGTCCTTGCGGGCCACGGTGTGGACGTCATTGCCGGTACTTTGAGCGAAATCATAAAATGTCCGGTTATTATACTAAACAAAAATCTCGATGTGATTGCCGCCTGCAATAGTGAAAATATTGACCCGGACCAGCTTATTTCGTTAAAAAATTTTTTAAGTGAAATCCTTCAAAAGACTGGCTTTCTACAAACGGATGTAATATTACAATACCCTTTTTTTATTTCCCCCATCGTTGGCGGCGCAAAATTTTGGGGCTATATTGCCGTACACGAAACAGTGAACTTGTCCGAACTGGAGATGGTGGCAATTGAGCATGCCTGCACGGTCTGTGCAATGGATAATTTGAAACGTGATGCTACGATAGAAACGGAACTACGCATTAAGGGGGATTTGCTGGACTATATTTTATCGTTGGATAAAGGGACAGATCCTGAACTGATTGATAAAGCTCTCCGGTTGGGATACAACCTGTCAAAACCACACCGGGTCATGGTAATAGACCTGGTTGGCGAAAACGAAAAAAACAGCAGTCAACTTTCTTCTGGATTTGTTGTGGAGATTGTCAAGTCCGGTGTTGGTACCCTTATCGAAACAATGATTTCTGACAGCTTGGTAGCCGTTAGAAAGAATAGAATTGTAATTATCCTTTGTACAGACGGGACAGGCGTACATAGCGACATCGCCAAAAAGATTCAAGAGTGGGTTGTCAGCAACACCCCGGAATGTTCTGTAAATGTGACCTGGGGACGAGAATGCCTTGAATTTGCCGATTACAGACCGTCTTTTGAAGATGCATGGCAGGCAGCCGATATAATAAAAAATTTGGGCCAAAGCAACAAATGTTCAGGATATGACGAACTTGGCATTTATGCTTTATTGTGGGAATCAAATAATAAGGAGAAAATAAGGGGGTTTGCCCTATCAAAGCTGGGGTGTTTGTTGGAATACGATGACAAAAATAATTCTAGTTTGCTAAAAACACTTGAAGTTTATCTGAAAAAAAATTGCAACCTCAGGGAAACGGCTGCGGCGTTATATATTCACGTTAATTCGCTTAAATACCGACTTAAAAGGGTAAAGCAACTTACCGGCTTTGACTTTTCCAACGAAGAAGACCGTTTTCAAAGTCAGCTTAGCTTACGGTTATTGAAAACTTTAACCGGTAACCGGAAAGATAACTAATAACGAAAAAAAGGGCATGTTATTGGTTAAATAAAAAAAATATAAATGTTAGAATGATATATCGAACCTTGAACCGAGTTTTTTTAAGACCATTGTTGATTCAGGACAAAACGAGGCAAAACATTTAGTTTATTCTGAACAATTTAATTAATCAGATAGCGCAATTATAATAAATTTACAAAGCATAATGCAGTATAAGATCGGTTGGATATCCTAACCTGAATCAAATCTCTATATTTAATGGGGGGTTTTAAGATGCTAAACATGCCCAAAGTTGTTAGCCTGGTACCAGAGGTAACTTTTAAAGCCATCAACGTAAGCTTGACTAAGGGCTGGGAATTTAAATTTATGGAAAATTATACCGAGAATGATGTGATTTTGGGGTGCCGTGACGCAGACTTTTTGCTGGCTAAATCCGGTTTTTCTATAAAAATGAGCAGGAGGATTATAGAAAATATACCTTCTATTAAGCTTATTCAAATGGACGGTGTGGGCTACGACACCGTCGATATACAAGCCGCCGCCGAACATAAACTACCAGTGTCGAACAATGCCGGCCAAAATGCAGGTCCTGTTGCTGAACTTACAATAGCCACAATTGTCGCTTTGCAGCGCCAAATATTTGTATCCGATAGAGATATCAAAAATAATCGTTTTAAAAATATAAGAGAACAACTTCTGGCAAAGGGATTGGCGGAAATACAGGATTCAAGGCTGGGCTTGGTAGGGTTTGGAGCCATTGGACGTGAAGTCGCAAGATTTGCCACGATGATGGGAGCAAAGGTGAGCTACTATGATGTTTTTAGAGCCTCTCAAAATATAGAGGAAGAGTTTGCCGTCGAATATAAACCACTGGATGAAATCTTGGCCTTTAGTGACATAATTAGTATTCACGTACCTCTGACAGAACGGACTGTAAATCTGATAGGTGAGCGTGAATTCGGATTAATGTGCCCGGGTGCACTTTTTATTAATACCTCGCGGGGTGAGGTAGTGGACCAGGAAGCTCTTGCTGCGGTATTGGAGAGTAATTACCTGGGTGGCGCAGCCATGGACTGCATCTCACCCGAACCGCCGCCCCCCGAACATCCCCTGCTCAACCTCTCCCCTGAGGCCCGAGATAGATTGTTGCTTACCCCCCACACTGCCGGTGTCACACGAGGAGCCTTTAGGAGAATGTTATTAAACGCCCTTGATAATATGAATCGTGTGGCCAAAGGGGAAGCGCCCAGGTTTGTGGTTAACGGTATCAAACAAAGTCGGATGATATCCTGATACAGATATAAATTCTAGTAAAAAACCGACCCGGCATATTCCGGTGCTGCTGTCGTAATGGTCAAAGCCTTTCCTCCTGCTGAGCATTTAGTTTCCGGCATGTCCTTTGTCGGATCGGCCCTTTGGCTTTAGCCCTTCTGGTAGTAGGTTTTTATCATTACCTATCTACCATGAGGGGAGCATATCATAAGAATCCCCGGGGTTAATTTTAAACTAGAGATTTTTTCTTAGGTTTTACCCGTAATTGTATTAGCTTGAGCACGTCTTCCAAAACAGTCCTTTCCCTTACTTCAATCATAAGCCACTTTCCACCTGCGGAAAATGCTGTTTTAGAAAATAATCGTTGGACATATGCATTGCAAGACGGCATAATCAACTCTGAATCTATTTGCTCCTTTTTGCCAATGACGATAAGTGCAATAAAGTAGCCGTTCATTGGATAAAGAGTGCATAGTGATTTACTACCCTTTTTATACTTTACATTCCAGCCTTTTTGCATTGAGCACTTGCTGTATTCTAATTTAGGTACTACATTATAAGTACTTTCCAAAAATGAACAAAGCCCGGGCCATAGCTCACAATTCACATAATCGTTAATGTCTTGTAAGGTAGGTTGATTATCTTGATTATAAAGCTCACTCCACATTATGTTTTTCGTTCACCTCGCTCCTAATTATTTGCTATTTTAAACCATATTTCCATGGAAGCATCCTCCGTTAAAGTGTTTGAATACAGTTCTACCATGAAGGGCTCAGTTTTTATTTTATTTTTTAAAAGACAAGTATCATACATATACTTCACCGCTTTATCAAGTGCATCTGTCGTGAGAAGATAAAAATCCTCCGCTTCGAAAGTACAAACTACATAATTTCCGGTAGGCATTTCAAAATAGGTAAATTCGTTTTTTGTTTTATTGCCATCTGTCTCTATACCAACAAAATACCGTAGATAACCCTCTTTTTCACTTGGACTACCGACGCCTATTTCATTTTTCCATCCTGCTTTATATTGTCGATTCCACTTTTCCTGTTATGAAAGTTATGCCATAATTCCGCCAGGAAGTCTATACTTGGGTTATCAGGAAACTTAGTCTCAATTGATAGTCCTGCAAAATGGCGAGCAGTAAGTAAATTTCTGCGGCTCACTTCTAAAACAATTCCATTTGCTACAAGTGGTACGTTTTCGTCTATCAAGCGATACTGCAAAGATAAGTCAGGCTTGATGAAATGTGTTAAAGGTCTTGGCTGTTTACGGTAAGCATCGGGTGTTAAACCATATGCGTCCTTTAAATGATCGTGTAAAGGTTTCATGATTTTCAAAGCCAAAGGCCAAGCTAATGTCAATTATACGGTCACTCCCATTGATTAATGATGCCGCTGCATTTGCCAATCGGCGCAGCTTGACATATTCCATTACTTATTCTATATAGAATGTATATTTTGAACCATTAACATATAGATGGCTGTTCCGGCACCAATGCTGAGAAGTGCATTGCTTTTCCAATAATGCAGCACCGTAATGCAGATAATGGCTACTGTCTCCGGAAGCCCAAATGGTGGATTCATCAAATTGACGCCCTTAAGACAATATACCACCAAAAAACCGATTACGGAAAAGGGTAAAACTTTGCCGAGATAAGTGATATATGGATGCTGTTCCTTGTTATCAGGAAATAAAATGAAAGGCAAAAACCTTGTTATAACCGTGCCAAGCGTTACCATGCAAATAATAGTAAAAGTTTGAATAGGGTCTAAAATCATTATACTTCCTCCCATGCCAGTTTTTTTCGAAATAAAGTTAATACTACCAATATCGCAATCATGGAAGGAATAATGAAATTACCTTGCCCGAAAACAACCAAACAGATGATCGAGCATAATACACCGATTACAGCAGGTTTGTGGTTCTTTTGAGTTTTCCATTGTCCTATGAATATTACAACAAAAAGTGCAGTTAAAACAAAATCAAGTCCTTTTGTATTAAAGGAAACCATATAGCTCAGCAACCCGCCAAGAGCTGACCCGAGCACCCAATAGCTATGATCAAGCAGAGTAATAAAAAACATAAACCAGTTTCGATTTACTCCCTCCGGCGGCTCTGTGGAGCAGATAATAGAGAATGTTTCATCGCACAAACCAAAGATAAGATACGGTTTTAATTTGCCGGTACCTTTATACTTATCCAGCATTGAAATGCCATAAAATAAATGCCTGGCATTTACCATTAACGTTAATAGCAATGCGTATATGGGATCAAAAATTGATGTAAGTAAAGTAATCGCCACATATTGTGCAGAACCAGCAAACGCCAACAAACTCATTAACACTGTCCAGCCAAAGCCATAGCCCTTGCTATTCATTAAGATGCCATAGGCAATACCTAAGAAAATAAATCCGGTAAATACAGGAATGGTATAGGGAAAAGCCGCTTTTAATGCTTTGGTTTTTTCTTTCGATTTCATCACCTACTAGACTTCATCAATTGGCACATAGACAGTTCTTTTTTCTATTTTCATAACCATGCTTGTTTCAACCCTGCTGACTGCACAATCCTGCATTAATGAATCAATGATAAAATCCCGATAGCTCTCCATATCCTTTGCAACGACCTTAAGCAGAAAATCGTGACTTCCAGTAAGTGTGTAACATTCTTGAACCTGTGGCAACCCATTTATATGCTCTAAAAATGAATGGATAGTTTCTCTGTTCAGAGGTGTTAGGTTGACGAGAACAAATGCAAGGGTTTCCATTCCCAATTTCTTTTCGTCAACAATAGTAGCGAATTTTTTGATAATACCCGTTTCTACTAAGTTTTTTGTTCTTGCAAGGCAAGCCGATGGTGAAAGCCCAACTTTCTTTGATAAGTCCAAATTTGAAATTGAAGCGTCTTTCTGTAATTCTCGTAAAATTGCTTTATCGGTATTATCAAGCGTAATTGCCATATTACATCCTCCTTCTTTCGCTTTGCCGTGAATTATATTTCGCACATAATATATATTATGACATTAAATTCGGTACGTCAACAATAATATTATATTATATTTTTTTATATTAAATAAATGGAGAATATAATTCATGCTTTAACATTCCCTTAAAAATTTCATTTAGAGTACAAGTTTACTGAAAGGCCTTTC
>JGI2924J29684_1077023_pt1 | contig 13097 bp, 8 predicted proteins | sample BenlonsequencITS_FD_29684 | JGI IMG/M metagenome (IMG submission 29684)
TTTTCCCTAAAAAGCCCGCAATCAAATACCAAACAGTCCAAACTAACCAAATAGCCCTGTTTTAAAATCGAACTCAGGTTTGTATGCTTTTGATGCTGGAGCGGTTTCCCTGAATGTGACCTTTACCGCCCCGATGCTTCCCGATAATCTGGAAGTCATGACCAGACCTGCCAATTATGTTACTTTTGAGGTAGCGGCCGAGGATGGTAAGGAACATGATGTGGAAGTTTACTTCAGCGCTGCGGGAAATTTGGCGGTAAACACCATGAACCAACAAGTGACTTGGGAGCGTCCAAACATTTCAGGCTTACAGACCATGAAAATAGGGACCAGCACCCAGCCCATACTGGAGAAAAAGGGTGATAATGTGCGCATTGATTGGGGCTACCTTTACTTAACGGCTGCAGATCAAGAAAATATTACTTCAAAAATTGACGTAAACGCCAATAGCATAACCACTTTTGTTGAAAATGGACAATTAGGCGGGCCTGATGCCGATCATAAACCAGTGGCCTTAAATGATCAAATGATCACTTCAGCTTTTGCATTTGACTTTGGCAAAGTAGGGGAGGAACGAAAAGAAAATTTCTTGACCTTGGCCTATGATGATTTGTACGCGGTGCAGTTTTTCAATAAAAACCTCAAAGCTTGGTGGAAAAAATATGGTATGAGCACCGAAGAAATGCTTCAGGCAGCACAAACCGATTATGCTAAACTGAAAGCAGCGAGTGAGCAGTTTGACCAGCAGATTTACCAAGATGCTTATGCAGCCGCAGGAAAGGAATATGCGGAGATGTGTGCTTTGGTGTACCGACAGGCCGTAGCGGCCCACAAGACTGTCGAAGGGCCGAATGGTGAACTGTTTTTCTTTTCCAAGGAGAATTTCAGTAACGGATCTATCGGGACGGTGGATGTGACGTATCCATCGGCACCTTTATTTTTGATTTACAATCCAGACTTGTTGAAAGGAATGATCGAACCGATCTTCTATTACAGTGAAAGTGGGAAATGGGCCAAGCCTTTTCCAGCCCATGATGTGGGAACCTATCCGCTGGCCAATGGCCAAACTTATGGGGAAGATATGCCGGTAGAGGAAGCTGGGAACATGCTGCTGCTGACCGCTGCCATTGCCAAGGTGGAAGGAAATGCGGATTATGCCCAGCAGCATTGGGATGTCATGACCACTTGGGTGGAATACCTGGCCAAAGAAGGCTTTGACCCTGCCAATCAGCTGTGTACCGATGATTTTGCGGGTCATTTGGCTCATAATGCAAACCTTTCGGTGAAGGCGATTTTGGCGATAGCTGCTTATGGCCAAATGGCGGAAACATTAGGGAAGACAGCGGAGGCTGAGAAGTACACGGCATTGGCCAAGGATTTTGCTCAAAAGTGGATGGATAAAACAGCAGATGGAGACCATTATAGTTTGACTTTTGACAAAAAAGGTACTTGGAGCCAGAAATACAATTTGGTATGGAACAAGCTCTTGGGGCTCGATATTTTCCCTGAGGAAGTGGCCCAAAAAGAAATCGCCTATTACCTCACCAAGCAAGAAGCCTACGGTTTGCCTTTGGATAGCCGAAAGATGTATACCAAATCCGATTGGGTGATTTGGACAGCGGCGATGGCCGACGATGAGGAGGCAGAAAAAACCCTGATCAAGCCGATGTTTACCTATATCAATAAGACGCCAAACAGGATCCCGGTAAGTGATTGGCATGAAACGACCAATGCCGAATCAGTGGGCTTTAGGGCCAGATCTGTAGTCGGAGGATACTGGATGCCCGTGCTAAAGGATCAATTATTGAAAAACTAAGCGGTTGTCGGATATGAGTGGTTTTATCATTTCACATCTCACACCTCAAATCTCACTACTAATGACTCAATACTTAAAACCCAAAATACTTACCAGTGCAGTGCTGCTTGCTCTACTCTTTTCGTGTGGAAAGGGAGAGCAGGCCACTGAAGTATCGGTAGTGCAGCGAATGGATACTACCGCTACCAACACACATTATATCAGTAATCGGGCCCCGCTAAAGCCCAGTGCCTTGATCAAATTGCCTGTAGGCTCGGTAAAGCCTGAAGGGTTTCTGAAGGAATACCTGCTGCGCCAAAAGAATGGTCTGACGGGGCATCTTGGGGAAATCAGTGCTTGGCTACAAAAAGAGGACAACGCTTGGCTTAGTAAGGACGGTGAAGGCGATTGGGGCTGGGAAGAAGTACCATATTGGCTAAAGGGATATGCAAACATTGGGTATTTGTTGGAGGACCAGCAGATGATCGACGAGGCCAAAATTTGGTTAGAAGGCACCATAAACAGTCAGCGTGCAGATGGTAATTTTGGCCCCAAGCATTTTGAAGGTGAAAACCAAGATTTTTGGGCCAATATGATCATGCTTTACTGTCTCCAGTCTTACTATGAATATTCCCAAGACGATCGTGTGATTGATTTGATGACCCAGTATTTTAAGTTTCAGCTTACCGTACCCGATGAGCATTTTCTCACCGGATATTGGCAAAAGCTTCGTGGTGGCGATAATCTACACAGTGTTTTTTGGCTGTATAATAGGACTGGAGCGCCCTTTTTACTTGAGTTGGCAGAAAAAATCCACCGGAACACTTCCGATTGGGTAGGAAGAGACCATGACCTAGAGGCTATTCATAACTACTACGAAGTACGTGATGGAGGAGAAGTCCCTGACTGGTACCGTGACCTGATCGATTGGCACAATGTGAATCACGCACAGGCTTTCAGGGAACCTGCCCAATACTATTTGCTCAGCCATGAACCAAAGCATTTGAGGGCTACATATGATAATTTTGATATTATCCGGGAGCATTTTGGCCAAGTGCCAGGAGGGATGTTTGGTAGTGATGAAAATGCCCGTCCAGGCTATGCGGATCCTCGTCAAGGAATCGAAACTTGCGGTATGGTGGAGCAGCTGAATTCCAATGAGCATTTACTGCGTATTACCGGAGATCCATTCTGGGCTGATCATGCCGAGGAGGTCGCCTACAATACTTACCCTGCTGCAGTGATGCCTGATTTCAAGTCCTTACACTACATTACCTCGCCAAACATGGTTTTGCTGGATGCTGAAAACCACGCGCCTGGCATTGCCAATAGTGGCCCTTTTTTAATGATGAACCCCTTCAGTTCCCGCTGCTGCCAGCATAATCATGCACAGGGGTGGCCTTATCTAGTAGAGAACCTTTGGATGGCAACCCCGGATAATGGAGTCGTTGCAGCGATCTATGGCCCCAGTACTGTGAAGGCTAAAGTTGGCGATGGGCAGGAAGTGACCATTCAGGAAAAGACCCAATACCCTTTTCGTGGGCAATTGGAGTTTACGATCGGAACGGCAAAGCCTACGAAGTTTCCGCTTTATTTGCGTATTCCAGCGTGGACCACTGGTGCTACAGTACGTATTAATGGGGAGACCCTGAAAGAACATGTTACGGGAGCTGGATATCTTAAACTGAATCGTGAATGGACATCAGGTGATAAGGTAACCTTGACCTTGGGCATGGAGCTTCAGGTGAAGACGTGGGAGAAAAACAGCAATAGTTTTAGTGTAAGTTATGGACCATTGACCTATTCACTTTTGATCGGAGAGGATTATATCCGAAAAGAAAGTGATGAAACGGCCATTTGGGATTCCAAATGGCAAGAAGGGGTGGACACCAAAAAATGGCCATCTTGGGAGGTGCGTCCGACGACCGATTGGAATTATACTTTGGTATTGGATAAGGATAATCCTGCCGCTTCACTGGAAGTAGAAGAGCGCCCTTGGCCTGAGAATGATTTTCCGTTTACGCCTGATAATGTGCCTGTTTTGATCAAGGCAAAAGGAAAGCAAATCCCACAATGGACACTAGACCAATACGGATTGGTGGGAGAATTGAAGGATTTACCGGCCAGTTCCGATCAGCCGGTCACTGACGTTACGCTCATCCCAATGGGGGCAGCGCGGCTACGTATCACGGCATTTCCCAATGTTAAATAATAAAATTAATTTTCTATCATACTTATTTAAAACCTATAAAACATGAAAAAGTCACTATTGCTTGGTGCAGGATTGCTTTTGGCCCAGTCATTTGTGTGGGCGCAAGATGGCAATTGGAAACCAGCTGAAGGAAAGATCATGACCTCCTGGGCGGAGGAAGTGGACCCAGCGAATGTCCATCAAGAGTATCCTCGGCCACAATTGGTCCGGGAGGATAATTGGCAAAACTTAAACGGCTTATGGCAGTATAAAATCCAGGCAAAAGGGGAGGAAGCACCTTCTTCCTTTGATGGGGAGATTTTGGTGCCGTTTGCTGTGGAGTCGGCCCTTTCCGGAGTTGGCGAACGTGTAGGAGCAGAAAAGGAATTGTGGTACAAAACCACGTTTGATGCGAAAAAATCCAGTAGAGAACGCGTATTGCTTCATTTTGGAGCGGTTGACTGGGAAGCAGAAGTGTTTGTGAATGGCCAGTCTGTGGGCATCCATAAAGGTGGCTATGCCCCGTTCTCTTTTGACATCACCGATGCACTGGAAGGCAGAAAGGACAATGAGCTGGTGGTAAGGGTATGGGATCCCTCAAATGATGGCCCACAGCCTAGGGGGAAGCAAATTAAGAATCCCCATGGCATTTGGTATACTCCGGTAACCGGGATTTGGCAGACTGTTTGGACGGAAAATGTGCCTACCAGTTATATCGCCAATACTAAAAATACACCGGATGTAGATGCCGGAACCCTTACCGTGGAGACGGAAATTGAAAATGCGGAATCAGGCCAGATGGTTCAGGTGAAGGCTTTTGCTGATGGGCAAGTGGTGGCTGAAGAAAAAGTGGAAGCGGGGCAGCCTGCAGTACTGCACATTGACAATCCCCAACTGTGGGAGCCAGGAAATCCTTTCTTGTACGACCTGGAGGTGAGTTTGGTAAAAGGTAATCGAGTGGTGGATGCCACGGAGAGCTATGCTGCCATGAGAAAAGTGAGCATGGAGCTCGATGAAAATGGCGTTCAGCGCATGTTGGTAAATGATAAGTTCATTTTCCAATACGGCCCACTGGATCAAGGATGGTGGCCTGATGGGCTTTATACGGCTCCTAATGAAGAGGCCTTGTTGTTTGATATTGTCAAAACACAGGAGATGGGCTTTAACATGATCCGTAAGCACGTAAAAGTGGAGCCTGCTCGATGGTATTACCACTGTGATAGGCTGGGCATGTTGGTGTGGCAGGATATGCCTAGTGGAGACATGGGCAATCAGTGGAATCCACGTCCGGGAATCGTGGGAGTAGGAACAGAAAGGGACAGAACTCCTGAGTCGGAACAAATCTTCAGAAATGAATGGAAAGAGATCATGGATGATTTCCATAATTTTCCCTCCATCATTGTTTGGGTGCCATTTAACGAAGCTTGGGGGCAATTTAAAACCGAAGAGATCGTAAAGTGGACCATGGACTATGATCCTAGCCGTTTGGTAAATGGAGCCAGTGGTGGAAATTTCTTCCCTGTCGGTCAAATAATGGATTTGCACAATTATCCAGAACCAGCCATGCCTAATCCTAAATTTTTCGGCAAGGACATGGTCATTACGCTTGGGGAATTTGGTGGACTGGGATTACCTGTCGAAGGCCATACCTGGCAAGAAAAAGATAACTGGGGCTATCAAAGCTTTAAGTCTGTGGAGGACCTTGAAAATCGCTATGCCGAGATGATGAGTTCACTTGCTAAATTGATCCCGAGGGGACTTTCAGCTGCAGTTTACACCCAAACTACCGATGTGGAAGTGGAGACCAACGGATTGATGACCTATGACCGAAAGGTGATTAAGTTGACTCCGGAGTTCTTGAAAAAAGTACACGAACAGCTGTACGATGCAAGATAATTTGGTGGCCTGGAGATGGGATTTATGAAGAATAATACTATGTAAGTCTTTCTCTTGCAGTTACGAGACATTATAAAAGCGCCCAAGGTGATTTAGCCTTGGGCACTTTTTTTTAGCAAGCAATGAATGGTTTGAGCATTAATGTACGGTGAAATCACAAACCGGTGCAAGCCATTGGTAGCTCTCCGAGCCAATGGGAGAACCATCGGGTGTTGGGGCAGTAGGAAGCATCTTCGACGGGGTGATCGGCTCTTGCTCCAATGCCTGGATAACGTTCTCGATATAGGTTTGATGCGCCATCTGTTCAGGCGTGCCACTGGCAGGAAGGCTTTCATTTAGCGATTTGATGCCAGAAAAGGCCAGGGCCCTTGCCTGTGCTGAGGCTTGGCCATTTTGGTAGAGCGTGATAAGCTGATTTAGAAGTGTTTTTTGGACGATGCGGACAATTTCTTCTTGATAAGCGGTTTGGGCATCGAAGCGGTTGATGGTTGTGATGGTTTTGGCCATCACCTCGGAAAGTCCCGGTAATGATTCATCCATGGCATGCTGGGCCACCAACCTGCTTGCCCGCTGGGGATGAAACAAGAACGAAAGGGTCATCTCTGCGGCCACTTTGGGAGGTGTAAGCGGGTCAAAAGTCAACCCAGTCTTCCCTTGGAATGTTTCCCTGTCATTAGCATAATACCCATAAGGCCGTGGAGGAATGAGGGCCAGCACTTTGGCCGGTACTTGGAGGTTTTCAGGGCTCACGGTAGCCAAAAGGGCATCCAGCGCGTTCAACTGTTCGGTAGCATCCACAGGAGATGGTGAAGGGCTTTGGTCACCGCGAAGGGTATATTGGTAGTTTACCCCGGCAATCACCTTGGAAGCAGCATCTACCTGATAGCGGTGAAACAGGTACATCGGCACAAATACTTCTTCCAAGATCGCCATGGGTTGGCCCATTTTGATTTTCTTTTCACTAAAATCATTCATGACTTGTTGTCTGATTTCCATAACCCGGTTAAGTTCTTGGACGGCATCGGCGCCATTGTCCCACAGGTGTGTGGAAGGATGGGCACTTCCCGCAGGCCGGGCATCTTGGTCCGAAAGAAAGTCCAGTTCTTTGGTACGGTAGGCAGTTACTAACTTGTCGATTTCTTGCTGCTCATCGCTTCCTTCCGGAAAATCCGCATAGGCCATATTGATCGCTGCCTTGTCCCATTCGCCAATGCCGGAGTCATAGGCATCTGAGAGATCTATTTGGCCGTTATCGCTCATTTTCACTAAGGGATGGGGGTAATCCATCACGGATGCCCTGTCATGGGCACTGGCAATGTAATTATGCGGTAGGCCAAGAGTATGACCGACTTCATGCGCAGCGAGTTGGCGCATTCTGGCCAAGGCCATGTCGAGCATTTCCACGTCATTGACTTCTCCTGTTTCCAAATAATCTGCAATCAGCCCTTGTGCAATGAGAAAATCTTGGCGGACACGAAGAGAGCCTAGCGTTACTTTTCCCTTGATGATCTCACCTGTCCTTGGATCGGTAATGCCGCCCCCATAAGACCAGCCTCTTGTGGACCGATGTACCCATTGGACGAGGTTATAGCGTACATCCATCGGGTCTGCATCCTCGGGGAGGAGTTTTACCTGAAAAGCATTGATAAATCCAGCTGCCTCAAATGCTTCCGCCCACCATTCCGTACCTTCCATGAGGGCCGAACGAATAGGCTCAGGGGTCCCCGGGTCGATATAATAAACGATCGGGGTTAAGACTTCACTTGGTGCGGGGCCAGGATTTTTTTTGATGAGTCGGTGCCTTCTGATATATCTTTTGACAATGGGCTCGTTAATGGGGGTGGCGAAATCGTAAAAGCTGACAGCATTTACCCCTGCCCGAGGGTCAAAGAGGCGAGGAGTATACCCATCATCGGGAAGTTTGACGAAAGAGTGGTGCATCCGTACTGTCACCGCCTCTGCAGTCGGAGTGACACTGCGCAAATAACCTCCTGCTCCACTGCCGGTAAGGGTAATGGTGGCTTCTATTTCGGTGTTTTCAGGAAAGTTCTTGGTTCGTGGTAGGTAGATAGCGGAACGCTTAGGGTCGACATGATAATTGCCTTGGTTCCGCCTTCTAATGGCAGAAGCAGCATCCACAGCGTCTTGCAGAGCAAAATCCGTTGCATCCACCAAGTAATGGGTGTCGGATTGGGCCGATATTTCAAATCCCCATAAAACAGATTCAGCAAAAGATTCTTCGACAGCTTTTTGCTCCATAGCATTGTCGGTAATGGCACGATAGGCATAATTGCGTTCGGTCATCAACAGTTTTTTTCCTGCTTTCCGAAAATGAACCACGTGGGCGCCAGAGAGCCGTCCCCTGTCCAGTCCGATATCATTGGAACCCAGTCCGGACGCCAGGGAGGGGTAATAGAGGATTTCTTCGTTGTTTTTCGGGATGGCCAGCCATATTTTTCCGGTGTTTTCATCCCATTGAAGGGGAAAGAAACCAGGCTTCTCTTCCATTCCTTTGGTGAATTCAGCAATGGTGGGATAAGTGGTGGATTGCGAAAATCCGTCATGCCTGGAAATCGTTAATAGGATCAGCGTTACCGCGAAAATCAGTAAGGTTTTTTTCATAAGGGGTAAGGACTTAAAAGTGGAAATTATGTAAGATTCTCATTCGTTATTTGGGCGGAATATTAAGTTTAACCAATTATGGGGAAATATACCAAGTGAAATACACCAATGGCTTTTCAGCTGTTTTGATGCTTCCTGATATCCTTCTTAGGTCTTGACCACTTGGTAATCAAATTTATCCCTAGTGGATTAGCCTTTACACCACGATGCACAAGTATTACAACTTAACATTACATCAAAGTTAGTCGCTTCGGTTCAGTTTTCGATTCTGCCTAGTGGCCAGACAGGTTCACCATTCGCTGCGGCGGATGATTCAATCTTCAGACATCCTTATTTTCTTCTAGTTTCAGCTCTTATAACGATTCCTAATGTTTAAAAATGGAGTTCATTTATGGTTACTTTATAGTCCCCTTGCAGGGTTTGCGTATGTAGAACCAATCATTTACCTAATGCCATCTATCAGCTACCAAGGACACTTTCTTTATTGCCTCAAAAGGTTCCTTTTATCCGGGTTATCCTAAATCCATCATGGTATAAAATGTTCTGGTTTGTCTGTTAAGCTTCTATCGATATGGATGAATATAATCAAAAAGACTATCTCCTTATGTCGCGCTTACTATAAAGAAATAGCCTTTTAGTTGATAGTAAATTTGTAGTTTGGTTTATGAGGTGAATCTTTTACCTCTTTGGTCTTTCTGTTTTCCTTTTCCGGTTCACACGATAGAGGTGTTTTACGAAATCCCTGTCAGCCTCCTGCAGTAAATATACTTGCTTGGGACGAAGGACTTCAGTGAATTTATTCAAAGATGATTTTTCCAAGTCCAATAGAGACTGCTGAAGATCTATCTTGTTTTGGATAAGTTGAGTCGCTTTCTCTTCCGTTAGGTTTTCTTGATCCAGATGCGAAATGACTCGAAGCTGATGTAATAGATTCCGTCTTTTATCTTCAAACGCATTATAAAGCGGCCAAAATTGTTCCGCCTGATCAGGTGTAATGTCAAGTTTCTGAGTTATGAAGGCTATTTTAGCTGCCGATAGCTTTTCGCGGTCATACCCAGGCTTATTTTCTTTCCGCTGCGCCAAAAGGCTAAAGGAAATTAGTGCCAAACAAAGGAATAAACTTATTTTTTTCATGATTTTTCTTGATTTTTGGTTCCTATTTACTTTTAAGATTAATAATAATACCATAATTCTTCTTCAAGTTCACTTTCACTTAATGGGTAGCTTCGCCAATGTTCGTATAGAAGTTCATCCAAAATAACATTGGGATCATCAGATAACGACAAAACATCTTCAGCATTCCAGTGGCCTCGATCGATCAACATTTCAATTTCTTCATCAACGGCTAAAGTAGAGGGTGGGGCAGGCTCAGCAGTAGGTTCTATTAACAGTTTAAAAAAAAGTAAACTGGTCAATATAACGGTGATTGCTGCGGCCACTCCGCTGATCCATGTCGTGTGCTGTTTATTTTGCAACTTCTTGGCCATTATCTGATCAGGAAGACTTTCGAAATAGCCTTCTGGGACACGGAAAATATTACCTTTGGGAATGTTATTTTTCATGATATATACATTTGACAGGGGATAAGAGAAAAGGTTTAGTCTGGATTGATTTCATTTTCAATCTTTTTTACTGCATGATGATAACTTGCTTTGAGAGCACCTTCTGAAGTTTTTGTGATTTCACTGATTTGCGCATAGCTCAAGTTTTCAAAATACTTCATATTGAATACTAATCGTTGCTTTTTGGGTAATTTTAAAAGAAGCTTTTGTAGCAATAACTGTATTTCATCCCCCTCAATATGTAATGTGCTATCTAAGTATCCAGCCATTTTATGTTCATGGTCTTCTAGACGGAAGAAATTTCGCTTTTTCTTTTTTTCAAGAAAATTGAGACATTCATTAATAGCAATTCTGTACAGCCAGGTAAATAGGCTTGAATCTCTTTTAAAGTTATTAATGTTTTTGAAGGCTTTGACAAATGTGTTTTGGACAAGGTCATCGGCATCTTCATGAATAATAACCATTTTACGAATGATACTATAGATCCGTTTTTGATAATGATTTACAAGCATTCGATACCCTTTTTCCCTAGTTTGGGGGTTGTTGATTAGCTTTAGTAGTGAGGTGTCGTCCAATAGATTCATTTCCTAATTAGACTCGTTAGGTTGGGATAAGTTTAATGTTAGGGTACGATTAGATTAGAAAAGGAAAGGAGTGTGCTGATTATGAGTAGTTTAAAATGTATTTGGGAAATGGAGACGTAGAGGAATTAATTTAAATGAAAAGAGCCAAAAAGCTATCATGCCTTTGGCTCTTTTAGATATAATGAAGGTAGAAGAGAATTAGATCTCCAAAATATAGTCTAATATTCCAGCATTTTTACCTTTCGGTCTGGTAACGACCAAGGGGTATTTCTCATTCAGCTGGATAAGCCGTTCGGCCATGCTGCCAATAAATAGGGCAGTGGCCGCCGTTCTTCCTTTGGCACCGATGATGATTCCATCCACATCGAGTTCTTCTGCTTTTAAAATGATGTCTTCCACCGGATCATCGTTATTGTCGACGGTGTAAACCGGTCTTATGTCAAGCCCTTTGGTGTCGATTTTACGAATGAATTTCTTATAATTAACCTCCGCATTTTTCTTCATGACATCCGCAAACTCTTCATAACTTTTGCCTGTGAGGTGATATCCTGAAGGCACGGAGAAGACATTTTGGCAAATGATCTCCACATTCCCCCCATTACGTTCTGCTATCATGATGGCTTCTTCCAACGCGTCTTTGCTATAATCAGAAAAATCGATGGGCACCAAAAGCTTGTTTACCTTGGGATTGGTGATGGTTTCCGGGATAATGGTGAGGGAACAAGAGGCCCTTCGAGCCAATCGTTGTGAAACGACTCCACTACCTGCCAAAGTGGTTTTCCGGCCGACCAAAATCATGTCTGCTGATTTTTCATGGGCAAGTTTCAGTATTTTTTTGGAAAGCTGGCCCTCTTTTACCACGTAGGAGAGTTCAGTATCCAGGTCCTTGGAAAAGTGCTCCTCTACCACTGCCTTCATTTGCCCTTTTCTTTCGTCCACCATGTTTTCCACCAAGTTGGGAAATTCCTGCAAAATGTCTTTGGGCATTTGCAGATTACGGATGACATTGGTGAAATAGATCTTTTTGGTATGGTTAATTTGAGCAATGAACGATGCGAATTTAACCAACGTGACATCCATTTCAGATAGGTCCAGGCAAACGATGAGTTTTTTAATTTGGTACATTTCCTAAGCAGCTAAATTTGATGCGATACGATATAATGATTATACGGTAAAAGCAGTTAAAAATTATTTTTAATGTGATGGTTGGCTTTTTCCGTTAATTGCCAACTTATCTCCGAATATAAGGTTAATGTTCAAAATTTACCAAGGATTAGCCTTGCAAGTACTAATCTTCTACATTTTCTTGACAATTCGGAACTTCGGCCAAATTGATCCTGAATTTGGAGAAGATATTGCATCCTCTTGGGATTGTGGACATTAGTTCCCAATGAAAACATTTTCACAAAATCACATGGCTTTCGATGGGGATTGAATTTGTTTTTGTCTTCTCTCATCTTGTTAAATACATGCAAATATATGGTTAAATCTTTATTTGTTTTAGTTAAATATTGTTTTTGTGTATAAATTTTTGATATTATAAAATAATTTATAGGCTTTGTGCCTTGTGCTTGGTGCGTTGGTATGTTGGTTTTTATCCTGGAGGGATTTGCTAGGGCCTGCTCGGTTAGGACCAAGTCGGTATGGGCAGCACAGAGGGGAACAAAATCCAGATTTCCGGTTTATTTTTATCATTCCCTGATCTAATTTGTATATTTGCAGAGGCTCGGGCCGCAGACATGTTCAAACTTCACAATTAACAAAAATGCCGAGTGAAGCCTATTCTCAAAACCAGGCCTCATCCGCCAACGGCGGACCTCGTTTCTTCGGAAGCAGGATAACAGTGGAAGGTTGCGAAATTTTGGCAGCTCAAATCTTGTCTATAAAGAGGTTTTGTAACACTCCAAGGTCCGGGCTTTATTTTTTTTCTGCCATTGGGACATGAAGGATCCAGGATTAAGTAATATTTCTGGGAGACTAATTTTTACATGGTCTTATGAAATAGAATTTCATACGGTTAAAACGATGGACTTCCTCCACAGGGCAAACGCCTTTAAAAAAAATGTTCCTATTTGCATTTATATTTGCCGTTCCTACGGAACTTTCCCTTTTGTGTGTAATCATTTTTGTTGCAGGTTGTCACCTGCACCTTCTATATGCCCCTCCGCCAAAGGCGGATTAGGCAGGATGTTCAGTTGCTTAACGCATATTCAGGGTTTAACCTCAGCCAAGCCAACCATTATGCATGAGCAGATAGCCGCGACGGCTTGTAGGATCCAAATCAACTAATCATTCTTCAGCCTATTCCGCCATTCGGCACCATAGGCTACTGCGGTTTCCAATGTACAAATCGGGGCAAAGTGCCCGCGGCACGGTAAATTATGTAACCTGCGGATTCATCCGCAGGAACTTAAGCGCTCCTCAACTTCCCGAAGGAGTGCCAGCGG